>JACCDR010844974.1_pt1 | contig 59613 bp, 100 predicted proteins | sample 7446431 | NCBI WGS metagenome assembly JACCDR01 (sample SAMN15323443, study PRJNA562643) | freshwater metagenome | isolation source: river surface water | place: USA:Blue River Watershed | collected 2017-08-17 | reverse complement strand
GCCATGCGTGAGACGTTCGCATACATCCAGGCGGATGCCAAGACGCGTGTCCGTGCCGGTGGTGCGGACCATGACAGAGTAACAGGCAACATGGCGGGCTTCGGTGTGCTGCACCCGTTCAGCCGCGAAGAGAACGAAAAAGTCGATGGTCATCTCCATTACCACATGCTCATACCGAACGCGACGTATGATCCGGTCGAAGGCAAGTGGAAAGCCCTGCAGCTGCAAGCATGGGATCAGAACGGCGAGAAGCTTGATCGGCCTCGTTACCTGGCGTTCTACCATGCAAGGCTCGCCCATCATGTCCAGCAGCTCGGCTATGAAACAGAAAAGACCAAAGACGCGTTCCGTGTGGTTGGACTCGATGACGCGGTGCGTGATGAATTCTCGCAACGCACACAGAAGGTTAAGCAGAAACAGGCGGAGATCGAGGAGCGAATCCGCATTGAACGGGATAACCCAAACTACACCTTGAGCCGTAAGCAGAAAGCCAAGCTCGCCGCGATCTATCGTGAGCCAAAGAAGCCCGGCAAAACAATCGATTCGCTCGTTGAGCACTGGGAATCACGGATCACGCCAGAGCAGCTGGACTCAGTGCACCGGTTGATTGATAAGGCGAAAGCTCCTGTGGTGAAGCTGGATCGAAGTGAGGAAGCGGCTCGCTACGCACTGGAGCACCTGACCTATCGCAAGAGCGATCTCGATCAGCGTGAAGTCGTGGCCGAAGCACTCCGCTTTGATCCAACGGCTGTTACACCAGATGGCATCATGAAAGCCCTTGGCGGAAAAGGCATTATCCGCCGGGACATTGGTGGTACCACTCGAATCACAACGCAGAAAGCAGCCGATCAGGAAAAGCACATCGTGGCGGATGCCGTCAAAGGTCGCGGTAAGTTCAAGCCACTGCTCACCCGTAAACCGGCAGTGATACCGCATACACCTGAGCACGAACGGCTCGCACAACAGACCGGACTCTCCATTGATGAGGTCGCACGTTATGCCAGCCTGTTCGACATAACACCCACCGGAAGCCAGTTACAGGCGACGCGTCACGCTCTCACTTCGCCCGACCGAATCATGGTGTGGATCGGCAAGGGTGGTGCAGGTAAGTCAACGGCTCTGAAGGCACTGCGAAGCGGTACGGATGCCCGTGTTAAGGTCATCGCCTCCACGGTCGGTGCATCACGTGACGGCGATCTCAAGGCGGATTTCCCAGACATCAACACGGTGTCGTCGTTCCTTCGCTCTGACATTGAGCAGGAAGAACTGCGAGGCGGGCTGCTGGTGGTTGATGAAATCAGCATGGTCGGTGTGAAGGACTTCGCCGCACTAAGTCAGTCAGCTTACAAACATGATTACCGCATCCTCGTGGTGGGTGATGATAAGCAACATCTCTCACCGGTCCGGGGTAATGTGATCGGGTTGCTCAAGGATAAGGCGAGCCTTCCGATTGCAGAGATTAACGAGATCAAACGCCAGTCCGGTCGGTATCTGGATGCGACGAAAGCAGCCAGTCAGCATGACGTGCTCACGGCTCTTGACATCATTGACGGGCTTGGATGGGTTCATGAGGGCAAGGCGGAAGACATGATCGGTGCGGCTGCCGATGCGTATATGGAGTGCCTGCACGAGAACAGCAGTGCGGTCATCGTAAGCCCCACGCACAAGCAGGGCGAGAAGATCGTTGAGGCAGTGCGTGAACGGCTGAGGGCAGAGGGGAAGCTTGGCGAGGAACGGGAGTTTTCGCAGCTGGTTCCGCTCCATTACACAAAGCCTCAGCTGGATGAGGAGAAGAAGCATAAGCAGGACGGGATCGTGTACCAGCAGTATGACGCCTATGCGAAGAGTGGCATCAAGCTCGCGGTTGGCGACCTGGTCGTACTGACCGGCGGTGGACGTGGAGCCGATGGCAAGGAACTGGAGAACGGTTCCGTTTACCGCGTTGAGGGATTCAGTGATAAGGGCATTCAGGCGGTTACGGAAGATGGAAAGACTCACCGGCTACTCAAGAACGATCATGCGAAGTTCAGACACGCCTATTACACCACCTCCATCGGCGTGCAGTCCAAGACCCGTGACGTGACCATCATGCCTTTGACCGCTGATGCATATGGTGCTATGGGTGCAAGGCAGTTCAACGTGGATCTGGGTCGCGGAAGGCATAAAGCGGTGATACTCACGGATGACAAGAAAGAGCTACGGTATGCAATCCAAAGGGTTGAGGAGCGTTCACACGCCATGGACCTGCTGGTGAAACCTCGCAAGCGTGTTCGGGATCGACTGAAGAAACACATCGCGTTCCTTGGAAGGGTTATGTCGCTGCATTCAAATAAAGAAACGGAGTTGAGCCATGAGCGTTGAGCCGATTGGAAGTCATGCGGTCGGGAAGTTCAAGAAGTCCCCCGCTTCCGAAGAAGGCAGGGAGTCGTCCCACAAACAGAAGCACCAGTTCTCGCTGAATGTTGTCCGCGAGAACGGGAACGAGGAGGGGACGCTGTACGGGTTGATGATTTCTGCCCCGTTCTACGATCCTTCCAACGGCATTCAGTTCGTGTTCGAGGGTTGGCACATCGATGTATGGGACAAGCCTGTTGATGGCGTATTTCTTGTGAGCATCATCGGCCACAACCTGCAGGATATTTCCAGCCACCTGAAGGCATGTACGCTCGACCGGATTGCCCTCGGTAGTAACATCACTGAGTTCATCGTCAAAAAAATCAAATAGCGAGGCCCATAGCCGAGCGCCGGGCGGGTGAGTGGGCGGGAGCGTGAGCCCCCGCCCCGTTAGTTAGGCAGCCAGTGTGCCGTCAGGCTCTTTGTGCTCATGGAAGTCGCCACCGCGTGTTGGCATTATCACGTAATGCACCGTACTGTCCTTAACTTCGGTGATGACGGCTGGCCCCTCTTTCTCAAAAAAGATCCTTACCCCATCTGAAGAGGCTTTAAAGGTGTTTGCATCGTAACTGGCAGCTTTCATGATGGATGCGAGATAAATGGGAGAAAATCCAACACCACCATATTCGTTTGTGTAACTACGCCACCCGCTAGGAATGCAACGAGTGTAGTCTGGATAGTTACCGTCTATGAGCTTGCCTCCCGCCCTCTGCAGTTCGCAATCAATTTCGTAGAAATGAATCTTAGGGTCTACCCGGAAAGTAACAACACTCCTTTTCTTGTTGTCTGGCTTCATCCGCTCAATCTGTTTAAGTGCCTCAGTAGGGAAGATGACAGCCGGGAATTCGCCATCATATTCCGGCACAATCTCCAGACGAGTCATGATGTGGCCATTTGTCGAGACAGCATAGTGCTTCCCGTCATCAGCCTTGTGTAAAAAGAAACCGCACATGTAATAGCGGGTCTCCCTCGTATCAACAGAGTGAGCAAGCTTCTTGGCAAGCTTCACAGCAACAAAGTATGGAAGTGAAAATGTAAACATGTTATTCTCCTTGTGCAAAGTTAGTGGTAGTGGTGGTTGAGCACCACTACCGACTTGGTTCATATCATTCTTTCAGGCTTTGAGCAACAATTCCCATCAGCTCGCTGACTGGTTCTGCTGAGTTGCGACATCTGCGCAACTCAAGCTCAGCCCTTACTTTCAAGTGAGCATCTTCGGCGGCACTGGCTGCCGATCGATCCCACCCGCGGCTCGCGGCTTCGTAATACATCCACTCTGCATAGAGTTGACGTTCCAGAGCTGTCAGCTGGTCATCTGTTAACTCTTTCATGCTTTCCTCCGTTCGCTTGGTTGCAGAATTAGCCTTCCGTCACGCGGGAAGCAATCGAGTTGAATGATAAAACCAAGTTCGTCCTTGGTCTTCCATGCAACGCCGATCTCTCGCCAGCGGCTTTTCTTGTCCTCTCCCACGATGCAAAAAATGGTGTGTGTTGGTCGGTTGGTCATTTGCTTCTCCTTGGTTTGTTTTTAAGGGCATCGCCCGCCTCTTGAGCGGCGATACCCTTACTAGCCCTGCGGCAATGAGCGGGGAGAACCGTAACACCCCCGGAGCGAAGGCGATTTTGACTCGCGAGGAATCCGCGCAGCGGAGGGGAAAATCGTCGGAGCGCAGCCGTCAGGAGAGTGAAACGAAGGGGTTGTAGGTTTGGGGCCGCAGGCCCCCATCCGCCGTAAGGCACATTAAAATATGAACCTGCCTGGCCCTTGCCCTGTCCTGACTGTTTGGAGAAAAAATATGGCAGGTATGAGTAGAGTAGAAATCAATCGTTTAATGGAAATGTACATCGGGTCCAAGAACGGATACCTTGGGACGTTCGGCTCACACTCTGATTTAACGGAGTTCTATGCCAAGTGCAGGGTCGATGTGTATGTGAAGGACATTGACGACACGAACAAAGAACGCTTCCGAATCATCTTGGAGAAAGCGGTGCCAGCGGATCAGGCGAAGATCATCCGTGGAATTCTGCTGCGTCACCCGGTCGATGAGTCGAAGGGCCGCACTAAGAAGATGCACGATGAGTTCATGCGACTGGCTCAAAAGCTGGAGGGCGGAGCGGGTGTGCCTAATCCAGAGCCGGATTTCACCAGCGAGTTCGTTGCCAACGTGCTGGCAGAAGTGGAGCATGCGGTCCGTGATAACCGGGTTACCAGTGGTGTTGACCGGGTCCACTCGGCACTGCATGGTTACTTGCGTGACGTGTGCGATGAGGCGGAGATTGAGTACGTAGAGAAAGACCGGATCGAGGAGCTATTCAAAAAGCTGGTCAACGAACATAGTGCTTTTCAAGACATGGGGCCGCGGCCTCAGGACGCGAAAACAATAGTCACCTCGCTGTGTGCGATCATGAATGTAGCGGACCCGTTACGGAATCGAGGAAGCTATGCTCATCCAACCAAGACGTTGCTCAAGGTGCCAGAGGCGTTGCTTTTGATTAACGCGGCACGGTCGATCTTGCACTACGTGGACGGCAAGCTCGCGGATGAGTAGTCTCAGATGCAGTCTGCCCATGCCTCGCGGTTACGGTCCGCGTCCCTAAACCGTTTGCACCCAAAGCATCCGGGGTTGTGGGTGGTTGCTTCCTCCACCGTCATATAGCACCACTTGCCACCGTCCTTGAATGCGGGAGCCTTGGCAGTAGGTTCGCCTGTGGGTTGATAGCAGGCGGGGCGTTCTGTGTGGATGTGCATACTGGTGCGTGTGTCTAGTGCTGTGGTCATGCCGCCTCAGTGGTAAGTTGGGGCTTCATGCTCGCAAATCGAGAAGCCATGAAATCAATCTGCGCTTTCCATGAGGGGAGCAAATCAGGGCGGCTAAGCAGTTCCTTGCCAATGGCAGTAATTGCACTCCTCATATATTCCTCTGTGTAAAACGGTTGGAAGCGGTAAAGCCGGAAAGGTTGAATCCGCCACACTTCCGGCATAGAGTGGTTCCAGATCATCCGAAGCGTGTAGAACAGATGGCGAGTTTCCATGCTCTCCGGTGCATGGTAATTGCCCCCAGCATCACGCCAGCGAAACGGGAGAGCCGGGGCTGAAGTGGATGCTTCTATCAGTTCTTCACTCATAACTACTCCTGCTCGTATCTGGTTAATTTATCAGCCAGCATCTGAAGCTTCTTTCCCATCAGTTCAATCTGGTCGTCACAGTTTGATCTGTACGCATCGAATAGCTCGCATAGGCATTGTGTTTCGCGGGAGGCGTTCTTCGTTCCTAGTTTTAGAAGTAGTGCCGGCAGTGTGTTCATGTGAGCCTCCATAGGCGAGCTTGCAGTTCGTGAATGACATCATACAGCTTGTTTATTTCGGCCTCCAAAGAATGGACGTGCTCTCGCAGGACTTCGCACCGCTGGAATAACCTAAGTCCACGCGCCTTCCAAAAGATTTCGCCACGTTCGCACTTAACATACCCGTACCCGATGTGTGCATAGCCTTCTATTGGTTCGTGTGTCATACCTTCCTCGCTTTCCGATACTCGCGTTGATACTGAATCAGTCGTTCGCGGTTCTGCTCGTAGTACCGCTTCATCTGCTCCAGCCTCGCCTCGCGATTGGCGAGGTAGTGCTGCCGTTTGTACTCGCTTAGGGTCATACGGATTCCTCCTCTATCGCCATCCGAAGCCGATGCAAGGTGTATATGGTTGGCTCTTGGGTTCCCGCTTTCCAGCGGTATATGGTGGCAATACCAACCCCGCACTTGGCCGCCGCCTGTTTAAGCGTTGTACCTCTTGCCACCGCGTCTCGCTCCATGTCGTTGATGACGCCAATTACGTATTGCTTCAGCTCTAAATTCTGCATTTTCTGTTGTTTAGTAACCATTTGTTTACCTCCTAAGACCAGCCGTAGCACAGGTCGCTAGCGATAGTCAACAACTAAATTAGCGACAGCGACAAATAAATTAATTGAATGAGTTTATCGACTACGCTACTGTCTGTTTGTCACCCCGGTGACGCAACGAACCAGCAAAGAAAGGAAGTAACGAAATGTACCAAGATCGCTTATGCAAGGAATTATGCTCATTCTGCGAAGAGCACGGACTTAAGCCGCTATCGGCTGACGAGTTGTATTTTGAAACCGACGATCCAAAGCTGCGTGCTTGGTTGCGTGACTATCTCAAGCGTTGGGAGGTCGCTGTCGCATGAAAGCACTCTTAGTGATAACGGCTCTCGCAATGGGAGCAAACAACTGCCCTTGGTACGACCAGGTGTGTGAAATCAAGGAAGGTATTAAACCAACGTGGATCGGGAGGTAGTTATGACACGTACAGACGCATACTTTAGGACGGTGTTCGGGGCTTTCTGTGCTTGGACACTGGCATCACTGGCAATCATTGCCGGGATCAAACACTTGGAGAAGGAAATTTTAGAGGTGAATGTTGCTGCTGAGCAGGTCCAAAAAGTCGAGCTTCGCGAGGCTGATGCTGATTACAAGCGGGCCATGCGGGAGATCGCCAAGAGTGGTGCAAGCAAGAGCCAGCAGGCTGTTACGATGCTTGAGGTGTGGGGTGAGAAATGACCGAGCTTGAGAAACAACTTCTCGACGCATTGGAGTCTCTCGCGTCACTTGAGGTGAAGGGGCACGCAATAATCGACCGGCTGCAGTTCAGCAGCAGTGGGCGTGCACTGGCAGAGAAAATCACGGCAGCAATTGCCAAGGCAAGGGAGGGCGTATGAAACCATTCCTCCTCGCCCTGCTATTCACGGTCGCGGCCCTACAGTTTGTGATACAGCCGCTTGCGTACTCAGGGGCAGATATGCTCCAAGCGTATTACGGCACGCGGCGTTAACGACAGCGGCCCTTGCATTCCGGTGCACACATACCGGCTTGCTCCCAAGTCGTCGGTGCATGCTCGTCGCACTTCATGGCATAGGCAACCGCTTCCGGGCATTCGTGGTTAAACTCTACGACCACTTCCCTGTATGTCCCGAAGTCATGAGACTCCGATTTGATGCGGAGCGTGGCCTCTTCAGGCGGCTCGCCACAAACACGCTTGATTGCGGTGATGTATTGCAGACACTCGGCTTTGTTTCGTGCTGCAAAGTCATTATCGACTGTCTGTGCACACTCCTCTTCGGCGGGTGCCGGTCCTAGGTAAAAGATGTCTTTCATGGGTAAACCATAGTGAGGTCAGACTCGAACTGCAAGCAAACAATCTCCTTGCGCGAACGCTCCACCCGTGGTAGTCGAGGCAGTTATCCCCGTTCATTCAAGCCGCACGGCGGCATGTGATAGTGGGTGCCCTAGCTCCTCGGTGAAATCATGGAGGTTAGGCGTTCGCTTCTTGTTCAAGGTAATGAGAAGCTAAGTGCGGGAGTGTTTCATTTCGATCTTCCGCCTGTTCAAACATGCCCCGGTAAATCCGGCATGTGTGAGAAAGCTTGCTACGCACGGACAGGAAGATTCTGTTTTCCGAAAGTGACCGAGCGTTTAGCGTGGGCATACACTCAATCGAAGCGAAGCGACTTCGTTGACCGAATGGTTGATGAGTTATATCGCAACGGAATATTGCTCATGCGATGGCATTGTGCCGGGGATATTTACAGTCCGGCCTACGCTAACAAGATGCTAGAAATCATGCAGCGTTCATCACACTGCACGTTCTGGCTTTACACACGTAGCTGGCGTATCCCTGCGATTATGCCAGTGATTGAAGCAATGGCGGCTCTATCCAATTGCACGGTATGGCTTTCGAGTGATGCGGAAACAGGAATCCCTGTGAACCCATCAACGGATTGCAAGGTAGCGTGGATGCAGACAAGCGAGGCTGAGAATACCGAAGAAGCCGATTTGGTTTTCAGGGTTCGTAAGCTTCGTAAAATTGAGCCTGCGATTGCCAATGTATGCCCGACCGAAACCCCAAAGGGGAAGGCAAAGGGCATCACATGTGCGACATGCCAGCTCTGCTGGCGTGGTGCGTAACGATCGGGAGGTGGCTACATGCTGCCTCCCGTTTTCTTAGATACCCACGTCGTTTTCTTTCTTCTGTGCAAGCCCCATGAGCTGCTCGTTCAAGCTCTCCGCAACCATGCGACCCATGCGGTCGTTCTGGATCACCCAAGCCTTACCGATACGAGGGCCGTAATCCTGATAGTGCAGTCCGGTGGGGAAGCTCTCTGAATCCTCGCGTGCATCGTCTGCGAGTCCATTTGGCTTTCCATCCTTGAAGTATTTGTGATCACGCATAACCTGAATGATGTCTTCATCCGGTTTGAACTGTCCCGGCGGTAGATCGAAACGGAATGCGATCAGCTCGTTGCCCATCGGGTCTTTGAACGTGCTGTGTGCATACTTAACCGGCTGAACATATCGCTGCGTCCATCCACGCCCAAGCTCAGGCATTGAGGTATCGCGGCGTGCAGGGCGGTCCTCCTGCTCCAGTCGTTCAACGTGTGTTTCTGCGGGTTCCTCAGTGGGGTCGATTTTACGTCTTGCCATAAAGCTTCCTTTCCTGTTGGTAGGGAAGCTGTAGTGCAGAATTTGGTTAATGTCAAATCAGCGGTCGTCCGGCAATTTGAAGTCGTCGTTAAGCTCTATTTCGCGCGCCTCTGTATTGTCATTAACATCAATAGGCTCCCATCCATCATTCGTGTCGTTTATCGGCTTCGTGTCGATATGCGACTGCGAGGTTGCATCAAGGTCTATTTCGTCATCTATCAACGCGGCATAAATGAGAGGGTTTGCAAGTATCTGCTGTGCAAGCTCCTCATCACATGACAGCTCTATAACGATGCTGCTAGGCCGATATGCTTCAAAGGCTATGTTTCCAGATGTATTAAACATCCGCTGGATTGCCTGCTGTACTTCCTGCAACAGCTCTGATTCATCGGTCTGGTAGAAGTCAAGATTCACTGTTAACCGCAAGCTTAAGCGGGGCTTGTCGCTCTCTACCGTCTGTATGTCTGCTGCAAACTTCTGGTGATCTGTCTCAAGAGCTTTTGCGACACAGCCTAGCGTGTAAAGCGTTACGCGTTTGCCTCCTTCCATGCTGGCGATAGTGCGAACTGATACGCCGGATTTGTGTGCAAGGTCTTCTCGCGTCCAGCCCTTCTCTTTCCTGCGTGTAACTATCGCTTCGCCGTTGCATTCTACGCCGCTATTGATGCGCGCCATTCTTTGCATGTTCCTTGCATGTGCGTTTCATTGAGCAACTTTCTCCCGCGGATACCATTGGAATCATGCGAGGGACAAACAATGAAAACCTTAAAAACTACTGAATTGTTGCCGCTGGCAATTGACCGGAAGGACCGGACTACCAAGCGGTATTTTGACCATGAGACGGCCATTATGCACGACATTGCGGCCAATGGAATACGCACCCCCGTGAAAGTGTATGCAGACGGCAAGCAATACCGGATTGCGTGCGGTCAAACGCGGGTGAATGCGGCAATACGGGCGGGGCTTGCGGATATACCCGTGCAGGTGCTTGAAGGGGAGATGACAGCTACGCGGCTTATTGTCGAGGAGCTGACTGACAACAACATGGGAGAGCCGTTCGACTTGATGGCCCTCGCTGGAATGTTTCTGGAATTGATGAAAACCAATGGATGGTCACAAACGGAGTTGTGTGCAGCGGTGCCTGCTGCGAAACCGAGCACGGTGAGTAGGGCGCTCGCCGTGTTTGAGGGGTTGGTCCCTGAGCTAAAGGAAAAGCTCAAGGCCGGGGAGTTTGGGCCACGGATGGCCTACGCTCTCTCGCGTGTGCCTGCGGACAGGCAGGCAGAGGCATGGAATAAGTGCCAGCACATGAAGGTGGAACGTGCTGAGCTATTCATCAGTTCAGCACTTGGTAAGGCACAGAAGAAGAAAGCGAAGCCTGTGAAGGTGACGGTCGCAGGCCTCTCGGTTGTGTTCACGGTCTCTGAAGCAGCGAAGGCTAAAGAGCTGCTTCAATGCGTGATGACGGCTCTCGTCAAACTCGAAAAGAACGGTTTCCCATTACCTAATCTTCCAGCACTTGTGAAAGCGGTGAATTAAATGCGAACAGATACCAACTATTTGATTGAGCTTACAAGACGTGACGGCATAACACTCCATCAATTAAGCGAAGGCGTGCTTGTCATGGGGGCCACGGGATCGGGTAAGACATCTGGCGCGGGCGACCTGGTGGCGCGGGCATTACTGCGTGAGGGTGCGGGGTTCTGCGTGCTGACTGCCAAGGCAGATGAATATGAACGGTGGGAAAGGCTATGCAAGGAAACGGGCCGCGAGTGTTTCCGCATGGGGCCGGGGTCGCCTCTCAAGTGCGATATTCTCAATTATGAGCTGAATCGGCCGGAAGCAACGGTTGAGGATGCGGCACAGTTACTTGATACGCTGCTGACGGTCGCCAATAGAAAGAGCAGCGCTCAGGGGGATGAGCAGTTCTGGTTGCTGTTTCTGCAGAAGATTATTCGCTGGTTGATAACGGCGGTTTGGCTTGGCAAGCAACGCTGCTCAATGACGGATCTGTACCGGGCCATTACATCGGCTCCCACGTGCCCTGATGATGTCATCAATCCTGATTGGCGTGGGTCGTCGTTTCTAGCCGGTTGCCTTATGGAAGCGGCTTCCAAAGTGGATAGCGTGCCACATCCAGACTTGGGGCTATGCATCGCGTTCTGGTCGGAGGAGTGGCCGCGACTGAGTGAGAAAACCCGGTCTATCGGCTACACGATGGCCACGAACATCATTGAGAAGTTTATCACCGGGCCGGTTGCTGCGATTTCCTCCAGTGGCGAAACCAACTTCACGCCTGAGCACATCATGGGCGGGGCCGTGTGCGTGCTCGATATGCCTTACTTGAAGTGGCGTGATCCGGGCCGCTTCTTCCAGATCATGTTCAAGATGATTGTTCAACGTGCTGCACTGAGGCGGGCGAATCCATCGCGGCCTGTGGTTGTGTGGCAGGATGAGGCGCAACTGTTTCTCACTGAGCAAGATATTGAAGTGCAGGCTGTGGCGCGTCAATCGAAGCTCATCAATGTGATGCTTACGCAGTCGCTCCCCGTGATCTATGAGGCGTTAGGCGGTGGTCCGCGTGCTGAGCAACAAGCTCAGGCGTTGATAGGTAATCTGCAAACAAAGTTTCTATGTCAGCAAAGTGACACCACAACAAACGAATACTTCGCGGAGTTGCTTGGCAGGTCAAAGCATATGTTCATGAGTGGCAGCGTCCCCATGGGTGATTATGACTTTATCGGGGATAAGCTGGGGCTATCAACACAGCAGCCGGGAAACATGGGATTCAGTGAACAGTGGCACTATGACGTTCCGCCTAGTGAGTTCGTGTTCCTGAGGAAGGGCGGGCACATTAACCGCTGTATTGTGGATGCAATTGTGCATCAGGGCGGTCGCGTTTGGAGTAACGGGAAGACGTGGATCAAAGCGGCGTTTAGGCAGGTGTGAGTCCGCCGCACGGGACTCGAACCCGCACAGCATTTGGTTGGAAGCTTCTGACAGCCCAAACACCTTAGACAGAAAACTCGCGTTACCGAGTAAATCACATATACCGTTCATGCAACGGCGGACTCAAGAATAATCACTAACACGAAAGGTTCAGACATGCAAGAAAATAAACAACCATCAATGCTGGATGATATGCGCAATGGCTTTAACATGCTGTTGTTCGCAGCTTTTGTGCTGGCTGTCCCTACTCAGCTATTCATGCGGAAGCTTGGCACGCTGGGGAGCCGGTATATCACCCTTCACTTTCCCGTGTGCATCGTTCTGCTGTTGTTGTTCGGCCTTCAGCCATTCAACGTGCTTGCCGTGCTGTGTGTCGTCTGGATCGTGCTTCACAAGGCAAAGCAACAGAAGGGCTTTCACTCTCAATACGTGGGTGATTCGCTGTGTGGGAGTAGCCGCCATGCAAAGACGGCCTTAGAGCCTCTCGCCATGTTCATTATTGCCGCCATGGTCTTTCCTGTCTCGAAAGAGCTGACGGTGTTTCTGGTGGTGTCTGGTATCGCTTCTAGCTTCTTCCATTCATGGATGCAGGACCGGGACAATGCAAGGGTCCGTGCAATGCATGATGCTGAGCTGGAACAACGTTATTACATGGGGTTGAGAAATGGATAAACCGTCGTTTAAGGGTCAGATGGAAGCAATGGTGCGCGAGTTCAAAAAGGATGTGAACAACACGATGCACCAAGTGTTCTTTGGGCAACCGGCACAACCAGGTGAGCCGGGTACACCATTGAACCCGACACCTCAGAACGTGACAGACTCACTTCGTACTCGAAGTGAAGATGCGAACAAGCAAACTGACATAGATATCGACTTCTGACACAAGGAACCTCCCGGATGGAATTCGTTTTCTGGATCTGCGTCATTGGGTTCGGCATGTGGTGCGCCGCCCGTAACGCCTCGAAGAACCAAGACACCATGAACACACTTGCGAGTGTGATAAGCAAGTTTCTCAGGTAGGAGGAATTACCGTGACGTTTGACGACTTTCTCGTCGCGTTTTTTGTTGTGCTGGTGCTGAGCGGTTCAGCACTCTCGAAACTGCTTTCCACGAACACCGGAAAAGCAGTAGGGCTTTCGTTACTCAATAAATGGATTAAGTAGCATGAACGAGTATTCGTGGTATTGGTATGTCTTCGCCGCGCTCTGCGTTGTGGGGATTCTTGGGTTTATCGTTGACATGTTCAGCGATTACGTCGAGCTGCAAAAGCTGAAGGCGGGCAGACCAGAGAGGAAACATGAAGATGGAGCCTGACCTCGGTGGAAGCGGGACGTCCGCACTGGAGAACAAGCTCAATGCGATGGATGCTGTTTATAAACGGTATGGTCGCGATGGGCTGAAGGACTATCCAATTGCGGATGTCACCATGTTGCTCGCCTCAAAGCAACTCGAACTTCGCGATCTTCCAAAAGGTCGCGAGGTTGGGGAATCGCAGAAGGAAGCAAACCGACTGTTGGAGCTTGAAATCCGCGATCTGTCCTGCGTGATGGATTCGCACATAGCATCCGCTGGGTTCAACAGCATTCAGCGTTTTGTGCGGCCACCACAGCAAGATTTCAAACAGGCCTACAAACCGAAGGACAATGAAAAGGACAGATGATGGATAAGCCATTGTCGGTGAAAGAAGCGGCGGCTTATGCCCATGTCTGTGAAAGCGTTCTGCGAGGCTGGCTTCGTGCTGGCCTCGCTTTTTATCGCTTGGGGCTTGGCAGGGGAAAGATTCTCATTCAGCAGGCTGATCTGGATGCGTGGATAGAGGCTTGCAAGGTGGTTGCTAATCCTGCTCCGGTTCCTGTGAAGTCTGCTCATCAGCTAAAGCATATAAGGGTGAGATAGCGCTTGCGCGAGGAACGGCGTTCCTATAGTGTGAGGTTATGGTTGTTAAGTTAAATATTCTGGATTTATTCTCGGGCATTGGCGGTTTCTCTCTCGGTATGGAGCGAGAAGGGTTTGAAACTGTGGCTTTCTGTGAAATAGACTCGTTCTGCCGCAGGGTATTGCGGAAGCATTGGAAGGAGCCGTATATATGCAAAGACGTAGTAAGATTGAGGAAATTCTTAGAGGCATTACAGCCATCACTGGCGGTTTCCCCTGCCAAGATATTAGCACAGCAGGAAAGCAAGCAGGGATACAGCTTGACGAGTCCACCGGAGAAGCCGCAACCCGTAGTGGATTGTTTTGGGAGAACCTTTCTATCTTTCGCATGGTACGCAATAGAAGAAAGGGAAGAAAGACTTATTGGATCATGGAGAACGTGGCAGCAATCTATAACGGACACTTGGGCGGAGTACTTGGGGCCTTGGCCGAAGGCGGGGATGATGCGGAGTGGGATTGCCTATCATCGGGTAGGCTTGGAAGGGGGCATTTGCGAGAAAGATTCTATTGTGTTGCCTACTCCAACGGCATCGGATGCAAATGGAGCAAGCACGGGTTGCAAGAAGATAAAAAACAAGGAGATATCCATGCTTCGCTTTTTTCTCCACTTCCACTACGCGCCGCCCGACATGAGAACGAGCTACCCAAACCCTTCCTTGTTGGAGGAAATGATGGGATATCCAATAGGGCACACAGAATTAGAGCGCTAGGCAATACGATTGATCCTGAGTTGGCACAACACATAGCAAGACGCATCAGAGAGGTTGAGAGTGACGCCGGATGAGCTAAAAAAAATAGGCGTCTTGCTGTATGGTCAGAATTGGCAATCAGAGCTAGCCAGGCGTTTATGTTTCTCACCGCGTGCGGTGCGTTATTGGGCGTGCTGCCAACGCCGCATTCGCCCCAGCATGGCGGCGATTATACTGGCAATCAAGCTTTCTTAGCCGCTGCCCTCAAATGCTCTTTTGCCTTGGCTAGTTGCTGGTAAGTTTTGGCGAGCATACTGCCGTCTACGTGGCCAAGCAGCTCCGACACGGTCAACGGGTCCACTCCGTTGATAATCATGCGGGTTGCGTAGCTGTGTCGGAAACTTCCTTGAAAATGCTTCACGCCTAGCTTTTCCTTGAGCCTGCAGAATCGGCTGTTTACCGCTGTTGTGCTCCATGGCTTGCCGTCACTGTTGCGGAAGATAATGCCCTCTTTGCAGTGCTTCTCTACAAGCTCCAATGCTCGCCCCTCAAGGATGATAAAACGCCATCGCTTGCGGCCTTTGGCCTCCTTCGGTGGTATGGCGATTTGCTTATTCACGCAGTCATAGTGCTTAGCGTCCAACCGCTTCGCCTCATGCGGCCTTGCACCAGTGAGCCAGCAGAATTCCAGCAGGTCAACAAAGGGGTCCGCTGGCCTGTAGTTCGCCTTGATCTTCTCCCAATCCTCCGGCGTAATCAGGTGTTCGCGCCTGTTCGCCATTGGCTTTTTGAGCCGCTTAATGGGGTTGGCGTCTATGTAGCCATCCTCTTCCGCCCATGCGTAAACGCGCTTTACGGCTGCTATGGCATTCCGGCGGTAGGTCGCGCCCCAGTCTGCATGGCTGTCCACCCATTCGTTGACATGGAAGGGCCTGAGGTCCGTGCATGGCATATTCGCCTTGCTGCCTAAATGGTCCACAAAGCGCTGAAGGTGCCACAAATAGCCGTCATAGGTCCGGGGTTCGCGGTGCTTCTGGCACCAGTCAAGGTATTTGTCTATGAGTACGGCTAGGGAGAGCGTTCCCGTAGTGGGGGCAATAACGGGTTGAGCCTTAACGAGAGCGTCAAAGGCTATCCATGCGGCTCGCTCTGTCTCGGCGTTCTTAGGTCCGGGTGCGAGTCGGGTTTGCTTTGGCCCGATCTGGACATACCAAGCGTTGCAAGCTGTGCGGAAAAACGGTTTTGGTGATTTTGGCATGATGCAACCAATAGTCGCATCTCTGCAGGGGAAGTCTGCATCACGCGTGCATCATTCCCGAAAAACCTAGTACGCCCGGAAGGATTCGAACCTTCAACCCTCGGTTCCGAAGACCGATGCTCTATCCAGTTGAGCTACGGATGCAAATGCTTAACGTACAAGGCTTTAGAGCTGCTTTGATGCAACAAAAAAGGAACTCGTGATCGCTGTATTTTAGCATGTTTTGGTGCGGTTGCAATCACTAGCACTGCACGAACTCTGCAGGGCAAACCCCTTTCCCCGTGGAAGCGTCAGCACCCGGCGTGAGGTGGTGCTACAATATTGGCTCCCTCAACTAAGGAGCGCCCTTTGACTGTCAACGTAGACCACGCAGCCGCAAAGCGTCATCTGGAAAGTACTTGGTCAAAGCTTGAAACCATACAAACGCCAGACGCAACGCCAGCACAACTTATCCAGCAGATTCTGAGCGCGAAGGATGTAACGTTCAAGTATCTATTGATAACTGGCATACTTGCAAAACTTACGAATCCATCAGCACATCCACGAGCGATTCAGGCGAGCAGTTCGCTTTCTGGCGCGTATGACGCCAGAAGCCTTTGTCACTCGATCATCGTGCCGTTTGAGAAAACAAAAGGCAATCTTTGGGGGCTATCGAATGAGCCGTATGTGAACAAGCCTGCAAGGCATCCCGAGCATAGAGGGGATAACCCGCAGTTGCGTAACGGTGATTTGGCGAGAACGCTCCACAAGGCATTGGAGGCGGCGAACAGCTCCTCTCCGACAGACGTTGAAAGGATGCTCGCTCATTGCCTTCGGATTGGAAAGACGCATGCAGCATCCATCGTATCTGCAAATATAGATACAGACGTGAACCTCAAGCACGTCATAAGCTTTGTTCACGAGTTCTTGAAAGAAACCGGGGGTGGTGCAAGGCTTGCTGCCGTCGCTGGCGCATTTATCGTCCTAAATGCTAATGACATGGGCGTGAAGATCCATCCGCCTAATGCCTCTGATACGTTTGCAAAGACGGCGGGGGATATTGAGGTATTTGCCGATAAAAAGCTCATCATGGCATTCGAATGTAAGCACCGACCGATGAATCTTGCGGACGTTGAGCACGGGCTTAAGAAAGCAAAAGAGCGAGGCGTGCAAGAGTACTGCTTTATCATTGCATCTGGCATGACGGAGGAAAGCAGGATTATTGCAAGGATTGAGGCCGCATCGGATGAAACCGATGCGAGCGTTCTCAATATTTATGAAGTCTGTCTTGCTTGGTCAGTGATGCTGACGCCAGTAAGAAGGTCTATGTTTGGTGAAACAGTCGCGCAGATTCTTAACGGCATGCGCCTGCAAGATCAAGCAAACGCCGCCGCAACACTGTGGAACTCACTCAAATAGAGTCGGACTCTTCTTCAGTTTATCAAGATCATAGTTAACCCATAACACCTCACTACGCTGCCCCTTGGTGGCGTGGTTTGTGCGAGGTGGCTGAACCAGCTTCTTCCATCGCTTTGCCGGATAGAGTCTTTCCATCAGGTCGCAATCATAGTTTGAGACAGCAACCATCCCCTTCGCGGCATTCAATGTGTCGGCAAGCTCTTCGTGTTGCTCGTCCGTCATTTCGTACTTGTAGGCTTTGGAGTCTCCGCGAGTGCCGTGAATATACGGTGGGTCGCAATAGAATAAAGTCGTCTTGGAGTCATAGAGCCGCACCACATCGCAAGCCGGTCTATTCTCGATCTGTACTCGAAGCATCCGGGCGGCTATCTCTGGCATCGCTTCAACACCGCCAAGGAATCGACTAACAATGCCGCTCATACCTGCACGTGATGTCTCTTTGCAATTGCCCCATCGCCCAAGAGTGGCTGTTTGTGCAAGTCCTGTTCTTACTTGTCTGGCTCTAACGTAAAACCTTCTGGCGCGCTCAACGCAAGTAAGGTCGGGGTCAAGCTCGCAGGAAATGGCGAACTCTTCACGCGAGAATGGTGTAAGTGCGATTAGCCTGCACAGCTCCTCCCCATGGTCGCGGCATGCTTTGAAGAAGTTCACAACTTCACCGTCAAGGTCGTTGTATGTTTCAACCTTCGCAGGCTCCCTGTTCAGCAGTACAGCAGCCGATCCGGCAAATGGTTCGCAATAGTGGTGGCACGGAGGAAGTAACGGAAGCAGCCAGTCTAGGTGTGAAAACTTTCCGCCATACCATCCAAATGTGATTAGCTTCTTCTTTTTAAGGCGGGAAACTGCCGCTGGCGATCTTTTCTTCGCTTGCGTCATCATGACCTCGAAAAAACGGAGGAAAATCATGATTGTACCAAGTTGCACTTGTTCTCGGTATGCCTATCGGGCATTCGCCGTCATCGTCGGGAGCTTCGCGGGGGTCACTGGCAGCTGCCCCCGCAAGTCCCGATGATGAAAGGCGTGAGGATATTCGCTTGATTTGGAGGGCTGCTGAGCGGGGGTTTTAGACCGCGTGCGTTGAGTCTGAGCTAAGCGCAGTCTGCGAAGTCTCAACGCACATGCGGGACAAAGAGAGCGCTGGGGAGAGATGTAGCGAGGGGCTTCGGATCGCTTCTTCTCGACCCAGCAACCTATTCGGCTGTTATGAAACCGTTTGTGACATCGTATGCAACTCTACGTTTGCATGTCATTGATTCGCATCGCAGTTCGGTTGCGTAGTTTTTCCCGGCTCGCTTAATCACCACTACGTTGAACTTACGGGCATGGCAAGCGGGGCATGTTAGCAGCTTCTTCTCTGCGTCCTTGCTTAAATATCCGTGGATCGTGAAAACAGTCATAGAACCTCGCCGCTTGATTCATCAATGGTTTGTGTCAATGCCATGGCTAGGCGGCAAAGCGCGTTGCGAAGGTGCATCTCTCCGTCTGGCTTCTGGTTGCCGTCACGTATCAGCTTGTACGTCATGATGTGTCTAACCGCCTTATCGAGGTGGTTGTCCTGCGGCTCCGTGCGCCATGCGTCTGGATCGTGCTTCTTAAGCCCCTCCATAATCATCTCGTCAACTGCGTGCCATGCTATTGTGCGCGGGTCACTCATAGCTTACCTGCCCATCTGCCGTGCTCATCAAGGTGCATCGGGATGAAATGCGCAGCGGTGCCGTTGATGATGATGCCACAACCAAGGTTAACGGGTATAGGCAGGTTCTTCGCGTACTTGAAACAGATTGCTTTCTGGTCAATCAAACACCCTGCATTCATGCCGAAAAGATGCCCCTCATAGTTAACGCCTGCATAGCTATGGATGTGACCGATAACGACCGATTGCTTGAACTTCCTCATGTACTGGATGTGCGCAGTAAAGCCGCTGCTGCCAGCATCACCGTGAATGTAGCGCACGCCGTCAACCTCATGATGGTTTGCCCATTTCCATCCATCGGGAGCGCGTAGAACGCGGGAGACTGTGGGAAGGAATGCGGAAGGGAGACCAGCCTCAAACGCCTTTTTCCAAGGGCGCACCGTGTGGTTAGATTCGCATACAAGCACTTCGGGGAATTCAATGTAAAAGGGGGTTAGCTGTTCAATGGCAAGCTCTAGCTCTTTGCCTTGGCTGTGCGCGTCTGGATCATTGGGGTAACGGCTGAAGCCGTGCGCGTCTATCTCATCCCCTAAACAGACAATGGTTGTGGGTTTAAAGCGGTCCTTAACGGCCTTCAGGAAGTCAAGCGCGTCTGGATGTTGCCAAGGGCAATGCAGGTCGGGGATAGCCAGAGTAATGCGGGAGGTTACGCGATGAGTGCTAGCTGGCTTCTTTTGCATATCAGCAGCGCTCGGCCTGCTATTCTTCCGCCTTATGCGAGCGACCGTATAGCGGCTTATCCCTAGAAGCTGTGCGATCTTGTGATTTGAGAGGCCCGTATCGATAAGATCGAGGGCTTGCTTCTTTAATGCTGGATCAACGGGTGTCAAATACATAGGGCAGCCCACAAAGCTAAAGTTGCTACCCCGCCAAAAACTGCCAGCACAATCCAAAGGATTTCATGCTGGCGGACTCTCATGTGGCTATGGGTATGTAAAAGCCCCGCTGTTTGCATGCTGTGAGAATCAACAGCAATAGCAGGATTGAAAGGCAGATAAGTAGATGCTTCATTGTCCTAGCACCCATTGAGAAAGATTGTTGTGCCGTGCTTGGCATTCTCGGTACTGAACGGAGGTGTTTATTGCGACTTGCAGAAGCTCCCCCATATCCTTTGGCGTTACAGGATCAAGGTCTGGGCAGCTTGCCGTGAGGTTTGCCGGAGGGATGTAGGCCGGAACGTGCTTCTGTAAGTAGCTGCACGCCCCCAGCGGGTAAGCGGCAACGATAAGAATCAAGGCGCGTTTCATTCGCTATCCTTCCCATCAAGTTGCGGTTTTGCTTGTGTAGATCGGCAAGCTTTGTTTCAAGCTCGGATGATTTGTCGTTCGCTTCTTTTTCTTTCTTCGCTCTTTCTTGAAGTGCGGCCTCCAAAGCAGCCGCATTCTTCGCCTCCCAACGCCAGCCATTAATGGACCACCCAGCTGCAAATGAAATCGCAAAACCAGCGATCAAAAGATATGTAGCAGGGACCGATGGGATCATGCCGCACCTTTTCGCTTGTCATCAATTCGGAGATAAATGGCGATTGCAGCAAAGACGACAAGGGCTATGCCAAGAACAAGCAGCAATCCGTGCGGGTTCTCCTGAGCAATTCTTACCACCTCGCCAGCCGGTTCAATTACGGGAGCGGCAATCATGGCCGTGCCAATAACGCCAGCCGTGCTTGCGTTCGCAATGGTGCGGGATTGAGCAAGCGGTTTCTCTGGGACATCGACCGCCTGCGGCATTTCCGTTACGTCATCTTCAACCGACCACAAGTCCACCTCGGCGGCACGCCTGCGAGTAAGCCCAGCGACGGGCTTCTTGTTAACCTTGTTCCATCTCATGAACTGCTCTGGAACCTTGCTGTAGTTGCCGGTATTAAGGATTTTCAAGAGTGTTGATTTTGAGAAAGCGCCAACGCCAATGTTAAAGATAAGGCTGCACAGAGCGTCGAATTGATTCTGTGTAAGCGAAACCTTCACGTGTTTGGCTATGGCCGACTCCACAGACTTTAGATCAGATTTGAGAAGAGCGTTTGCCTCTTTGAGGGTTACGCGATCACCCGGCTTAACGCCAAGAGTGTGTCCAAAGCCAATCGTTAACACACCAGCGGGACAAGTATATGCAGTCGAGCAGAAGCTTTCGAACTCCTTGATAAGCGTCAATCCACGTTCAGATATTTGCATATCACATTACCGGCATGTCTGTAAGTTGCGCAAGCGACATAGAAACTATTTGATTCCTTAAAAGGGTGTTTAATTGATCTTTCCGTGCTTCATTGACAGCGCCAAGCATAAACGCTGTCATTACGGTGCAGGCAAACAAAGCGCGGTGGAAACTGATTAGGGCTGCTGTCATGATGCCCCCTTGTCTGCGGCGAGAAACGCCCTGATAGCGGCCTGAAGTGGCTCCCACTTCTGATACATGAAGCTGCCGAGCCAATAGAATATTCCGAGAAGAGAGCTTGTTGCGGTCATGCATATGGTCCGCGCCCACTTTGTGAGTCCATTACGGATTCCCTCCTCTATTTCCTTGGTGCGCTTCCATTCGTCAAGCTCATCAATGGTTTCCTTGAGGTCGTCTATGTCAGTTCTCTTTGGCATCTCCGCCTCATTTGTTTTGCAATATTACCACTAATAGACAGAAAGCGCAATCAAGTACCCAAGTGTTGCGCCCCACAACCACTCAGCGTAAGCGGTCGGGTCTTCATTCTTCACCCATGCAAACGCGAAATATGCAAAGCCCTGCAGGAACATTACGGGCCAATACAGCAGCGCCACGGGGTTAAAGAAGGCGAGTCCAGCGAACAATGGGATCGAGAACACGCCGCCACGAATGCCCATACAGAAAATTCCGCGCATGTAGTTGCTGGGAAGCTTGCCCCCGTGAATGAACGGGAAGAGCTTGTAGCCAAGCTCATCAATCCACCTAATCTGCCTGCGAGTAATATCCCATGTGCCGGTTGCTGCTGCGAAATACAACCCCCAGCCTTTCATGGCCCATAGGTAAAAACCAGCAAACACAACAATGGCTTGGCAAACGTTGAGTGTGTATAGATACACACCGAGTCCAAGTATTGCGGCTGCAATCCACCGAGCACCACTCAGCCCATCGTTGTCATACAATCCGCCTCGAACGCGGTTGCAGTACGAGCAGAGCAGTATCAGCCAGATCATTTCGGAAACCGCGCCTTAACGGCGGCAATCGCTTTAAAGAACTCGCTATCTTTGTCGAGGGCTTGACCAGCGTTAATTGTGTGCCAGATCATATCCATTTGATCTGAGATTGATGGATATGCGGACCTTCTTTTGTCTGCATAGGTGCGCTCTGACTCTATCTGCGCGGCAAGGAGCTGGTGGAACTCAGCGTCCGGCATTTCTTTTGCTTCAAAATCCTCAGCGGAGAGGCCAGCAGCAATTGCGTTGTTAATAAGCGCCTCAAGGCCACCGCTGCCACTTTGAGACTCAATAATACGTCCATTCGACTTCAATAATACTACGCGCATGTTACCTCCAGAATTTTACGCCAAATGCAACCGTTCCTGTCGGGCTGCCAACCTTAGTCCAAGCGATGTCACATCCATCGCTGGTTAGGGAAACGGAGCCAAGGTACTGCGTTGCGCCAGCCGCATCTTGCACCACTACGGTATAAGAAGCCGTTGTGCCAAAGTTACCTGTTGCAACGTTTCGATAGATACACCACTGGGTCGTTCCGTCGTAGAACCCAAGCGAGAATCTCCCCGCCTCAGTGCTTTGGGTCTGGTAGATGTCAACACCCTTTGGCGTGAAGCCAGCCCCCGTTACTGACTGAGTGCTTGAAGCAAGGGAAACGTCTCGGGTTGTGTTAACTATTTTGGATTGACCTCCGCCAACTGCCGTGCCGTTCGCCCGAGAGTAGTAAACGCAACGCACAACGGACGATGCATAACCCACGAATAAGGCATAATCACCGGCAGCGGTTGTTATGTTCGCGCCCGTAGGAAGTACGAGGTTTGCACCGTTCGTAAGCGTCAACGCCCCGGTAAACCTGACTATACGGAAGCGCCCCTGAGAAAGCGTGACAGCCGTTATGGCGGTCGTTCCTGTGACATCGACAACGTTACCTGTTGCGGTGTCTAGGTTGATGGTGGATGCAGATGCAATGTTTGCCCCCTGCGCTGTGTTAAGAGCGTCAGTCAATGCAAGGCTGGTTGCGGATGCGGCACCGGATATGGTTGCAGCGCCCGCAAGCAACGTGAACACGTTAGTAGTTGCATTGATGCTTCCAAGGGTAATGTCGTCGGCTCCATCATAGAGCTTTAACAGCCAAGGCGTTCCTGAAGTGTCCCGCCACAATGTGCCAGCGACAGCGTATGATGGGCGGCTGCTGCCTGAGTGCATGGTATGCAGGGCATCGCGCCACGGTTCCAGATGTGTATTAACGAGCGCCGTTCCTGACACGGGGCTTTCTAGGTTTCCAAAGTCATATTGGCTCATAGTTGAATCCTTCCGAAGCCGGTTGATGTGTGATCGAGTGAGCGGTCCACGTATGCCGCCGCCGTGATGTTGTAAACTTTCACGGTGAAGCCGCTTACTGTTTTGCTTGTGTACTCAAGGCGGTCATCTGCTGCACCGTCCTGAATAGTGATTTGGACGGATGGCTTTTCCTTAAAGGCTGCCGAATAGGTGACGGTCAAACCAGAAGCAGCGGAGCAGAAAGCATCCTCTCCTGATTCCACTCTGTCCGGCATGTCGATGAAGATGGTGCATTCAGTTACAAGTGGCGTGGCGGTAGGGGTAAAGCTTTCGAGCTTGATGCGTGCCTGTATAGCGCGGAATTCATAGTTCCCGGCAACGATGTCTTGCCAGTCGGTCCACGTTGGGCTTCCGCTAGGGTCGTCATTGGTAAAGCGGGCCTGAACCGTTACCTGTGTGCTGCCGACACCAAAGCCAAAGATGTCGGATTCCGCGAAGATGTCATCCAGCAGGAAGATGTCGCCTGTACTTCCAAATATGTCAGACTCGGAGAATACGTCATCCATTGAGAAGACGTTGTTTGTGTAGGTAGAGCTTGCAATAAGCTTTGCGCTGACAAATGAGGTGTAAACTTCCCCAAGGTCGTATGCGTCGTATGTGTAATAACCAACTTGTGCTGCGTCAGTGAGGATAAGCGATGTTCCGCGAAGCTCTGTGTTGGTTCTTGTGTCAGCAAATGACGGGTGCGCAGCAAGGCTTGCCACCGCGTTCTGTGCCGCTGCCTCATAGGTGATTACAGCGGTAGCTGTCTCGCTCTTGTTTCCGATTAGGTCAACAGCCTTAATGAGATACGTCCCACCTACGAATGGGGCGATGGTGCGGGTTGATGTTACCCTATCCTGAAGCAATTGAGCGGTTTCCCAAGTAACCCCAGAGAATGCGCGGGCGAAGCGGATTTCATAGTGGCTCAGGTCTATATCTGTAACGGCATCCCAGTCAAAGATTGCGTTGTCGCCTGATACAGTGATGCGGAAGTTTGTTACGTTCTGCGGGATTGCGGAAGCGCCAAGATAAGGCTCGTTGTTAATCTCCAGTGGAGCGCTGACAAGCCCTGTGGCGTTCGAAGCGTTTCTGTAGTAGATGCGCATGTCGTAGCGAGTGCCATCCTGCAATCCGGTCAGGATCACCTGCTCCGCTGTCGCTGTAACTATCTGCGCTGGCTCAAACACCTGAGTTCCAGCCTGCCGGAAGGTCACTGTTGGGATAACGTCAAATGGGTTCGTGTTGCTAAGGCTGATAACCATTCGGGACTGGAAGGTGCCATCACTGTTCCGCACCATTACGCGTTCATCTGACTGAATGCCCGCGAGCACTGGTTTGTCCGGGCGACGCAGTTCAAATGGGAGAGTTAGGTTGCTTGTATATGGCGGTATAGGTGCAGACTCAGCAGTGTAGATTTCCGGGGCATAATCCACGCACTCAATGCGGGCGGTTTCGTCTGCTGCAGGGAGAATCTTGCTTATAACGAGGTCAAGCTCTCCGCCTGCCTCGGCAATGAAGTACAAATCGCCGCTGGCTGGTGCGTCTGCAATTGGAAATGGGGTGGTAAATGTGAGTGAGGTTTGCTCACCGCTTAAGCTGTTAAGTTGCTTATAAAGCTGGGTGCCGTCCTCGGTTCGGATGCGGATGTAGTAAGTAGCTGAAGAACTGAAGTTGATTGCGGAGTCGATGGTTACGCCGGTAACGTTAGTTCCATTATCAAGAACCGTTTTGACCCTGCCGTATCCGGCCCCGGCAATCGGAATGTCATGGACAAGCTTTATGCGGTCGCCACGGGTTGCAACAAGGTTCTCCACGTCCATGTAGAAGCTGTGCCGCTCTGGACGCAGACGGACGTTGGCAAGGTGCCTGCGAGCGTGTTTGAAGGCAAGATCGGAGTTTGTGCAACTGGAATACTCTAGGCGCTCAAACTTTGTTGCATTGGTTTCGTTGTAACCGTCGTCGTAAACAATGCGCTCATCCGTCCTATAGCCATTTGCTGCGTTGCGAAACTCCACGCGGAATGCGTGTGGTGTCTCAGGATATGACATTTCTCCCATGTATCCCCAAGAATTGCGCGGGGTTACTATCTGGATAATGTCGTTCTTTGGCCTGTCAACAATAACGCTGTATTTGCCGTCAACGATAGTGAGGCTTGCCGCTCCTGCAGCGCAGATGTCTTTAAGTGTGTCACTAAGGCTTGCCTCGTAATCGAGATTCATGTTGTAGGAGTAGCCCTGTGTGTCACAGTATTCTGCCCACGCCTCTATTGCAGCAAGATCAATCTTTTCATCGCCAAGAGCGCGTGCGTTTGCCGAGCACTGCAGAACGTGCCTGAATATGCTTGCGGGGTTACTTGAGATTCTCTGCTCCCAAAGCCCGCTCGATGGGTTGTAATCGCTGATTACGGATTTAACGATTGCGTTAAACTGAGCAACCGCTCCGTTGAGTTGCGAGCTGGCTTTAATGCGAAGCGCTGTGACGTTTATCCCGTCGGTGTTGATTGGGTTCGTGTACGTGACGGACTTGAGCGCCGTCCAGTAAACAGTGTCAAGCACCTGATCGCTTGTAGAGTCCTCGGTAATGCGACGGACCCTAACGTCATACTGCCCATTAGGGACGCGGAATTGCACGGTACGTCGAAGCGCAGTCGTTTGTGATCCGGTCACAAAAAGCATCGTAGCGCGGATGCCGCCGCCAGAATAGTTAACGGTTAGTGACGTTCCGGCAGTTACGATAAAATCAGAAGAAGTCTCAATTGAAAGGCCGAACTGAGATGGGTCGCGTCTGTCAATGATCTCTTCAATCGTATAGGTGTTGCCGGGGTTTGATCGCTTGATGCGAACAGATGCGATTGCGATCTTGTCTGGCGGAACAATCGGTGCCGATGGCTGGGAGTATGGGATTGTGGTGTATGAACCCGTGATGACGGACACGGCCCCGGATGCGGGGTCCACGACCAAAGTATCCATGCGAGCGAAGTATTCAGCTAGGTTCTTCGGATTGTCATCTGCTATGGTGTCAAGCGTGACAGAGCCGCCAGAAACAGTGGTATATGTCTCCGCTGCAGCGCTCCACACGCCAGCCCCGGCAACGGAGTACTGCACCTCAAGCTGAACCTGCCTGCCTTGGCGTTGCCCTTGGCTGTTGAATTCACAAAGTCCACGGTCGAATGTTATGTCAACAATGATTTCGTCAATGTTGGGCTGTGTTGTGCGGACGGAGTACCCGTCTACCTGCTTAAGCTGTAGACTGTAATTGTCCTGATACACATCGTTGCTGAAGAGAGAAACTCCAGCAGACGCAGTGCCATTGAGAACGTGCTCGACCTGAACGCCTTCAAACTCGGACAGCGGGGTTTCCCCAATGCGCATGTCGTCGATGATTAAATTCTCGCCATACCCCCAGCAGAAAAGCTGGCGGACATACTGCTCGCCGTTAACAGTCTCCGTGTAAGCCATAGCGCATTGTTTTGGAAACACGCGGTTGGTTCCCAGATTGATAGGCACAACACCATAGCGGTCTAGGGAGTTACTCGCGCCTTCAATAAAGAGAGTCGGGCTTTCAGCCGCGTTGCCACTGAATCCTGCGCTTGACTTTGGCTTCGGAGGGGGAACTAGCGCACTGATAAGCATGTTGCCAACAGCGCCTATTGCGGCTCCGAAGAGACTGCCAACAGTCATGCTACCGAATACGGTTGCGGAAGCATTCAAACCGATTCCAGCGGCAAGCGATGCCCCAAGCCCCGGAGCGGCAGCAGTAACAGCAATAGATAGTAGGGTCGCAAGCGGACTCTTCTTCCCGCCGCCGCCCATGGGAACGACGCGGACGTTGAGAGTTGCGCCCTGCTTCGGCCTTACGCGGTGCCAGTAGTGCGGAGGTATAAGCTCACCATTGATAAACACCTGAGCGCACTGGAAGAATGTAATTGAAGGGTCTATGAGATCGAGCATCTCAGCGACAGTCAACCCTTCGGGCATTTCACGCTTAATGTGGAGGTTGCTGAATGGCGCGGGAGCAGCAAACAGCGTGACCTGCTTATCCTTCTGCTCCATATCTGTAAAATCCTATCAAGCGGTTTTTCCAACGCATGCGTGTAAAGTCCTCGATGGATGCGTTAATGCCATCGGTGATGTGGATCATGGTTTTAGAGTTAATGGCTACACCGACATGCATCGGGAGGCCGCGCATACGTATGAGAACCACATCAAACTCTTCAGGCGAGCTAACCTCCCGCCAATGCTGCATGCGCTCTTGAATGATCTTCTGGCTTATGCCCTTTTCATCCTGGGTTGTGCTGTAAGATTCCGTGTAGCTTGGAAGCGCGATGCCGCGTTCTGTGCGATAGATAAGCTGCGTCAATCCCCAGCAGTCATACTTTGGTCCGCGTCCAAGCTCGGCAAATTCAAGGCCGATATAGCGTGCGGCCCATGACACTAGAACATGCCGGGGAAATGAGATGGAACAAAGCGGCCCTTGGGGAATGGCTCAAGCTCGAAGTAGTCGATTGATATTGTGCCGCTCACACTCATTGCGTCGTATTTCACTGACTCCAATCGGAAGTTTTCAAGGCTGGCCTCTATTGTATCAGGGTCGCTGGATAGCGCTATCTCTATCTTTACTGAAACAACACTGTTTGCCGATCTCATAGCGGCAACGATTGCGCGGTCTACGTTGTCAATCGAAAGTTGTGCCTTGCCAATGCCAGTCTCGTCTTGTGTGGGCAGGGTTATCTGGAAAGGGAGGTAGATGTACTCATTGCCACGGGATATAACGCCACGAACACCAGCTATAGGAAGCACGGTTGCCGTGTCATTGCATATACGAATATCATCAGCAAAGCTTGGGTGGGATATAGTTATAAGTATGAGGAAAATCTCATCGGTGGTTTCGGAGTTGACCGCTGCGTGAAAGGCCGAGCTTACATTGCGACTCATGGCAGAATTTCCATCTGAAGTGATACACGATAAGCTTTTGAACCAAGCAATGAATAAGCCGGTGGCGCTGTGAACCGGCAGGTTACTACCGTCCCGGTCCTCGGGTGTGCCATATTAAATTCAACGGTCCCGCCGGAGGTTGTGGTCCTGTAGAACGTATCGAGCGTTGAAGCCTGTGCCTCAGTGAGAACCAATCCGAACTGGATAGGGGTGGAGATTGCAGTAAAGCGCCTGCGGACCTTCGCAATGCCCGCGTCCATATCGGTTCTGATGGCGAAGTCCGGCGTTTCTTCAATGAAATCGCTTACAAGCGGGGCAGGCAGTGAGGCTGGGTAATCGACCATGTTAACGCCTTATTAATGACTGGTTTTGTACGGTGCGCAGGGCTTGGTTGGTTCTGGAGCCAGCATTTGCAATGTTTGCTGCTACAAGCTCGTCGATTTGAATCTCAAGCGATGTGCCGTTTGCAGTTCTGGTTTTCCTTGTGCTGACGCTGGCGTTTGAGTTGTTAATGACGTTAACCACCATGTCGCCGCCGAATCCGTTCGGAATTACAGTGCCTGCGGTATCCGGCTTAAACAGCTCAGGACCGTTCTCGCCAACGATGGAATATTTTCCAAGTGGAGGACGCCCGCCGTCTGCAAACCCAAGCCCGGAGAACATGCCGCCAAATATGCCGGTATCCTGTGGCATGGGGCCAATGAAGTCAGAGCTTGGACGCGCCATTGACGACCCGCTGCCAAAAAACAAACCGTCTAATGAAGTAGACAGTGGGTCAATAATCGCCTTGCGTGCGAGGTTTTTTGCTAAACCGCTCAGGATGCTTGACGCCGCGTTTCCAAAGTTCTTAAAATCAAACATGGATGCCTCAAGCGCATCTGCGAAGCTATCTTTAATGATTCGCGCCGACACAACGGATTGATCGCCAACCTTTTCCATGACGACATCAAGCTCGTCGGTGGCTTTCGCCATGTCCTTGATCTCTTTAGTTGCTGCTTTGCGGTCGGATGAAGCTTGCGCCGTTTTCTGATTGGGGCCATATGGCTTCTTGCTGATAACCTCACCGCGCTCAATCGTTGTGGCGAATCCACCGGCCTTTGCCTTCTCCATATAGGAAAGCGCATCTAGCCCGCCTGCACTCAGGAGTCTGATCTGATCGATGCCCTCACCAACAACACCGATAATTGACTGTACGGCTATGACAACATTTGCAAAAGCACCCGACGCAAGGTTCTCCATGGTATTGCCAAGAGAATTCATCGCATCACCGAAGTCATCGATCGCCTTTAACTGCTCCTCACTTAGAGATGAGCCAAATTCGCCAGCCTTCGACGTTATCTCATCAATGCCATCAGCGCCCCTTTCAATTATTGGGGTGAGGCCAGCAACACCCCTTCCGAATAAAGCGGCGCTTGCTTCTGCACGTTCAAATTGTGTCGGGAGGAGCGATATTGCCTCGGCAATGATGCGGAAGTTTTGTTCAGGTGAGTTGTTAACAAGGTCGCTTACCTGAAGCCCTAGCTCCTGAAGCGCCTGCGCTGCTGGGCCGGTCGAGTCTTTGATGCCCTCGCCTATCTGGCGATTCATCATGAAGAGGGCTTGGGCGAATTGCTCAATGGTCCCGCCGCTGTTTTCGATCTCTGTTCGCATAGAAGAGAGGTACGATGCTGCAACGCCTGTGCGTGAAGAGAGGTCGTTAAGCGCATCCGCTGCTGCAATAGCATTCCGCGCAAACCCGATTACGGCTGCGCCAGCAAGTAACGGGACAAGGGCGAGAAGCTGCGTGCGGACCACGCCCAAGGCGGTACCCATCTTGCTTGATGCCTGCTGAGTGGTAGTCCCCAGCTTATTCATTTCACGGGTAAACTGGCTAGAATCTGCCTTGATTTTGACTGTCAGTTCATCAAGTGTTGCCACGTTCCCTCTCTAATCGTTCCCTGAGTTTCTTCCTGCTTTCATCGTCCGGGTAGTGGTTGGGGTCAAACTTCTTTTTAACACCCTTCGCTACTGCGTAACCTTCATATGCCTCGTTGATCTCCCAGACGTTACTTGCCCAGAAGGCGCTAGGCGTCCAGTTCAATCCGCCGAGACAGAATTGCTGATAGTCTTGCCAAGGGAATCCACGCTTCCTTTTACTTTCGCCAGAAGCTCCGCTACCTCCTTGGCTTTTTTTTCGCGGTCACGCTTTGGTGTAACTGCCATTACCAGCCAAGCCTGAAGCTCCCACCGGACTTCAGAGATACCAATATCATCGATGATTCCTTGCTCAATCTCTTCAAGAGAAGGGGCTACTTGCCCTGTTCCATTGATGCCAAGCTCTATCATCTTTGCGTGCTCGTCAAAGCGCATAGCAGATATGTCCGTGAGAACATCAAGGATGTCTTTCTTGAACTCGTGCTGAATGGCCTTAAGGGTTCTGAATGAACAGTCGAGAATGTGCTTCTTGCCGCCAAACTCAACCGTCCATTCAGGTGTCACCAAGTGCGTCATGCGTAGTTCCTGAGCGTGATTGCTGCAACAGACATACCAGCTGCGGCGTCAAGCGTGTAGCTGACCTGACCAGACGAATTGTTGAATCGATCCGTTGGGAATGGCCCCACAATGCAGCGCCCGCCGTTGGTGCCTGAACCGGGAATAGTAACTGTCTCCCCTGCGTCTGCTGCGGAGATGTCACCAAACCCCGGCTTGCTGAATGCGTTACCAGTGATGGTGAGCGTGCGTGCCGATGCGTTGCCGTTCAGGAAAACAAGAAATGTCATGCCATTGTTGGCAAACACGTCGGCAGTTGAAGCGGTGTCGTAGGTGAAGTTTGTGCCAGTGAAAGCGGCAGTCTGTGCGGTTAATGTTGCCATGTGCTATCTCCTTATGCGCCGGTGAAGGTCCATGCGCCGCTTGACTCAAGCGTTGCGGTGAAAGCCTGCTCGCCGTTGTAGTCACCAGTGATCTCAAACGAAGTCACCTGAAAGCTGCCCTCCAGCGTGTCGCTGTCAGCCCAGCCCATAGCCATCGAGTTGATGCTGCCTGCGTTTGCGTAGCCTTGAAAGGTTTCAAAGCCAGCGTCATTGGTCATTACGCCACCAAAACTAAGCGTGATCGACTTCGTACCAGCGCCATCGAGAAGCGTGCGGAAGCGGTTGCTTGATTTGTTTGTGATGTCAACCGTCTCGTGGTTGATGCGAAGTGAATGGGTGCGGCAGTCACCGATAGTGGTGCCAGCTGCCCATGTGCCGAGCTTTAGAATGAAGTCTTTACCTGCGTAGTTAGTCATCTAGTCCTCCTTGGTTATGCGTGAATGACAGCGCGGTATCTAGCTACTCCGTGCCAGTACCGATCCGATTGACCCTCTGTGACGCTCTCATGAAACGCCTGCTGGAACTCGCGGCGTATTTGAACGAGGGTGTAGCCTGTAACAGTTATGTTTGCCTGCTGCTGATGCAAAGCGTCATGTATAAGTGACAGGATGTTCTTAACCGACTTGCTGCCAGCTTTCTCGAAGTCCCAACAATGGATTGTGAGGGTTGCCTCCCATCCGTTTTTGCTTTTGGTGTCCCAATCGGCCAGCGTGTCGTCACCGATCACGATGTATGGGGCAGTAGCTGTCTCAGGAACAAAGTCATAAACCTTCTTGCCACCAAGGGCAGTGACGAGTGGGGCGTATCCCGTTAAGCGGTTATAGATACCAGCCTGCAGAGCATTATCTGGACTGCTCACTTACCCCCCTTGGCTATGCCTCGTTTCATTGCTGTATTCATTCGATCCATAATCCACCTGCGGTTTGCCTCTGCTGCTTTAAACAGGAACGGCCTTGCGGCCATGTTGCGGGTGCCAAACTCAAGCATGCGGGCATACTTAACAATGCCACTGCCTGCGCGGACGATGGACTCAAGAGCGCCCTTTACAAGCTCGCCATTGATGCTGTTCACAAGGCGTCCAGTGTCAGAGGCTGGGCTTTCACCCGGAGCTGATGCACGGTGGATAACCGTTCCGCGTGTGTAGATGCGGCCTGTTTTTTGGCCACTCAGGATAGACTTCTTTGCGTCCGCCTCGATCTTTTTTGCTGCTGCGTATAGGCCAGCGTTCAGTTCTTTTTCAACGGACTCCTGCACGCGTTTAGATGACCTCGAAAGCGATTGAAGCCCGTCAATCTGAACGTTTATTTCCATTAGTTAACTGCGGAGAGCTGGGCGATTGTTAACTGCGTTTCGGCAATGTCTGCGTCAATCTGCACAACGGTATCTAGGTTCCCCGCGTTGACGGCATGCATACGCTGTGTCTGGAGGGTTGCGATGCGGTTGTTTAGAATGGCGATGATTTCAGTAATCTGCATTGTTAACCCCCATTGATGAACATTGACCGCAGCATGTAGTTCTGGCTTGGCGGTATCCAGTACACAAACGCTTTCTTGTCGGTGCCGTCATAGAAGTAGTCTACGGCGAGCCTGTCCCCGTCTACGATGGTTGATGCGATCTGCTGGCATGGCGCGTAAGAGCGAAGCGAGTTGTGTGCAACGTCAAAGTAATACATGTTGGTGGGCGTGTTTGCGAGCGACACAGGCGCTAACATGCAAACGTCATCCACAACGCTATAGGCAGAAGCGGCTGAAGTGTTGAACGTAACAAGCCCTTGGTTGTCATAGACCGCGTTTGCTGTCCATGCGCCCGTTGTGCCACCTGCAATGTCGAATATGTCGAGCGTGCTGGTTGCGCCGCCACGGAACTTATAAATGTATGAATGACGGATAGTCTTGCCAGCGTTCAGCACGGTGCCGAACGGATGAAACGCCACGGTTCCGGCTGCGTTCGCAGCAGGCTGCACTGCATACGTTGTAGTGTCCCACGTGTTGCCTACCGGGTCATAACGGTGTGTGTTCGTGGTGGTGCTGTTCCACAGAATAATGTCGTTGTTATTCTCAATCATGTACTTCGCTCCGCTGGAAGGCGTGACGGTCCATGTGGGAACGGTGTAAACGGGTGAAGCGCCTGCGGTGTGCGAAGTGATGCGGCGGCGCTGTCCTACGGCTGTCGGGTTGGTGGTATCTTCAACAATGCGAATCTGGAAGTTGCGGTATTCGTTTGCAGCAACGCCTGAGTCGCCGGATGTGGCGTGTCCTGTGATGGTCGTTGCGCTTACGCCTGTTGAAGTAAGTGTGCCGAAGTAACCGCCCGTTTCCCCGTTGATTGCAACACCGCCAACACCTGTGATTGGCGTGTGAAGCTCATCAAGAGAGACGATGGTTGACGCGGTGTTAACGATACCGGGAAGGTTGGTTGTTGCAAGGTTGCCAGAGAAGGAGTTTGTGGCAACGTCATAATATTTCCACATGCCAGCGGCCAGCGTGCCAGCGCTCAGCATGAACAGGCGTCCTGCAAGGATTTCGTAGCCTGCGCCCGTGCCGGGAGTGAATGACAACGCAGAATCAAGATAGATGGTTGGCGTGGTGCCGGAGGTGTTTGCAACGATTGTGCGTTCCTCGGTCTTACCGGAGCCGCCAGCGTTGTTGCCAATGATGCGGATTCGCTGGTCCTTCAACTGATTCACGCCAATGGTTGCCGGTAACGCGGTAGACAGGATAACGGAGGTAGTGGTTGCACCAGCTGCAAGCGTGCCGCGCGGCCCCTGTGAAGGTGCAAACACGGTGGTTGCGCCCACGCCGAACGTGCCGGTAAGCGCAGGGGATGCAAGCTGTGTCCAGCCGTTGCCTCTTGTCCGATATTGAAACAGCGTTGTAGCTGAGTTGAGGAACCAAATGAGGTCTTGCTTGTACTGTGATGCACGCTTATCTCCTGCAATCGTTGATCCTGCTACAGCTGATTGCGCCACGTGCAGCGAGTTGTAAATCAGTGGCGTTGCCTGCCATGAGGGGAGGTCTAGTTTCTGCTTAACGCCTGAGAAGCTGGTTGCCATTGCCTACCTATACGATCTTGTTACGAATGCCGGTGTTATATTCTGTGTCCCACAAGCTCCAGACAAGTTCGCGGGAGTCTATGGTGTTGTAGTTGGTAAGGTTGCTTACCGCCGTGACGGTTGATACCGTGGTTACCGAAGCAACGTTGTTTAGGTTCGAGTTTGTGTCGGATTGCACGCGCATATAAATAGCTGGACCAGTGTTGCTTGCTACCTGATGCGTCCATTGGGGGGCGCGTAAGTATTCCACCGCCTGATAGAGCAAAGACAAAGCCCGGTCGAAGAAGCCACCTGACGGCGGGTTATAAAGAATCTGTAGCTTGTCGGTGTTGGCCATAGCTGACGTGTCATACGTCAGCGTGAGCGTGTTACCGGATACCGTGCCACCTAATGCAGCGTTGTTGAACTGGTAGATTAGCGTCCCTGTAGTGAGGTTCGTAATCAGCTGAATGCCTTCAAGCTTCAGTTCGGGGATTGACGGCATGCTAATTGTCTTTGCAGTCTTGTCGAATACGTAGCTCTCAACGATGTATTGCTGTGTCATAGGGCTGCTGCCATTGCTATTACATAAGATTCAGAAACACTATTCGCCCATGCGGTGTCGTAGTCAGCGCTGCTTGCCTTAACCAGCGCCTGCCCCGTTGTCCCGCCTGCAGGAACACCAACGCCATCGGCCCCAGCGGGTCCAGTAGCACCAGTTGGCCCTTGCGGACCCGTTGCTCCCGTCGCCCCAGCTGGGCCTTGATCCCCCGTGTCGCCTTTTGGGCCGGTCGGCCCGGTAGCACCAGTTGGCCCTTGTGGGCCTTCTGGACCGATATCTCCAGTGTCACCTTTCGGACCCTGCGGACCTGTCGCGCCAGTAGGACCGGCAGGACCAGTCTCACCTTGAGGCCCGGTTGCGCCTTGCGGTCCAGTGGCCCCCGTAGCACCTGTCGGACCGGTTGGGCCTGTGGCCCCGGTGGCCCCGGTATCACCCTTTGACGCAATAAGCGCCCATGAGGCTGGTGTAGATGCTGGGTTCTCGTTGGTTGATGACGCGACATAGAGGAAGTACGAGCTTCCGTTATAAGATACCGCGTCGAGGTTAACGTATGCGGTAGTGCTGGACCACGCGCCCTTCCACGCTAGTTGCCCCCCGGATAATCCCTGCTCGCCCTGTTCGCCTTGTGGGCCAGCCGGTCCCTGTGTTCCGACTGAGACAATACTGTACTGGGTGGATTCAATAGCAAGAGTTGGCCCACCACTGACTGTAACCGTTTGATATGTGGGGCTAATGGTGACTGTGGTCATCGCGTTACGTTTTTAGAGATGGTTACATTTCCCTGAAGCAAGCGCGTAACCGTGGAACCACTAACAAGCTCAAGGTCATAAACGCCTGAAGTCGCTGCAATGGCCGCTGTGGTCGCTGCCGATGCGGTGATCGAAATAGTCCCGGCTGCACCGCCGAGAGTAATGCCGCTGCCGCTGGTTAAGCTCAACAGTGTTTGAGATGATGCTATATCCTTGCGCACCTGCATGCGTGCGGTGTAGCCAGTGAGATCAACAAGCGCGTTTGATTCGTCGCGCCATGTTAGATTCATGGTAAACGTCGCGCCCTGCTCTATGGTTATGTCGTAAACGGCGGCTGTCATCGTGCGTTTGCCCTTACCATGATGGTTATTTGGCGTTGGATAATTCGTCCGCCTGTGGTGGTGATTTCACATTCAACCGAGTAGTTAACGCCGTGCGTGCCACCTGAAAGCCAGATGGTTGCCGATGTTTCATCGTTGTCCGTTGCGTAGTTTGTGATTCCGCTTTGCACAGTCCATGTCGGCTCACCAGAGATCGTATCGCCATCAAGAACGCCACTGAAATCCAGTACGTAATCAATCCTGTCGTCCGGGGCTTTTAAAAAGATGCTCATGCTATCCCTGTCACCCTGCTTTCTTTTGCTGTTGATGTTCCTCTGCCCTCGCGGGTAAACGATGCATTTCGTGGATCGGACTCAAACCCTGTCCCATCCCTCCCATAGGAAAGGAGCGTCACCACGCGGGCGTCGCCAAACACAATTCCGCTTGGAATTCCTGTCACAGAGATAGTGACCGCGCCACCTGCGATTGATGCGCCGCCGAATGCATTTGCACTTGCGATTCCGCTTGCAACAATTTCGTTAAAGCGCTGTACCGTCGGCTGCCCAATGGCTGAAGTCGAAGCGATGCCGGTTGCCGTAATGCCTCGCGTTGCCGTCAAGGTGGGCGATCCAAACGAAGCGCCAGAAGTGATGCCGGTTGGAAGAATGGTCGCCTGAGCCGATACGGACGCGCCCCCGAAAGCAATAGAGGATGCCAGCCCTGTTGCCGAGATATTCTGCGATGCGGCAGAAGTGGATACGGTTGCGCTGCCGAAGGCTGTGCTTGATGCGATTCCGGTACAAGATACGCCGACAGCGCCGGGAGTTACCGTTGCATTGCCAAAGGCCGTAGAGCTTGCAATTCCCGTTGCGGAAATCACAGCCCCTTGCGAGACGGTCGCAGAACCAAAGGCCGCGCTTGAGGCTATCCCTGTCGCGCCTATGTTAACAGCGCCTGCAGCAACGGTTGCACTTCCAACAGCAGCCGTGCTGGCTATTCCTGTCGCAGTAATTGATGTGGCGGTGGACACCGCGCCTGATCCGAAAGCGACGGAAGAGGCTATTCCGCTCGCCGCAATCGATACAGAACCGGGGGCAACTGTCGCAGAGCCAAAAGCAACGCTGCTTGCCTTTCCAGTGCCGGTGATTGTGTGTGCGGCCTGAACGTTTGCAGAACCAAACGCCACGGATGAAGGCAGTCCGGTTGCGGATATGTTAGATGCGCCAAGCGATATTGTCGCGCTGCCGAACGCAGCTGTTGATGCAACTCCGGTCGCAGAGATATTTACCGCGCCCGGTGTAACTGATGCAGAACCAAATGCAGCTGTTGATGCGAGTCCGGTGGTCGATATGGTTGCCGCTGAGCTTACGGCGGCTGAGCCGAATGCGCTTCCTGATGCAATCCCAGTGGCAGATATGTTTACCGCGCCAGCAGCTACAGCGGGAGAGCCGAAAGCTGCGGTTGAAGCTATCCCGGTGGCCGATATGTTGACTGCGCCAACCGTGACGGTTGATGACCCAAACGCAACAGTTGAGCCGAAGCCGGTTGCCGCTATGTTTTGAGGGCCACCCCCGCCGCCACCGCTATTTGTAAGCAGTAATAGCAGGGTCATGTTTTATTCCTCTACAACAGGCTCTTCTTCAATTACAGGTAAAAGCTCTGGTTCAAGTGTCTCAAGGTTGATCTTGTGCGTGCCTCCGGTGATGCCGTCCTCAACAGCCACTTGTGCGCGGCCTTCTGGAAGGTTCTGCACCTCAACGCTTACGGTTGCGGCAATGTAGCCGGTTGTTGTGTCGTATTGCGCGTACATCATAAGAATTCAAGCACCTCAAAGTATGTTATTACTGAGCCTGTTGAAACACCCTTAGCTACGGTCTGCGTTGTCGTATTCGTGATGTCCAGCGCTGTCAACCATTGCCCCATAACTGTTGTTGATGACCCGGTAAAGGTCTGCCCAAGGTGGCTGGATGCAGTCTTTCCGCGATCAACATCAGACTTAAATATTGCGCTCAAGTCTAACGAGTTACTTGTTGAGCCGCTAAGCGTCTGTGAGCTGTAGTAAGTGCGCCGGGTAATGCCCGGAACAAATTCAAGCACGATGTATTTGACTGTGCGCGATGTGGTTGAAACGCCCTCCCTAATCAGCGTTACCGTGGTCGTCCTGTTGACAAAAAGCCCATGCAACGCAGAGTTAGGCGCACTGATCCCAGAAATGCCGCCGTTGTATATAAACCATGTGTTATCAAATGCAACGCTGCTTATGGTATCGGTTGGGCTGCTAGATGATGTGGCCATGGTAACGGAGCGATGTTGCACGCTCTTTACCAGATTGGAAGCAAACTCCACAACGCTGTAAGCCGCTATCACTGTACCTGTGGTAGAGTCCCTTGCTGCGGTTACTGTCGTGCCGTTTGTTAGCTCTAGGTTGGTGTACACAGACGCCGTGATTGCCCCGTTGTTTGTGGTGTAGCCACCTCTTAAAACAACCGCACGCGATGTAGTGACTGAGCTAATGGTTGCTGTGTTCGATGCTGATGCGGAGGCTATGCTAATTGTACCCCGCTGCACATTGCTTGCCAGCGCCCATGATTGAAACTCAATTACGGCGCAAGATACAGTGGTGGTGTTTGTGTTGCTAGTGTTGCGCGTTGCGGTTACGGTTGTGGCGTCTGTTAGCACAACACGCGTGAATGAGTCCGCACAGGACGTTGAAGTGCCGGATTGACACCCGCTAAACAGGATCGCTGTGTAGTTCGTGTTGACGCTATTGATGGTCGCCGTGTTAGAGGTCGTACTGGCAGCAATCGTAATCTGTACGTGCTGAATGCTCTTGATGATACTGGTTGGGCTTCCGGCTCCTGCGAGCGTCAAGCTACCCACGATTACACCTCAACGTATGTGAGGCATCCACCTACAGCTACAGCGCCAGACAAGTTAAGGTTAAGAAGCGTATTGGATGCGGTTTCAAACCAGCCCACGGGATTGAATGGCAGCACAATACCGGTTGTTGATGCGAGGTAGAACAGGCCCGTCAGGTCCGTGCCGCCCGCGCCACTTTGGAACTTAGCGTTAACGGCTGCGTTTGCTACCAAGGTAAGGGCAACTACGCGCACTTTCTTGCTTGCAACAGCAGTAACCAACGTATTGTCGCCGCTTGTGCTTGCAGAGATGGCCGCAAACTTGGGTGTCAAGATGTCTGCATCTGAGGTAACGCCCGTGGTGCTGTGATACACAGACACCTTCTGAACGTGTTCGCCTCCGCCGTTCGTCAGCGTGTCAACGCCCGTTCCAGAGCCTGCCGTTATTGCAACTGAACTATCAGCCATGGTTCATTACAATGCAAAGATTTTGTTTGCGCCGTTGTCCCACGTAATCGTGATGTTGCCGCCGTTTGGTGTGACGGGAAGGCCGGACGATACCGTGTCAATGTACGCAATAAGCGGTGAGGTTGATGCGGTGCCAGTGTCCTTGTAAATAACCAGAGCCTCAACAGATGAGCCGGTGACACTAGTAAAGGTCACGTCTGCCGCGTCGAAAACGCCTGCGGTTACGGTCTTGGATGCGAGGGTTTGCGGGGTGCCAATTACAGCGGTTGATACGTCGTTGTAAAAATCATGCGCAGTGCTGTAGGTGTAAGTGCCAGTATCAACAAGAGCGACCTTGATCGTGTCGTCTGCGAGGTCAACCGCCGTGCCACTGGTCGTTCCGAGCGTGCCGGGGTTCAGGAGAAGCTCTTTGAACGTCGGGTAAAGTGCGTTAGCCATGTATTAAGCCCTTTCGATTGATTTGAGTTCCAAATATGTGTTTGCTTCATTCTTGTTAATCACCTCTTTTACCCACATGATCCGGTCATTGAACTTGATGCGGCTCTTGCTGGTTACGTCGCTGCGGTAACGAATGGTGATTTTGTGTGTGACTGGGGATTGCATCTGCATTGCCTGCATGCGTTCCCACGCCTTAAGTGGTTCAATCTTGGCCCATATAGTCGCGGTGTCGGTCCATGTCTCGGTCTGCCCGCCTTGGCCGTCAGAAGTAAACGCGACGTTCTGAAGAATCACCCGGCAGTCCATGTGCGAAGGCTGGAAAGAACCGCAACTAGCCACGGCGCTCGCCCAGAATTCGATAGTTGTTAAGCGTGCGCTGAGTCTCTTCGGGCATCTCACACTCTAGGCGCGCCTCGTGCATGCGGTGGATATGCTTAAGCATTGCGGTGCGGATAGCTTGCGGAACATCGGATGGGTTATCGCCATATCCGGTTACGTAGGTGATCTGGCACGTTGCTAGTGGACGCAGGTCGCTTGGCCACATTGCGGAGTTATTTAGCACCAGCCTGCCGCCATCTGTATCGACGAAATAGTTGGCGCTGTTGTAAGCGCTTGCTGCATTTGCTGAGCTGTAGGTTACAACGGATGTAACAGACTGGACCGGGCCTTTGGGTAGGTGGATCGTGTTGGGCAAACCGCCGTATAGCACGGTTACAGGCATAGTGTACGTGCCTGCCTCTAGTGAGTTGTAAAGGTTATTGGGTTGCAGGTCTAAGGTTAACCGCCACGTTTGGGTGAGGAATGAGCGGCGCGTGTATTCTTGTGCAGCGTCCACCGCTGCAGTAATGAGGGATGCAAGAAGTGCGTCCTCTTCTGTATGGTCAATCTTTGCCCACGCTTTTACCTCTGCGAGCGTTAGTGGCTCTTTAGCGGGTCCGGTTACAAGCGTGAGGGACTTTCTCATTTAGACTTCTTCTGCGCTGGTTTAGCGGGCTTCGTTTCTTCCGGCGCGGTTACTTTGGTTTCGATCGCATCGCTAACCAATTCGCAGCCGCCTTGTTCCATCAACCCAAGAACAAGCTCGTCATCGAGTTCGTATTCTTCACCGGCAACAAACATGTCGGGGTAGACCTTGCCAGCACGCACGCCGGGGAGGGTTTTAATCATTTTTACTTTTTGCATTGTCACCTCAAGAAAAGGAGAGGGAGGCCCGAAGACCTCCCATCCCTAGTTAGGAAGCCGGGTTAACGGTAGGAGTACCGCGAACCACGGTCGCAGCCATCGGCGTGCCGGTAGCGTGCGTGCCGCTGAAGTCAGCAAGCAGCTTCAGATAACGCTTGTTACCCAGATAGCCGAACTCATACACAGCAGCAGTTGCGTGTGCAGCAGTCAGCGACTTGATAATGCCGCTGGTTACAGCAGCAGCGTCTTTGCCGTTGATGTCGGCAGTCGTTACGTTGGTGTAGGTCACGTCATCGTCAGAGTGAGTGAGAACAAACTCGACTTTGTTCGTGCCGGTGAAGGTGATACCACCAACACCAACGCTCAGAAGAATCGCAGCGCTGGTAAAGCCCTGCAGGTCAACAGCAGCGGGGGTGTTGTCTGCTGAATACGTAGCAGCAGGAAGGATCACCGCGTTTGAAATGTTACTTGCAATGTCTCTCATTGTATTACTCCTTGGTTAGCGATTAAGCAAGCTTGAGCAGCTTGATTGCCTCGAAGTTGCACACGTCGCCACCCACACGAACAGTGGAGTAGAACTTCACGTATGGCTTCTCCGTGAACGGATCGCGCAGAGTGCGGATGCCGATACGGTCAACAACCGTGTAAGCACGCTTGAAGTCACCGCAAGCAATAGACAGGCTGTTCGCTGCAGCGGTCGGCATGTCAGAAGCCATCAGCACGGGAGCGCCAAGCAGCGTGTCGGGCTGACCAAGCGCGAGGCCGGGCTGCCAGAGGTACTGGTTGGTGGTGTCCTTAAGCAGGCGGCAAGCCTTAACAACTGCGCGGTTTGCCAAGAAAGAGGCATTGCGTGCGTAGTCGGACTTAAGTGCATAGTAAAGGTTGATGAGGCCATCAGCCGTTACAGCGCCTGAGCTGCCAGAGTTCACCTGTTCAATCTGGCCCCAGCTGGTGCCGTTTGCATAGGTGAGAATGCCGCGAGGCTGACCAACACCTGAACCAGAAACGAATGCCGTGTTCTGCTTGCGGGCGAATGTATCAGCGATTTTTGCAGCAAGCCAAGCTTCGATGTCAACAGACGCGTCATCGATAAGCTTCTGCGTAGCTTTGGGCTGTGCATAAAGCTCATGAACCGGAATGTTGCGCTTGCCGATCTGCGGGGTGTTGCTTTCGGAAGCGGTGTAAACTTCACCACCAGCCCAGCCGGATGCAGCTTCGTTCGCGTCATCCATGATGTCCAGAGAGTCGGTGCTGATCGTCTCCACGGTGCAGAGCTGACGCATCGGGGAGGTTTCAAAGATAACCTGATTGATGCGAGAGGAAACCTGCGGGGTTACAAGATAGCCGCCGTCCGGGTCGGACTGAACGGAGAGAGCTTTGCTCTCCATGCCCTTGCGAACATAAGACTTGAAAGCCTCACGGTATTCAACCGCTTCCTTGGCTTCTTCCGTATGTTCTTTGCCAGCGCCGGGACGGTTCATAGCGGCGTGCATCTGTTCAATGCGTGCCTTCTGTTCGTCCAGAGCGTTGTTGATGCGCTCAACATGGTCATCCAGCAGGCCGTCAGCCTTTTTGGATTCAACCGCCTTGAGGCGCTCGTCGTTTACGCGCTTAAATTCTTCCCAAGCGCCAGTGAGGCTGGCCACTTGATTTGCGATTTCGTCAATACTCATATTAGAGTCCTTTCAGAGTCTTGGTTGCGAGAGATAAGGCATCCAATGCCTTTTGGGTGGCTTCCGCCTCGCCCACCTCGTCCCGAGATGCTGGCTTGGGGATAAGAGAGGCGACATAAGTCGCCAGCTGGTCGGAAGCCCCAGCGTCCCGCAGGGCGGCTTCAACCATACGCTTGTGTTGGTGCAGCGAATCGAACTGCAGTCCTTCAAGCGATTTCACGCTCGTTACTTTTGCCTTCTCATTGGCGGGGAACGTAACGAGTGACACTTCATAAAGCTCAAGTTCAGAGAGCTTGCGTACACCTTTGTCGTTGTCGATCTCATAGCCCTTGGTGCTGTAGCCGATAGACATACCGGTAATTGCGCCAGCTTTAAGCAGCTTGTAGGCATCAAGACCAAGTGAGGTATCAACAATGGTGCCTTTTACATAAAGGCCACGGTCGCGCTCCTCTAACTCAGTCCACACACCGACAACTTCATCGCTGTCGTGCTGCCACAGCATCGGAATGGTGCGGTTTTTCTTCAGGGTCTTTGTGAAAGCGCCCGGAAGAACAATGTCCTTATAACTGTCGATGTTGTTAAACACCGATGCGAAGCCCTCAACGGTGCGGACATCGCCGTCCTGCTTCACCTCAATGTCTTCAATGGTGAATTGTTTAGTTTCTAAGTTCATGAGCTTCCCTACTCAGTTGTTTGCTTCGGTATAGATAAGTGCGCAGCGGCAGTTGATGACGTTGCCCGGTGAGCCGGATGGATCTCCCGGCCTGTCTAGCCATTCGCCACCGACAAAGAACTTTTCATCCAGCGGAATAGGTGGCTGGCCCGCCATCGCTGCGTGGTCGTCACGCGTGCGGTCGTCTACAGTTGGCACCCACTCCTTAAGCATGCGGACGCCAAGTTCATCTTCTGCTTGTCTTACGGCGCTGACGCTTGCGAAGGTTGCGGCGGCATGTGTCTCGGTGCGGGCAATAACAGAGGCCCGCTGCGGGGTAATGGCACTCGCCTTGCGGATATTGCGAGATATTTCCGCAACCCCAAGCCCTTCCGTGACACCATCATTAATAACGTCCCTTACATCATCCGCATCGGTGGACGATATAAGCAAAGCTTTGCGAAGCGCCTCTCGTGCGACCCACTCGGTCATAAGGTCAAGGAATAGGCTCTTCTTCTCAATTCGACGGGACTTTACTTGTCCGCGTGCCATGTTCGCAAAGTGCGGTATCACAAGCTCATAATGAGCCGTGAGTGAATCGGTGACGCGCCTAACGTGGCGCTCAGTCACCCAAGCAGGTATGCTCTGCACTCCTTCATAAGCCTGAGATGCTTCGGTTAGATAGGCGTTGCGGTTTCTCGCTGCTTTTGTCCTAAGCGAAAGCTCAAAGCGGTCTAGCGCATTAATCCATAGCCGCACATATGCTCTACGACTCTGCATCCAGCCCCACACCACTTGCTATGTGCTGCAAGTATGTTTTGTCGCCTATGCGATAGGTTAGGCGTAAGAGTTTTGCGTGCTCATCTTCGTAAAGAGTCTCACACGTGAAGCTCATTTGCGGCAGCACGTTCTTGATTCGCCCGAAGTCGTGATGAATCACGTTTCCTTCGGTTTTCATTTTGCAGGCACCGGAGGTTCGGTTGGTTTATCCGCAGGGATGTCCATAGATGCTGATGCCAACTCAAGTGGTATGTTGCTGGACTGAACCAGTATGGTCCCGCCCGGCGTCTCGGTCGGAGAGTAAGCCTCAAGGCCCATCGCTTGACGTTTCTCGTCAACAGTCATGTAAGTTGCTGCGTTGATGCGGTCTGCCTTTGACTTGCGAAGCGGCTCAAGGGCAGGAATCATTTCCTCGTCGTACCAGAGATAAACACCCTCTCCGAGGATGGGAGAGAACCAGCGGTTAAAGTCATCGAGAATAGTGGCAAGCAACGGCAACACCGTGTCAGTCCACAGCGCTGTGCGAGCCTGCTCAAAGTTCGAATATGTGCTTTCGCCGGGGATGTTCACCAGCATAGGAGGCACACCGTATACAGAAGCCACAAAGCGGGCCATGGTCAGTATTGATTCGCGGAAGTCCATATCCTTGGGGTTCATGGACATTTCTCGCCAGTCGAGGCCACCTTCAAGGATTAGTGGGCGTCCTGAGTTAGTTGCGCCACTGAATTGCTCGTCCATCATCTCGCGCAGGCGGGAGAATTGATCTTCAGTTAACGTCTGTGGGCCGTCTTTACCCTGCACCACCAATGCCCCTGATGGGCGTGCGCCGTTCTGGAGAAGGGACAGGTTCCATCGCTGGCCAGCATTGAATACGTCAATACCGAATGCAGCTGCAACCATGGGAGATAGGCCGGTCCACTGACATAACGGATTAAAGGTCTTTGTATGTAGTACCTGCGAACGCCCAGTTAGTTGGTCAACTAAATAAGTCTGCTTCGTTTCATTTGCGGTCGTGTATTCATACGCATACGGGAAGGTTGATTTACCCTCTTTAACCGTAACCCCGGACGGGGTAAGCAAGTGCAACTCCTTCGGCAGCTTTTTCGATCTATCCATGCCAAGGCCAAAGGTGTAGGCATTGCCGCCGATAAGATAGTAACTAACCAGAGCTTGCCTGAACTGCCGCCCTGACATCATGGGGTTGGGGCGGTCCATCAGGACTTCAAGCTCATGGCCATCCAGCTTCTTAAGCTTGCCGCCTACGTCCCGATATACATAAAGGTCAACCGACGAGAGTGATTGCGCGATCTTATCAACGCACGCCTTCACTACACTGTTCTGGCTGTAACCCTCATTTGCGAATGCGCGGTAATTGCGGTTCATCAGCGTAGGCGAGGCAATGCCATACACCATGGCACCAGTCTTCTTTTCGGGCGGCTGCTGCCTTTTGAATACGTTAAACAGCCGCACTAAAGCCTCCTGATTCTGATTTGCTGTTGGCCCTTATCCCGCGCCCACCCAAGGAACTGCGTCATGCTGTCCACCTGGTCGTCATGCGGAGCGTTCGGAAACGTTAAAACCTCGGACTCGAAGTCTGTGAGCCATGGGGCATTCACAGGCAGAGCAAGCCTACCGGCCTCAACCAAAGCACTAACGCCGCTCGCGCGGGTAATCTTGTCCTTCTCTGGCAGGATCGCGATGATTGGCAACTTTGTGCTGTGCCTGAGATCCTGAATCAACTGCTGCCCACTCGCCTTATCCTCAATGAGGACAGCGTCCGCTCCCCAGTCTTCGGCCTGGCTCTTTACCAGAGCTTTGAGCGCCGGGTATTCCAGTCTTCGTACCATTGCCTGCAGAAGGTCGTATCCGTTCTCTCGCTCACCGAATGTGAGGCATACGGAGGGATCGTTTATCTGGTCAGCCTTTACCGCGGTGTCCCAGCTTTGAACTATGCGGGTGTAGTGATCGCGAGGCTTGTCGTATCGCTTGAACCATGCGGCTTTGAAGATGCCGCCTTCAAGTGGAGTCGGGTGCTGCTGATAAAGCGCACTCCAGTCGCGGGAGCCAATGGACTCCTTAATTTTTGCAAGCGTCTCCAGTGGGAACGCTTCTGGCCATAGAGCCTCGCCTTCTTTCCTGCCGATGGCATCTTCAACCTCGGCTATCGCAGGTAGGCATAGCGTGGTCCAGTTCTCGTGAGCTTGCGTGCTCAACAACCAACCGGCGAGATCATCCTCATGCCAGCGTGTCATCACCACCACGACTTTTCCACCGGGCATTAATCGTGTGTATGCGGTTGATGTGTACCAGTCTTTGTTTCGCTGACGGATGGTCGGGCTTTCCGCCTCTTCCCGGTTCTTTACCGCGTCGTCGATAAGCAGTAGATGTGCACCGCGTCCAGACATCGGACCACCGATACCCGTCGCGAAGTATGCGCCATCCAACTCCGGCTCTCCACTTTCCGCTTTTTGCGTGACGTGGAAGCGTTTACTCGCCTGACTGTCGCCCTTGAGCATGCATCCGGGGAATACTGCCTGAAACGATGGGTCAGCGATCTGGTTACGCACCTTGCGACCGAAGTCATCAGCCAGTTCCTGCGCGTAGGTTGCAGCAATCAGGTAATGACTTGGGTTCCTACCCAGATACCAAGCAGGAAAGAATTCACTCACCAGCATGCTCTTGCCCGCGCGGGGCGGCATGAAGATCATCAACCGAGTGATGTCTCCACGTTCCACTGCTTCGAGGTGTCGTGCAATGAGTCGGTGGTGTGCGGCGGGTTTATAGCCGGGCCATTGGTATGCCGCGTAGGCTATGAGCCGAGAGAATGCAAAATCTTCAGGAGTCGGCACCGAGGGCCGCTGCGACTGCTGCGTCGCGTTGTTCCTTGGTCACAATCGGTCCACCGTCTTTGCCGGTCAGCTCCAGCTTGTCGGTAAACATGCCGAGATGCTTGGCGAGGCTATCGAGCGCGCCTTTCTTGTCGGATAGCTTAATCTTATGAAGGCGAGCAACAATCTCGCGATCTTCACCGCGTCCCCCATAGATATCCTCTGCCTCAATACCCGCGATGGCAGCAGCGGTGTCGTCATCAATCTCTTGGATCATTTTTGGCTTACCGTCTTCATCGAAAGCCTTGCGAATATCCAGAAAGGCGAGCTTGGCGTATTCTCTTAGCACTCGCTCCACAGTCACATCGTGCCGCTTGAGCTGACGGGCTTTAAGCTCGTTAAGAAATGCCGTGATCTTGACGTTTGCGAGTAATTCGAATGCCTTACGGTTTACACTGGCGGGTTTCATGCCCTCGGCGTCGTATGCGCGGCGATACGCCTCGCTTGCATTACCGGTTTCGAGATATCTAAGGCAGAAGGCTTCTTGCTTCGGTGTCAATGACATACGCGTTGTTTCTCAAATTTTAGACACACTTCGACTACCCACCGATTACGAGTCTGCCACGTTCGGGAGCTTCGCGCAAGCATTATTTCACCTCCGCTCTAACGGCATCGATTGCATCAATCAACTGGTCCAGTGCTTCACGCACCCGTTTGCACTCGATGCTGAGGCGTCTCTGGATTGCGATGGACTTATCAGCGGCGAGTCGTTCCAGCTCGGCGCAGTCCCTCTCCACGGCAAAGGTGATTATCTGCTCCGTGCGTCCCACGATCCTGCGACACACCCTGAGATAGATCGTCTCGAACATCCCGTCACTGGTATCGCTCCCGAAATGCTCAGCTGCATAGAGCATGTTGGCTGCATGGGCAGTACGGCGACGAAACCGGTCCCGCATGTCCATGAACACCATGGCGTAATATCCGTGGCTGTCGTCGATTCGTCCGTGACGTAGGAGCCATGCAAGAACCGTGGTGTCTTTCTTTGCGGCTCCAATGAAACGACCGGAGGCGTCGGTATCGATATGCACCCGGTCCCTGTGCTGGTCGAGCCATTCCTTGGTCGGCGGTACGATCTCGTCTCTGGTCATGCTACCCCGTATGCAGTTGCCGCAGTGTGGCATAGCTCATACGTTGGCGCAACGATTAATTCACTGACCCCAGCGGTGGTGATTGTTTCCAATAAGGGGCTTACGTTTCTCGCGTGGTAGATCCGCGTTCTGACGAGCGATAAGGTCATTAGCTGCCATGAGGAACTGCCCCAGCGTCACGTGATGTCCATCGAGTAGATACATCCCGTCACGAAACTGACCGATACCAGCGAGTACGAGCTTTGCCCTTTCGATTGAGCTGACTACCATATCGCGTTCGGAGTGGACTTCAGCGGGAGGTCCTTTGGAGGCGTACTGCGAGGGACCGGTGCTCTGCCGCGTCTTCTGACAGACGACACAAGAGCTGCTACCGGAGTAGCGCTCTGTGCCACCGCATCGCTTACATGGTTTCCCATGATGGGTTGGTTTGCGTTTGACTGTCATGCACCTCAGAGGATGCCACAGGTGTTGGTGTGGAGTCAAGATGTAGATAGTAGCGAATGATAGGACGACCAGCACCACAGATTTGAGGTTCCTTCACTACTGAAATCAACCCCTCTGTTACAAGGTTCGCGACTACCTCATCACGCTCCCATTTTTTGAGCCATTGGTGTTTTCTAGTAAGCTGTCCACTCGATATGCCATTGTTGGACTTAATTAGGTTCAGTATCGAAGATCGCGCATCGCGGACACTTCGGTTTGGGTTATTCTCTATTTGGGCCTGAACCAAACTAAGAATGTAATTCTCTACTGAACGAATGCCTGATGGCAAAGCTCTGGATAGTTCGAGGTACTTCTCATGGGTAACGTAAATCGACAGTATCGGCATTTTATCCTCCATTGTTGTTTGCTCACTGCTTGTTCCACAGTTAATTATAAAACGCAAGCATAAACTCAAAGAAAAAATTGAAGCAATAATATCGCACCGATTCTCTTACACTGGATAGCCTGACACATTTACAGGAAAGAAAGTACAGTAACTACAGTATATTATAATATACATATATATACATATATATATTTACTCATTCTTACTTAGACACCCTTCCCCGTACTTGTTAACGCGCGGGGGCCTCCCCTTAGAAGGGGTATGGTGTCGATATAGAGAAATAGGGTTTTCGGGGTAGGAGGAGTTAGCAAGGTACTGATTCTACTCAATACCGCAAAATAATTTTGACTAGGTTGAGTCCCCGAGTCACATTACCGGCACCCGATACCGCACTGTCGGACGACCGGCACCCTCGTGCTCGACCTTCTCGACATCGACCAGTCCACCATCGACCAGGTTCTGGACGATCTCTGCCCGTTGCTTGAGCGATATACTCTGCGTCTTGCGGACGAGGGTACGATGCGCCACCCATTCCCCTGCACCCTCTCGTATGACCGCAACAATGCGTTTGCTTGCCCTCTCGAAGTCGTTTGCAGCAACGTTCTGGGTCACGGCGTCGGTGAGGTAGCTCGCACACCAGTTCGCTGTTGCTATACCCCATTGCATGGCCCCTGTGTCAATCGTGTCTCCCTCATGTGCGATCAGGGCAAGCTTGATGGCATGCTCAGCACACCGGGCGTAGAGGGATGATAGCCCCGACCGCTTACGGCTCTCCTCGATCACGCGGGCACGCATGGACTCGGAGTAGGCCTCGATCAACTGTTCAGCCTCGGCTGAGTAGCTCACCACCATAGGGCAGATACGGAGTACCCCGTCGATATTCCCCTTGGGGTCATAGTTGCTGGGCGCATCCTTCCAGCGTCTTAGTTCGTTCAGCAGCTCCTCCGGCGGGTCGTTGATGTCAGCTACGGGTCTGGCTGCCTTCAGGGTATAGTCCTGCGACTCCATAACGAGGAAGCGTGCAAGGAACCCGTCCACGGCATCGGACTGGGTGATGGAGCTGAAGAAGTTCTCAGGGACCGTTGTGCCGTAGATGGACAGGCAGGGCTGGTCGATAGGCTTGCGTTTCATCTTGCCCTCGTGGTCGGCGTATTGGGTGCCTGCGAACACGGAGTTGGCTGAGGAGAACAGGTCCACCATGTTCTTGAGGATGTCCGCCTGATGACTGCCTGCGTTCCGGTGAGTAAGCGAACGTAACACACGTCCGAATTCATCCCACTGAATCAAACAGCGGCCACCGCCTTCACGGATAGCGGTGAGCATGCCTGCACCGGATGCGGGTTCACCACCGATCAAGCCATCAAGGCCAGAGTATCGCATGAGGTTGACGACACACTTGCGGGCGTGGTCCTTACCCGCACCGGACGGTGCGAGGCCAAGGGTGTAGAAGTTCGTGCGCAGCCGGGTAGGCGACTGAACCTTATGTGCCATAGCAGTACCGGCACATGCGATAGCCGCCCCCAGTGACAGCACGGGTTGCGGGTAGATCGCGGTTTCATTGATCCAGCGGGAGATACGACCGACAAGCCCCGGAGGGTTGAGAGGATCACAGTCCGGTACGGACACGCGAACAGCTGCGAGCGGTGCGGGGGCCACGCGTACCACCGGTGCCACGCGTACGGGGCGAAGATTCCCGCCTTCCTCGATCTCAACCAGCGGTGTGTTATCACGGTACGGAGTCGTGCGTACATAACCGCGGTCCATGGCCATATAGAACACGGATGAGATAGTGATGTCCGTGCGTTTGAAGCTCCGCCACTTCGCCTGAACGGTGTGTGCATCGTACTTCGGGCTGGTGCGGCTCCAGCGGTCCCACGCGTTGAATCCACCGTCACCTAGATGTTGACGCAGTGCCATGCCTACACGAATCCATACGTCGTAATCGTCGGACGGTATGTAGCTGAGAGCTTCCGCGATGTCGTCGTCGGTCGTCTCGCTGTAGGGCTGGTGATAGTTGATGCGTTGCTGCTGAGTGGGTTCGGGTTTGAACAGACGGATGATCTCAGCCATAGCGGATGCAGGTATGGACGGTAGATCCATGGGTGTTACATCGGCAAGTGTTAGCGGGCTGATCCATTCGTATTGACCGCCTGACGGATGCAGGGACGGTGGAAGCACGGTCTGCCTACCACTGGAGAGCACATCGAGCACACGCGTTCCACGGACGCTGTAGCCGTGGCTGCGTTCACCGGTAAAGCGATAAAACGCTGTGAAGCCCTTCGCACCACGTTTGCGAACGGGCGATTCCGGTACGAGTGCGATGATGCGTGCGTGAAGTCCGTCCACGTCATCATCGAAATCGAGTCCGATTACACCGGACGCGGCACCAAGGCAGAGACCTACGTTAGAGGCTCTCCAGCTCATCCAGCGTGCATGTTCATCGTCGGTCGCAACACGCTCACAAAACTCAGACCAACGATCAATGGTTGGGTACTTCGAATTCGGCGCCAGCGGTATTACTGAGTAACCAAGTGGGCGTAATTGCTGAGAAATCTGTTGATATGGAGATTGCATAAAAAACCTGTTGCGCTAGCGGTTAAATCGTGTCATACGTTTGCATACCTAAGCGAATGAATCAAGCAAAACAGTGAACCAAGGAGAGAGAAAATGATTGAAGCACTTACGAAGGAATGGAAGCAAGCGAAGGCAGCGGAAGAGCAAGCGAAGAATGTACGTATCGCCATTGAGTCACAGATTTACGAACAGGTCCAGAAGGAGCTACCGGAGAAAGGAACGAAGTCATTCGATACAGGACTGAAGATCACCACCGGGTTCACGGAGTCATGGGATCAGGAGGTGCTGAATCGTGCATACCAAGCATGGCCAGCAACGCATAAGTTCCCGTTTCATGGGGTGTGGGAAGCAGACGGTAAGGCCGTGACCTACATCCGCGAGAACCAACCGGAACTGTATGCACTGATACGCGAGGGGCTGACGCTCCGCCCACGTAAGCCCTCGTTCAGCGTGAAGGAGGGTGTATGAACTGGATGGTCGGCCCCGTAGTAAAGATCGATGGCTACTCAGTAACAGTATCGGCCCGCTTCGCTACGCCGTGGCGAGGTGATGATACCTACGAGGTAGAGCCGGTCGCGATTGTTTACGGAGGTATACACGATGAAGCAAAGGTGGCTCTGGCGAACGCTCGGCTGATCGCCGCTGCACCTGATCTCCTTAATGCTCTTTCTGTGTTGGCCGACCATTGCGACAAGGTGGGTATTCCGGTTCATGCGGCCCGAGTCGCCATCGCTAAAGCAACGAAAACGGAGGAATAACAATATGGTGGGGCAGTGATGCATCCAGAAGAATCGTGCCAGCGAACTGCATCATAGTTGCAACCTGACTGGACCCCGCCGCCACTCTAACCACCAAGGAAGGAACCAACTATGAAGCGAAGAATACAAATCAGTGCCGAAGTTCCAGATGGCGCCACTGACGAAGAGGTGGCTGCATATGTAGCGGAGGCAATCGAATATTGGGGAGGTCAGTTTCACCCTCAAAATCCACTCTTTTCTGGTGTGGCCGCGAGGTCTATCACTATTCGAGGAGAGAAATACCAATCTCACTAAACCAAGGAAGGAACCACCATGACGATCGACCTATCTGAAATAACACCCTCAACCCGAATCCTACCGCCTCGTATTACGATCTATGGGCCGGAGAAGATCGGTAAAACATCACTTGCCGCACAGATACCGAACGCACTCATCCTTGATCTTGAGGGCGGCTCCGGTGCACTGAAGGTGTCTCGCGTGATGCGTGACCCGTCAAGCGGACTGCTCACCTCGTTCCAGTCGTTCTCTGACATCCTGACTCAGCTTGAGCAGCAGACGCACTCGTTTGAAGCTCTCGTGATCGACTCCGTTGATTGGCTGGAGTCTCTCGTGTTCGATGCCGTTGCCAAGCAGTACGGCAAGCAGAACATTGCTGACGTTGGCTACGGTGCTGGTCACGTTGCTGCCGAGAACATCTTCCGGGACATCCTTCGCCGCCTTGATGGACTGCGTGATACGAAGAACATGCTCATCGTGCTTCTCGGTCACAGCGAGGTAACGAAGTTTGATAACCCACTCACCGCATCATATGACCAGTACCGGCTCAAGCTGCACAAGCGTATTGCCCCGCTGGTCAACGAATGGAGCGACTGTCTGCTGTTCGCAAACCTTGAAGTGAAAGTCTCCAAGGAACAGAACGGTATGTCTACGGTCAACAAAGCCAAGGACCAAGGCAGAGTGCTCTATACCGGTAAATCGGAAGCCTATGTAGCGGGTAACCGTTACGGCCTTCCGCCGGTTCTCTCCCTCGGATGGACCGACTTCCTGTCGGCTTTCAACGAGGCAATTCAATCAACTAACTAAGTAAGAAAGGAATCACACTATGGCTAGCCTGAATGGAGAATTCGACGCGTCTCAAGTTGAACCCTCTGCACCACTCGAAGCGGTTCCGCCCGGTGAGTATGTGGCTCAGATTAAAAACTCTGAGATGAAACCCACGAAGAAAAAAGACCAGCACGGCAACCCCGTTGGTAATTACCTCCAGCTCGATTTCGAGATCACAGAAGGTGACTACAAGGGCCGCATGTTCTTTGCTCGCCTGAACCTCGATAACCCGAACCAGACTGCTGTGGAAATCGCCAATCGCGAACTGTCTTCCATCTGCCACGCGGTCGGTGTGCTTAAGGTCCGTGACTCCAGCCAGCTTCACTACAAGCGCATGATTGTGCGTCTTGATGTGGAGAAAAGCGAAGGTTACGAAGCCTCGAACGTTGTGAAGGCATACAAGCCTATCGATGGTCAGGCTCCGGTTGCAACGGCTTCCGCCAGCGCTGGCGGTGGCAAACCGGCTTGGGCTCGTTAATGGTCGCGCTGCCTGAGCGTCTTGATCCTACGCTCGCGGCAATCGACGCTGAGTTGGAACGGCGTGCTTCAAAGGAGCCTCGCCGTTCCTATCTCGGTGCGAGCCAGATTGGAGTGAAGTGTGAGCGAAAGCTCTGGTACTCCATTCAGCCGGACATGCCTCGCGAAGTGCCGAATGCAGCAAGCCTTCGTCGGTTTGCTGACGGCCACCATGGTGAAGACGTAATGGCGTCACGTCTACGTATGGTGCCGGGTGTGCAGCTGTGGACCGTAGATGAACACACGGGAGGTCAGATCGGTGGCACACTGTTCGACGGTCGTTTCGGTTGGCACGTTGACGGAGTGATCCTCGGACTGATTCAGGCTCCAGAGACTCCGCATGTGTTCGAGCACAAGCAAGTCGGTGAGGATAAGTTCCGCAAGCTTCAGAAGCTTAAAACTGAAGTCGGTGAGAAACACACTCTCGCCATGTGGGATGAGGTGTATTACGCGCAGGCTGTGATCTATATGCACTTGCTTGATCTTGACCGGCACTACTTGACAGTCGCAACACCAGGCGGGCGTGACTATGACTCCTGCCGGACGGAAGCGAACCGGGGTATGGCGGAAGCGTTGATTGAGAAAGCAGGTCGCATCATTCGCTCACCTGAACCGCTTGCGCGCATCACTGAACGACCGGAGCACTGGGAGTGTAAGTGGTGTGAGTTTCGCGGTATCTGCCACGGCATTGAATAGGAGGACATCATGAACTGGGAATATAGAGTAATGCGTACCGTTGATAAGGAAACCGGCGAGGACCGATTGGGTATCCACGAGCTGTACCTTGCACCGGATGGCTCGGTTCAGGGACTCACCACTGAACCGCTGATACCGGTGGGAGCCACGCTTGAGCAGTTGCGTGAAGATTTGCAGCTGATGCTCGGTGCGTGCGACAAGCTGATGCTGGATGCAACGCTGCCGCCACGCCGCGGAATGGTTAATCCTTACAAGAAAGCACCGCCTGCGCCGGGAGCACTGCAACCGATAGAGGATGAGGCGGAGAGTGCAGCTTAGGCAGTATCAGCAACAGGCCATTGATTCGCTTTATTATTGGTTCTCGCAGAACACGGGCGATCCGATTATTGTCGCTCCAACGGGAAGCGGTAAAAGCGTAATCATCGGCGCGCTGTGTCGAGATATTCTCTCGCAGTACCCGAACCAGCGGGTGCTGATACTTAGCCACGTGAAAGAGCTGTTGCAGCAGAACTTCGAGAAGATCAAGACGTTCTGGCCGCAAGCTCCGGCAGGACTCTATTGTGCCGGTCTTGGTGTGAAGCGTCCTCGCGATCCGATCACGGTGGGGTCAATCCAGTCTGTGCACAAGAAAGCCGCGGCCCTTGGTTGGCGGGACCTGATATTGATCGATGAATGTCACCTGCTGTCATCTGACTCGGACTCGCTGTATCGATCATTCATTGCGGCCATGCGTGAGATTAACCCGAAGCTCAAAGTGGTGGGCTTCACGGCCACGCCCTACCGTCTCCGCACTGGGTTGCTCACCGAAGGCAAGGGCCGATTGTTCACAGACATAGCGTTCGAGATCACGCTGTCTGAGCTGCTCATTGCCGGTCACATCTGCCCACTGGTGAGTAAGTCGAGCGCCATACAAGCGGACCTCTCCGGCGTGCGCATCACAGCAGGCGAGTTTAACTCAGGCGATTTGGAGCGCGCCATTGATAAGGAGTTGCTCACGCGTGCGGCTCTTGACGAAGTGTTCAGCTTGGCTGGAAACCGCAAATCGTGGCTGTTCTTCTGCTCCGGTGTGAAACACGCTGAGCACGTCCGCGATGCCATACGTGAACGCGGGATTATATGTGAGGCGGTGACGGGTGAGACACCCGCAGCTGAGCGGGATGCCATACTTGCCGCATTCAAGGATGGCCGCATTCAGGCGGTCACGAATGCCAACGTTTTAACCACAGGTTTCGATGCGCCAAATATCGACCTGCTCGTGATGCTGCGTGCGACAACATCGCCGGGACTCTATGTGCAGATTCTGGGGCGCGGTATGCGACTGCATCCATCGAAACAGAACTGTATGGTTTTGGACTTCGCGGGGAATATTGAGCGTCACGGCCCCATCACCCATGTTCAGCCACCGCGTGCAAGCGTCTCGCGTACCAACAAACAGGAGCAAGATAAGCCTATGTGCCTGATATGCCCGAAGTGCCGAATGGCAAGCCCGCTTGGCTCCATGGAGTGTGCGGATTGTGGACACTCGTTCGCACGGCCTGAAGTCGTGAAGCACGAGACAACAGCCAGCGATCTGGAGGTTATGCCTGCGAACATGCTGGCCGATGGTTCAGAGTGGGTATCGGTCAATGAGGTCCGGTACATGCGACACGAGAAAGAAGGGAAGATCCCGTCTCTGCGTGTTGAGTATACATGCGGACTGCTGCGCGTCAGCGAGTGGATTTGCCTGTTTCATCCACCGGGATTTGCCGCTGCGAAGGCGCGCGAATGGTGGAAGCTTCGCAGTGATGGAGAGATGCCACCGGGGAATCTCGGTACGGCTGTGATGATGGCGACGGGTTTGAAGAAGCCGCATCGCGTTCGCATTAAGAAGAATGGCAAATATTGGGAGGTACTTGGATATGAGTTTAACGAAAATGCACCCGGAGCAACGTCAGCGGATGCTGGACGCGCTCATCCTGCTGCGTGACCTGGTTGAATCGATCGAGGTTCAGAAAGCATGCGCGACGTGTGACCATTGGAAGAACAACCGGTGCCGCCTCGCAGAAGCGGTGCCACCCGATGACGTTCAGCGTGAAGGCTGCGAGTCATGGGAGTTCATGGAGCTGCCGCTCTAGCGAGCCACTTGGCCAGCTCGTCCTCGCTGAACACCAGTAAGTAGATGGCCCCGCGTTTAGTCACGCATTGCTCGAACAGCCGCTGGTCGGATGATTGTTTGCCGCCTTTGCGTTTACACTCCACACACAGCATCACGCCAGCGAGATTGCGCCCGGTGATGGGATCACGGAAGCGGTCGTCGAGCACGGCAAGAATGTCTGAGCTTCCCGGATGGCCATAGCGGATGAAGCGGCCCTCTGCCTTATAACTGCCAGTATTATTGCGCCACCCAAAGACTCGCCAGTTTGCGAGCAGCGTCAGGCAGCGACTGAGTACCAGTGACTCAGCGGGTTTTTTGCTGCTCTCTGTCACGCTCGATCAACATCGCTATGTAGTTACTCACAGAGCGACGAACAGTCTTGGCCTGTTTCTCTGCATGGCCGTCAAGCTCACCCGGCAAGTAGATAGTTCTACGCTTTGCCAATAGGTTATCCGTTTCCATCATATTTCCTCATACTTTTGCTTGCGCGAAGCTTTCAGGAAGAGTAGTACTACTTCACACAAGTTGCAATAACTTTGTTTAACGGTAGGTGTATGAAAAGGGTGTATGAAAACTACGCAGAACTGGCAGATGCAATGTGTTATGGCGGTGGCGTGCTTCATTCCATGAACTGCCCCGGTGTTGAGGGGTGCCTTGATTGGCAAAAGGGGGTTCGTGATTTTGCGGCATGGCTAGACCATATTGGGGTGAAATTTGAAATCACCGATTCTGCTGAAGAGTTTTATGATTTTATAAACGCGAAAAAAGAAGGGATGCAGCATGATTATCGAACTAAAGAGTAACGCCTCGTATGAGGTGGCCACTCGCATGATGCGGGATGCTTTGCAGGCACTGGAGCGTTGTAAGGATATACCCGCTCACCTGCTGGCAACGGCTAATTTTTACGATGCTGATGACATCGAGCGTATATGGCCATACGGCGCCGGGGTTGAGATCCAGAAGATGCACGCGGTTATTGTTGATCTGATGTGTATTTATGTGAACTATCTGAGCTTGCAATCTGCTAGAAACATCCAGTGAAAGGAATGAATATGAACGCATTAACACTTAAACGCACGACAACGCTAACGCACGAAGAGCATGCAAGCGTGGTTAACTACGTACTAGGCCGGGTACTGGCACGCGTTGAGGAAGGCCATAGGCAGCAGCAGTGCAGCTATGAATGGCTGGAAGAGGTAAGAGCAGCAAAGGAAAGCGCAGAAAAGCTTAAGGGGGCCGCATGAGTGAAGTGTTGGAACGTGTTGCAAAAGCAATCTGGCGAGTGGAGACTTCCGGCCTCGATATTCTCCCGGCCAATAGCTCATGGCGTGATTATGTGGAGCACGCAGAAGCGGCTATTGCAGCCCAGCACACGGAGGCAAAGCCGGTGGGGGATGTGTGGCACCCATACCCAGAAACTAAACCGACTTACTATGAAGACGTCTTAGTTTTTACCAACGACTGGAAAGACCAGCCTCACGGCAAAATGCACGTAACGCGATTGCGTGATACTGACGTAGGAGACTGCTGGCACGGTCTATACGCAAGAGTGACGTACTGGCGCGAGCTTCCAGATAAGCCTCCCGCCCTCACCTCTCAGGACGGAGGGGCCAGCCTCGATAAATGTCCTAATTGTGGTGGACTCGCTGACAACGGGCACGATAGATGTCTGCCACCAAATCCATATTACTGCACGAAATGCCAAGCATCTCAGGACGGAGGGGCAAATGCAGATTGATTTTCTGATCTTCTATTACGCAATGGGCTGGCTATCTTGCGGAATTAGTTTTGCAATAATGCCGCAGGGTCTTCGGTGCCCGCCTCCACTTATGCTCTCTGCTTGGTTCTTTCTATTGCCCTTTACAGTCTTCTCCGTATGTATTTTGAAGTTTGGAGGCATCGAGGCAAAGCCGCAGTACCTGTGGAGGAGACCATGACCGACCTCTCTAAACGCGCAGCTGAGATACACGATACCCTGAAGTTCCTCAGCCACATGTTTAAACAGCCAGAGATGGAGGCCATGCTCCGTGGTCAGTGGAGTGATCCTGAAACAGCAGCGGCCAAAGTGGAAGAGGCGTTGAAGCACATGCCGGATATTGTTGCCGAGATTGAGAAGCAAGCCACGCTCAGGCAGTTCCGGGGTCGCGAATGACCCGCCTCCAACTCTACATCCTTGCAACGCTCGCGATCCTCGCTGTGATTGCTGCATCTCGCGTTACATCTCCATGGTCATCATATCCGATTGAAGGATCACGCTTTACAGAGCAGCCGTTTTATGCCACCACTGTGAGATGATTTTTGGCTCAGTGGACAGTAACTTCCTCGGTAACGTCCTTGCCCCGTATATCGGGTTGCAACTCGTGAATAACGAGCGGATGGCTGCCAGCACTGACGATCCCGAAGAGCGCGCTGCACACTTATCGCGGGCAAACGAGTTATCCAGTCGCCTTCGTGCGTACTATCTCGCACGTGGCTTTTTGAGGTCAGGCTATGGCAGATAACCCGGACACACTCGTAACGCCACACAAACGCCCATGCGTGCAGTACATCAATGCGCGCGGCGAACTAGTGACTGTATACGTCACTGTCTATCCATCGGGCTTTGCAGAAGGTGTTCAAGGGTCGCAAAGCGTGCTTCCAAAAGATCATCTGGACCTCGAATAATTCACGGGGAAATTCGGGCGATTTGCTTTCCCGTGAAAGCCTGCCGGTCAACGGCAGGGGTGAGGTCTTCTATTCATACAATCCATTGTGCCTTGTAACCAATTCCTTTACATGATAGCTCTGCACAATGCTCTGGTTTTCAGTCATCGACAATGCAACTGGTGCCGCTAAATACTTCACGCCCGATGGTATGGACTACCATGTGGACGGCGATCACCTTTACGCTCTCACCATGGGTAACGCAGCCGAGCAACTCGGCGTCACTGACTTCGATCTTCAAGAATTTAAGCGGACACTCGCGGGGCTTCATCCCACGCAGGACCGCAAGCTTACAGTGGGAGCCGGTCGGGAGGGTAGTCGTGCGGGATACGAGGTTATCTTCGATGGGCCGAAGGATCTCTCGGTGCTTTGGCAGTTCGGTGACTCGCGTATTCCATCAGCCATGGAAGCCGCCATGCGTGAGACGTTCGCATACATCCAGGCGGATGCCAAGACGCGTGTCCGTGCCGGTGGTGCGGACCATGACAGAGTAACAGGCAACATGGCGGGCTTCGGTGTGCTGCACCCGTTCAGCCGCG
>JACCDR011239363.1_pt1 | contig 59743 bp, 50 predicted proteins | sample 7446431 | NCBI WGS metagenome assembly JACCDR01 (sample SAMN15323443, study PRJNA562643) | freshwater metagenome | isolation source: river surface water | place: USA:Blue River Watershed | collected 2017-08-17 | reverse complement strand
CAATCAGGGCGCGTGCATTTTTGCCGAGGGTGCTAAAGAGCTGTTGGCTGCTAGACAGCTCATACAAAAAGCCCACTTGCGGTAAAAACGTCTCACTGGTTTCGATATTGCCGGTTTTATTGGCGCCCGCCAGCGTGCTAGCGGCCACGTCCACGTTCAGAGTTTTGGCGCCGAGGTTGATGCGCAGTGCATCGGTTACCTGCCAAGAATCTTGCAGGTGCAGTTGCAGCGTATCCGTCGTGAAGGCGTATTCCCACTGAGTTAAGAAGGGATTGGTGACGAATTCGCCATAGATCAAGGTAGGCTGCTCAAGGCTGGCTTCGCCGTAAAAGCGGCGAGCTTGATTAAAGTCGTTCTGCTCTACCCACAGGCCCAGGCTGACTTTGTGCGCCTCCAGATCGACGCTGTGCTTCATGACCAGGCCTCGGCGATCAATATCGTATTCCGTGGTGCGCATAGACAAGGGTGCGCCACCGGGAGTTTTGAGATAGGGCGTGCCCCATTGCCCCTGACCTTCATTGGTGTGTTGGTAAAGGGTCGCTTTTAGCTCGCTGGATTGAATGGGCAATTCCAGCGCAATATAAGCGAGATCATCTTTACGAAGGCCAGCGGCGTCCCAGTAGGCATCATCTTGGCTTTCCACTTTGCCAGATAAATTTCCAAAAGCGGCATCAATAGCGCGCGCATAATCCGGCGCATAGTTATCCCAGTCGCGTCCCAGGCGGTCGATCATTTCTAACGACATATCCTGATAATCGATTTCGGAGCGATCGGAGCGGCTGAAAAATCCGGTCAGCTTGCCGTCGTAAACGGGTTGCACCACTTTGAGGTTGAGCGCATTTTGCGTTTGTTCACCCTGGCCTTTCCATTTGTCCGTGGTTTGATCGACGTAACTGACGAGCAGCCGTGTGCCTGCTTCGCCTAACTCACCGGATTGCACACGCAGCAAAGCGCGCTGGGCCGAATCGGTGCCGAGACTGGCATGCACATCAGCGGCAAACTCCTGGGCGGGGTCGAGCGATGTAAATTCAAGCGTGCCGCCTAAATTACTGCTGGAGGCAGCGGCTAAAGATCCTGCGCCTTGCGACAGGGCGGCGGAGGCAATATTTTCGGTGGTGATGGCGCGGCTAATGTGCAGGCCATTATGGTTTGCATAGGACATGTCCCCGAGTGGAACCTCATCCAGCGTAAAACCCATTTGATTTTGATTAAATCCCCGTACGACAATGCGTGTAGACCATTCATAAGCGCCATAAGGATCGGCTGATTGAAAATTTACACCCGGTAATTTTTCCACAGCTTTTAGTGGGCTGGTGCCTGCGGGGTATTCGGCGAGTTCGGTTGTGCCGATTTGGTTGACCTGTTGGGTTTCATTGCGCCCGAATACCAGAGTTTCTTCAATATCAGCAGTCTGATTGGCGTTGTTTTGCGCGTGGGCTGTGGTTGAAGCCGCTGCAACAAATATCGCTAAAAGTGTTCTATTCATTCGTATTCCCCAGAAAGTAAGTGACTCGCTGGGTCGCCACTTTAGACACACAATGTGTATGAAATACGACGGGATAATGAACTTATTGCGTCATGAAATGGCCCGTCAGTTAATGCGTTTGGCCGGCTAGCAAATATCTGCGTGCTGTAGAAAATACAAAAAATATATTTAAAAAAATCGGGAGCCGATTAGCCTTCCAGGCCCCCGCTGTGTTCGGTTGTTCGCGCGCGTATTTGATCAGCCGTCTCTAACGTTCACGCGCTAGTTTGGTGTGACACTGAGCCCCGCTAATTGAGTTAGTAGCCTGTGCAGGTTTGAGTTGAATGGTTGCAGCCATCGCGGCCGATATAGTTCTGTGTACTGTATTCGCTGAGAGGTAATTTTTGCAGCATCTGTCCTTGAACCGTCAGGGATTTTATATAGTCAATAAATCCTTGTGTGTAGAGCGTGAAGGTGTTGACAAAATTCCCCGCTGTATATTCAGCGCCCAGCGTGGCATAACCGTCTTGACCCGATGCAATAAAATCGTTTGTCACCAGGGTGTAAAGGGTTGTGTCATTCAGTGCGGACCAAGTCCCTGTGAGGCGTGGGTTGACTTCCAAATTGCTCACGCGCATTCCTTTTGGAAGCGATGCATTCACAAAATAGCGTAAACCCGATGCGTAGGGATAAGACCCTGTAGACCCCCCAACGCGCAAGGCATTGTCGAGCGCCTCTTCTAAGGTGGCCTTAATTTGCGCGCCGCTTAAACGCAAGGTGACCAGTGTGTTAGAAAATGGCAGCACATTCACTGCGCTGGCAAAACTGATTTCGCCAGCACGGATATCCGTGCGCACGCCACCGCCATTTTGAAGGGATACATCAGCCGTTGGCGTCATCATCAAAAAAGCTTTAGCGACGATATTGGAAATATCGCTGCCATTTGCGGTGGTCGTGGTTGCGGGGCAAATGGTTGAGCGACTTTCGCCGGGAAAGCGCACTAAGCACAAGTCCTCTGCCGCTGTACCAATCGTCAAGGTTTTGAGGGTGTCAACCTCTGCCGCATAGCCGGTTAATACATTTTCGGCTGTGGCATCCGGGACTGTAACGACGACTTCTGGATATTGCGTTAATGCCTGGCGAACCTTAAAAGCATCGCCAGCGTTCAAGCGGCGAACATCGCCCATCGCGTGGGTATAGGTGAAGTGATCCGCTATGGGCAAGTAGGGGCGCCCATCGCAGCGACTGACCTTGCCTGCTGCGTCAAAATCCACTTCAAGTTGGCCGAGAAGATATCCATATTGCCAGGCTTGAACAACACAAACGGTATCGCCATTTTTATTGTTAACGCGAGCGGGATAAGCTGCCGTAGGGTTAAACCCCAAATCGGCGAAAGTCTGGCTACCTAGCAATGTGTGCGAATCCCCGCCCACTATCACATCCACATCCGTTAGTTGGCTGGCCAGTAGTCGGTCATTTTCATACTGAAAGTGAGTGACCAACACAATTTTGGTGACGCCTTGAGCACGAAGTACATCAATAGACGCCTGCGCTGTTAGAGCCTCGTTTAAAAACTGAGTGTCTGCGTCAGGGCGGGAGGAGTTTTTAGTTTTGTCCGCGATATTGATGCCAATAAAACCGATTTTTTGGCCTTGTACCTCATAGACAACATAAGGTTTAACGTAACCGGATTTGAGCGGCGAATTGGCGCCGGGAACCAGGTTGGCCGAGAGTGTATCAGTATGGCATGCGCTTGCATTTAAATCATCTAAAAAGTGAGCTAGACCCTGATCGCCACCGTCAAATTCATGATTGCCCAAAGCAAAAATATCAAAACAGATTTGGTTCATCATGGCGGCATCGGCCGCGCCATTAAAGAGCGAATAAAACAGCGTACCCGTTATGGCATCGCCTGCATGGATTTTAATGGGATTGACCGACTGACGCGTCAACTGATGAAAAAGCGAGGTCAGCAGAGGAAAGCCGCCGTAACTGACGTCTACACGGGTAACTGCTTGGCCGGCTGCCGTCTTGGTTGTCAAACCCAGTGGCTCGACGTTATAAGAAAAGCGGCTAGGGGCCAAGTGTGAATGGTGGTCATTCATGTGCAAAATGGTTAGGCGCAGTGGCGCTGCTGGCGAATTGTGTAAATCGCCTAGCTTTGCTTCCAGCGCATCCAATGCATTTTTTGTGTCCGACAGCGCCCGCTGCGATTCCGTTAGCCCCTGCTGAGTGCTCGTTAAATCGGAGCGCAATGCATTGACCTCCTTGTCGTTGTCATCCTGGCAAGCCGCAAGTGTGCCTGTCATCATGAATAGGGCCGCCGTGCGACCTAAAAAAGCCAGAATAAACATGCAACAAACTCCTCTCGCTAAAGGGCGCCACCTGGCATTAGAGGGTTGAGCTGTGACAGCCGGATGAAGGGTGCATGACATTTTGGTGTATTACATCCTGGTGTATTACATTTTGGTGTATTACATCGTGGATTTAAGAGGCCTTAACCCAATAACCCAAACGACAGCCACGATCTGCGTCAGGGGCGTCAGGGTTTTGCGCCAATAGCACCGCACCGACACACTGGCCAGCCGTGTTTTACTGAACGAGCCCTGCCACCCTTGACGTATCGATTCGCGCGCAGTAGATTGCGAAAACTCGATAACTCAGCTGCTTGCTGATGAGTGTGGTTTGCCGAGGTAGATAAAAATTTTTTAATTTTTGTATTTAAAAATAGACTTGCGTCACACTAGTTGCGGCAAAGAGGAGTTTAAAGATTGCAAGGAGAATTAATTTATCAGGATTGGTCTGTGGTTGCCTTCAATGACCTTTTGGTTAGCTATTCTTTTTTGCACGCTTGGTCTAACTGGGTTCTCGAAGCCTTTTTATTTATTTTAATTTTAATAGCATTAAAGATTGATGTTAAGCAAAAAATGATATCGCCGATGACGTCTGGCTTTATAGCTTTGCTGGCTATTAATTTTGCGGCGTCAATTGCGCACGGAATAGAGCATATCGATAGATTTAAGCTACTAGCCAATGATATTAGTTATATCAATTTTGGCTTGCTTGGTTTTGCATCACTTTTTTTTGAGTTTTTTGTATTGCAACGAATTAAGATATTGAAAAGCATCGGGTGCTCTGGTTTTAATCGATTTCCTTTTCGTTTGATGACATTGCTTGTGTTTTTTATTTTTGTTGTTTTTCAGATTGCGAACTGGGCTGCAAGAAAAGAGCCCAAGTACGAATATGCGGTAATGGATTATGGCGCCAGCTTGCTTATAATGGCCGGCGTATCTCTTTATGCCTTAAAAAAATTGAATTTCGATATAAAAAAATCAGGAGATAAACAGGTTTTTTTTAGCTCAAGATTTGAAGTGCATACCTTGCTTTCTATTGTTACCGCTATCATTGCGACTGCAAGTTTGCAGTCGCACCTTTTATATAATGCTTTAAATCTTCAAAAATATCAATTTTTTAACTTGGTCGATATTTATCATTTGTTACTACTTCCGAGCTTCGCTTTTTTATTGAAGGCTAGAATTTATCAGCATCATTCAATCTCACTAGGCGCTCATCGATAGCGCGCCCCAATACATTAGCTAAATTGCGGGTGGCGGTAATTTGGCTGGCTTGTGGGGCGCGGTGCTTTTTAAAGGTCCACGGTCAGAGCCTGTTTTGTTCTGTTATCTAAACCCTCAGCTCCTGGCGAAGATCCCACCTATCGAGTACTCGCCCGCTGCGCTTTTACGGCACATTTTGTTGCCTGCGCCTTGGCGCAAAGCGCTATGATAGCGGCCTGTTGACAATACTATTTAAGAGGATAAGCGAGTGATTTCAGTGGCGGCATTGGTGGCGACGGCTTTGGTCTGTGTACTGGTGGGAGTGGGCTTGGGGGCTTTGGTGATGAAACTGTGGTTCCAAGCCCGGGTGCCGCGCGATTTGGAGGCGCGTTTTAACACGCTGCAAAGCGAGTATCAGCAATACCAGCAGAATGTAGCGCAGCACTTTTTGGATAGCGCGCGCTTGATCACCGAGACGGAGCAGCGCCAAAAGGCCTTGCGCGAACAGCTGGTGAGCGGTGCGCTGTTGCTAACCAGCGCCGACGTCAGCCGTGCCATTTTGGCCGATACGGATGAGCCAGCGCTGCTGGAGGGAGCGACCCAGTATCCGATGGACGCTAACCGTTTGGCTCCCGCCAAGGACTGGGCGCCCAAAACGCCCGGCCAGGCCGGTGTCTTAAGTGAGGATTTTGGGCTGCGGGAAGAGGGCGAGGAGGATGTGACACCCATTGAGGTGCGAACGGCGCGGCACTGAGCCCTGACGCGGTGAGCATGATTCAAAACGGTGTGTTGACCGGGTGGCAGCTGGTGCGCTGGCCCCTTTTGTGGGGGTTGCTGGCGGCGCTTGTTTATTTGCAGTGGCAATCGCGCCAGCTGCCACCCGTTGATGCACCCGTTGCAGCCCCCCTTGTTGAGTCTTACGCTGAAGCGGTTAGCCAGGCGGCGCCGGCTGTTGTGAATATTTATACTCGCCGCCAGTTTTCCAGGCAGCGCCAACCGCTGGCTGAAGACCCTCTATACCGGCATTTTTTTAACAACGCCGATAGCAGCCGACAAGAGCGTATGCAATCCGCTCTGGGTTCGGGCGTGCTGGTGACAGCTTCTGGCTATCTCGTTACCAATTACCATGTGATTCAAGGCGCGGATGAAATCCTTGTACAGTTGCAAGACGGTCGCGAAGCGCAGGCGGATATCGTCGGCGTGGATCGCGAGAACGATTTGGCGGTGCTGAAAATCGCGTTAGATCGCCTGACAGCCATTGCCTTGCGCTCTGGCCCTGAGCTGCAAGTGGGGGATGTGGTTTTGGCGGTGGGCAACCCTTTTGGCATGGGGCAGACGGTCACTCAGGGCATAGTGTCTGCGGTGGGGCGCTATGGGCTTGGCATCAACACCTTTGAAAACTTTATCCAAACCGATGCAGCGATCAACCCCGGCAATAGCGGTGGCGCCTTGATCGATGCCAAGGGACGGCTTGTCGGCATCAATACGGCCATGTTGGATCGCATCGGCAATAGCAGTCTCAATGGCGTTGGGCTGGCCGTGCCAGTCGCCACGGTGCAGCAAAGCCTCAATGATATTTTGGAGTTTGGCCGGGTGGTGCGTGGCTGGCTGGGGGTAACGGCGCAGCCGCTCACGCCGGAGCTAATCGCCCGCTACAAGTTGCCAGCTCTTTCAGGGCTTTTGGTGACGGGGCTTTATACCAATGGCCCGGCGCATGCTGCGGGCATAGCGCCCGGCGACATCATCACCGCCGTGAATGGCGAACGCATGGCGGCGGGTTTGCAGGCGGGTTTGCGCAGTATGCAGGCGGTGCAGGAATCTCGGCCTGGGCAGGCGCTTGCGTTGCAGGTGTATCGGCGTGGGCAGACACTGGAGTTGACTGCCATCGTGAGCGTCAACCCCCTGACGCAAGACGCCACCTCGGCAACTAGGCCCTGAATGTCGCGCCCTGTGCCGCCGTTGATTTTGGCTAGCCAGTCCCGTTACCGCCACGCGTTGCTTGAGCGCCTGCAACGGCCTTTTTCGGTTGTGGTGCCCGCGGTGGATGAGACGCCGCTTGCGGATGAAGAGCCTGTGGCCTTGGCGAAACGTTTAGCCATGACAAAGGCGCAGGCTGTCGCGGCGCTTCACCCCGGCGCCTTAGTGATAGGCAGTGACCAAACCGCCAGTGTCGCAGGGTTGCGCCTGGAAAAGCCCGGCACTCACGAGGCAGCGTTTAAACAATTACAGGTCCAATCCGGGCGGCGTGTGCTCTTTCATACCGCCCTTGCGCTCTGTTATGGCGGCGAAAGCCGGCTGGCTTGCGTGGATAGTACCGTGACCTTTCGGCACTTGAGCGCAGATGAGATAGCGCGTTACCTCGCCTTGGAGCAACCCTACGATTGCGCCGGCAGTTTTCGGTGTGAGGGCTTGGGCATCAGTCTGTTTGAATCGCTCGACAGCTGCGACCCCACCGCCTTGGTCGGCTTGCCGTTGATTGCCCTGGCGCGCTTGTACCGCAGTTTTGGTTTTACACTGCCCTAGGCCAAGCAAGTATCGAATGAGGCCTGTACCCAGCGGCCTGGCTTAGGTAGAATCGACCCCCTTTTTTGTTTTGGCCACATCCGTGGTTATCGAGGAGACGCTCATGGCTCGCATTACCGTTGAAGATTGCTTGGATCACGTTGAAAATCGCTTTCACTTGGTGTTATTGGGGAGCAAACGCGCTCGTCAAATCGCCGTGGGCGGCAAAGAGCCCAAGGTACCGGAAGAAAACGACAAGCCCACCGTGATTGCGCTGCGCGAAATCGAGCTGGGTTTGGTTGATCACGCCATTATGAATGAGCCGGATCCTGAAATTCGTCCGTTGCTGACACCTGAGCTGAACCTCGATATGAGCCTCGCGGACTAACCCCCTCAGGAGGCGCCTTGCTCACCATCGACTCCCTCAGTCACCGGCTGTCCTCCTACCTTGAACCGCACCAGATTCAAGCGGTCAAGCGCGCCTATTACTTTGCCGAGCAGGCCCATTTTGGCCAGTTTCGGCGCAGTGGCGAGCCCTATATTACGCACCCCTTAGCGGTGGCGAACATTTTGGCCTCCATGCACATGGGCTATCAAAGTTTGATCGCCGCCATGCTGCACGATGTGATTGAAGACACGGGCATTACCAAAGATGCCATCGCCGAGCAATTTGGTGAGCCTATTGCTGACCTGGTTGACGGCCTCAGCAAACTTGCCAAAATCGAGTACGAATCCCAAGCGGAAAAACAAGCCAAAAACTTTCAAAAAATGGCCATGGCCATGGCGCACGATTTGCGCGTGATAGTCGTGAAGCTCGCCGATCGTTTGCACAATTTGCGCACCCTGGGCGCCTTGGCGCCCGTCAAAAAACGCCGCATCGCGAAAGAGACCCTCGAGATTTATGCGCCCATTGCCCACCGCTTGGGTATGAATGATTTGCGTATTGAATTTGAAGACCGCTGTTTTGTGGCCATGCACCCATTGCGGGCCTCGCGTTTGCAGGCGGCACTTAAAAAAGTGCGCGGCAATCGCAAGGCGCTGGTCGAAAATATTCAGGATGCTATCGAAAACCGACTGCAGCGCGAGGGTATTCCGGCGCTCGTAATCGGCCGTGAAAAACACCTGTACAGTATTTACAACAAGATGCGCGCCAAAAAGAAATCCTTTAAAGAAATTATGGATGTCTATGCGTTTCGCATTATTGTTGAGGATGTCGACACCTGTTATCGCGCCTTGGGCGCTGTGCATAATTTGTATAAGCCCATGTCGGGCGAATTTAAAGACTATATCGCCATTCCGAAAATTAATGGCTACCAGAGTTTACACACGGGTTTAATCGGCATGCATGGCGTGCCGATCGAGGTGCAAATTCGCACCAAAGAAATGGACGAGCTGGCAAGCCGAGGTATTGCCGCGCATTGGTTGTATAAATCCGTCAATGGCAAAGATCATGGGGAAGAGTCGCAAGCGCGACTTGATCGCTGGGTGCAGCGCATTTTAGAAATTCAACAACATGCGGGTAACTCGTTGGAGTTTATTGAGCACGTTAAAATCGATTTATTTCGCGACGAGGTCTACGTCTTCACGCCGAAAGGCGCCATTATCGAGCTGCCCGCTGGGGCGACACCGGTGGATTTTGCCTACCATGTGCACACGGCTATCGGCAATGCCTGCGTGGCGTGCCGCATTAACGATAGGCCGGCACCCTTGTCGCAACCCTTGCAAAGCGGCCAAAAAGTTAAAATCATTACCTCGGAGTTGTCTCAGCCCAATCCGAACTGGCTTAACTTTGTGGTGACGGCTAAAGCGCGAAGTGCTATTCGCCACTATCTCAAAAATCAGCGTCATATGGAGTCAGTGGAGCTGGGTAAACGCATGTTGCACCGGGCGCTTGCCAACAATAATATCGATTTGGAGCAGCTGCCGGCGGCGCAAATGCAGTCGTTGCTGCAATTAAATAAACTGGCAAGCCAAGACGATTTGTTTGAACAAATTGGCCTGGGGCGCTTGCCGGCTATGTCGGTGGTTAAGGGGTTAAATCCCCATGCCAGTGCGCCGGCGGCGACGGCGATTACGATCGACTCACCCGACAGTGTGTTAATCAGTTTTGCGCGCTGTTGCAGGCCCATTCCTGGCGATGCAGTGGTGGGGCATTTTAGTGGTGGCAAGGGCATTGTGGTGCACCGCGAAAGCTGTAAAAACGTGATTGATTTGCGCAGTAAAGGCGAAGCGGTCAATGCGGTGAGCTGGGCGGAGGCGGTGTCGGGTGAGTATTACACCGAACTGCGCGTATCCGTCGCCTCAGAGCGGGGCGTCATTGCGAGCCTCGCCACGCGCATCGCCGATATGAAAGCCCATATTGAAGGTATTCAGGTGACTGAGCGCGATGCCGAGCACAGCCTGATTGCCCTGACCCTCGCTGTGAAGGGCCGCAAGCATTTGGCCGATATTATTCGACGGGTGCGCGCCATGCGCTCTGTTACGGCGGTACACCGCGGCAAAAATTAAGCGAATATTTTTTAACCGAGTCCGCCTGATGGGCGGATTTTTTAGTGTGGTAAAGCCCATCTGGGGGTGACTCATGACCAATAAAGCGATCATTTCAACCGAAAAGGCCCCCGCGGCCATTGGCACCTATTCGCAAGCCGTTAAAGTGAATAACACCGTGTATTTATCCGGGCAAATTCCACTCGACCCGGCCAGCATGCGACTGGTTGAAGGCGATTTTGCTGCCGAAGCGCATCAGGTATTTAAAAATTTGGCGGCTGTGTGCGAAGCCGCCAATGGCACTCTGGCCGACATTGTTAAGCTCAATATTTATTTAACGGATTTGAGCTTTTTCCCTGTCGTGAACGAGGTGATGGCGCAGTATTTCAGTGTGCCTTACCCGGCCCGTGCAGCCATTGGCATTAATCAATTGCCAAAAGGTGCCCGTATCGAAGCTGACGGCATCATGGTGATTTAAATTCCGGTAATGGGTCTGCTGCGTTCGCGGTGAGGCGAGCGCGTTTTGCGTTCAATAACTCGGATACCGTCACCAATTCAATACCGCGGGCCGCCAAGAGCGGCATCTTTTCACGCAGGACTTGTAGCGTCTCAGGGTAGGGGTGGCCTATGCCGACTGCGCTGCCTTGGCGCTCGGCGGCCGCAACTAGCCGTTCAAACTGTTGCCGGATGGCCTCGCGCTGCCGGTTGTGGTCCAAAAAGACATCTCGCCCGACACTCGGTATTCCTTGGGCTCGAGCCGCAGCCAAGGCTTGACTGTTGGGCGAGGTGCGGCTGTCCACAAAATAGAGCCCGCGCTTGGGTAGCTCCTCCATTAGCCAGTTCATGGCTTGGCGATTTTCGGTCAACAGGCTGCCCATGTGGTTGTTGAGGCCAATGTGGTGTGGCGTTTCATCCAGCATGGCATTGAGCTGCTGTTTGAAGTCGGCTTCACCCAAACCCGTGTGCAAGCCCTGGCCCCAGCGCTTGAGCTGTTTGGGTTGCATAGGGGCATGCACCATGACTTCTTGACCTTGACGAAAAGCGAGTTCGGCCAGCAGCTTGCTGTGTGGGCTAAAGGGAATGACCGCGACTGTGACTTTGCCAGGCAGTGCAATGGTGGCTTCGCCCTCTGATTTTTGATAACCAATATCATCAATAACCAGGGCGATCAGCTTTTTATCGGCGCTTGGGGTGTAACGGGAAAAAGCCGCTTTGTCGATCGGTCTTGGTGGTTGAGTTCCTCGGGCTCTGGCCCCGGCATTTGTTGCCGGCTTGTCATGCACGACAGGAGTGGGCGCTTGCGTGGCGGCAGGACTTTCGTCCACTGCCGGCTTGCCTGCCAGGACGGGCCTTTGGTGGGCGGACGCCTGTTCTTTGCGCGCTTTGTGTTGTGCCTCAGCCGCTTGCGCTTTGCGTTTAGCGGCTTCATAGGCGGCGACGGCGGCCTGGTATTCGACCTGGGCTCGCTCTGCGGCGAGCTTTTCCGCGAAGGCCAGGTTTTGGGTCTCTTCCAAGTGGCGGTAAACGCGGTGCAGGCTGTAGCCACCTGCTGCGAGCCCAACACAAAATAGCAGCCCGAGCGCCAGTAACAGCCGCTTTTGGCGCTGTTGCGCCTGGCGCTTGTTTTTAGCGCGCTGGCTGATCGCGGTCGGCTTTTTACGCGCAGGCTTGCTCGACGAGGTTTTGCGCACCGAGTCTAGGGGGGTGTTGCAGCCGCTTTACGGCTATGGGTTTTCAGAATGTTAAGCCCTTTTAGCAGGTTGACCGCTTCATAGAGCTGGTTATCGCGACTTTGTAGGCTCTCGAGCGCTTCATTGGCTTCTGCTTCGCGCCTTTTGCGCGACACTTCCTGTCCTGTCGCATTGCCGAGGTGGCCTTTCAGCTCGGCCTCGGTGGCGCCGCGCCGGGCTTGCACGGCCGTCACCTTGACCCGCTCAACCACTATGTCAGGCTCTATGCCCTGCGCCTGAATCGAGCGACCATTGGGCGTGAAATACCGCGCCGTGGTGAGTTTGATGGCCTTGTTTTGCGAGATGGGTTGCACCGTCTGCACCGAGCCTTTGCCAAAACTGCGAGTGCCCATGATGACGGCACGCTGATGGTCTTGGAGGGCGCCTGCGACGATTTCGCTGGCCGAGGCGGAACCGTCATTGATCAGCACCACTAAGGGCAAACCGAGCGCGCGATCGCCGGCCTCGGCATAGAAGGATTCGTTCATTTCCGCTTGGCGGCCCTCGGTATAGACCACTCGCTCACCGTTGAGAAACAGGCCGGCTACCTCTACCGAGGCTTGCAAAACGCCGCCGGGGTTATTGCGCAAATCGAGAATCAGCCCTTTGAGCGTGTTTTCGCCGCGCAGTTTGTGCAGGGCTTCGAGCAAGTCGGTGCCGGTTCGGGTTTGAAATTGGGCGATGCGCAGGTAGCCATAGTGGTCTTCCAGCAGCTCGCTGCGCACGGATTTGACTTTGATCAGGTCGCGGATCAAGGTCAATTCCAGCGGTTTTTTGAGACCTTCACGCATCAATATCATGCGCAAGGCAGTGCCCTGTGGGCCACGCATTTTTTCAACGGCTTCGTCTAGACTCAGGTCCTTCACGAGGGTGTCATCGAGCTGAATGACAATGTCGCCTGCTTCGATGCCGGCTTTGGAGGCGGGGGTATCATCAATCGGCGAAACCACCGTCAGCTGACCTTCTTCCTGGCTGACTTCAATGCCAATGCCGCCAAATTCGCCGTTGGTATTGACCTGTAAGTCATCAAACGAGGATTGATCCAAATAGGCTGAGTGGGGGTCGAGCTTATCCAGCATGCCTTCTATGGCGTATTGCAGCAGGGTTTTGTCGTCTATGGCTTCGACATAGTTTTGGCGAATCTGCTCATACACTTGTGTAAAGAGGCGCAAGTCCTCAAGCGGCAGCTGCCCCTGTGCGGGTGCGGCGCTTGTGCTGCTCGTGGTCGCGGCGGCCTGCGCTTGTGCGAGTGCTGGTAGGGCGGCATCGGCCGCTGCGCGTGTTGTCGTCAAGAGGGCGACTGTGCAGAAAGCCCAGGTAGTGCAAAAAACAAAGACGCGAGTGATTCCAAAATTCATAGATCATCCAGCAAGGCGTTATGGAAGCGTTATCGTTATAGAAATAGTGTTTATATAAAAGCGTTGTTTATATAAAGGCGTTTTTTATATAAAGGCGTTTTTTATATAAACACATAGTTTAACTGTGCTGTTGTTGCGCGGGTGTCCTCAAAACGGGGCACTGGCTGTCAGCATTACTCGGCTAGGCATGGTACGGCAAAGGGCGGCAGCCGGGTTCGCTTCACGCAGACTTTTTTAGCCAGCTACGCGGGTCAGTCGGCGCGCCGCGCTCGCGTATCTCAAAATAGAGCCCGGTATCGGTTTGGCCACCGCTATTGCCGACAGTGGCGATGACGTCGCCGCCATTCACCCATTCGCCAAGCGATTTATAGAGTGTTTGATTGTGCGCGTAGAGGCTTAACAAGCCTTGCCCATGGTCCAGAATCACCAGAAGGCCCTGGCCGCGCAGGTAATCGGCAAAAACGACGCGGCCGTGGTGCACTGCACGGACAGGGCTGTTCGCCGGGGCGTCAATCACCCAGCCTTGCCAGCGCAAGCCACCAATACGGGGGCTGTTAAACGCGTGGCTGACCCGCCCGGCAGCGGGCCAGGGTAGCTGGCCCTTCAAAGCGGACATTTTGCGCGTATTGATCGGTAAGTGAAAATCGCCCGCGACCCGCACTACGGTTTCAATCAGCCGTTGCAGGCGTTTTTGATCGGCCTCTTTGGCTTGCAGGGCTTCGTCCTGGCTCGTGATGCTCGCCTCCAGCGTGCGCAACAACTGTTGGCGTTCAGCGCGCTGCGCCTTGAGTGCGGCCTGCTGTTGGCGCAAGCTCTGGCCGGTTTTGATCAGTTGCGCCTGCTCTTGCGCTATAGCGGGCGCAACTCGCGCCAGGCGGTTAAGGGTGTCGTGGGTGTTGGCGATGTCGCGGCTGCGCGCCGCGACCACATAATCCAAGTACTTAAATTGTCGCGCGATCAACTGAGGGTCGCGCTGGTTGAGAAGCAGCTTCACGTGGCTTTGCTGACCTAGGCGATAGGCCGAATTAAGATGCTGCGCCACCTGAAGCTGTTGCTGCTTTTTTAGCAGGCTGAGGGCCTCCTGTTCATCCCGCAGCTTGAGCAATTGTGATTGGGTATTGTTGAGCTGTTCTTCCAGCGACTTGGCTTTTTTATTGAGCTCGCCAATCTTGCTTTCGTTTTGCTCCAGATTTTTTAAGACGTCGGCACGTTTATCTTTTGTGCTTTCGAGATCTTTTTTCAGCTGCTCAATGCTCTCTTTGAGCGCTTGCAGTTTGGCGGCGTTCTCGGCGTTGGCATCTGCGTGGCTCGGCAGACTCAACACCAGTAACCCGGATAGCAGCAGTCCCGCCCCAAGACCGGCGGCAAGCCGGCGTGGCAGCGGGAGCAATGGCAGTTTTAGCATAGGACCTCTCCTCGGCAATCTAAGTCGGCGCCAAGTCTCAGTCGCGCGCCGGTTGGGGGTTGATACAGTCGATACAAACGTGGATAAGGGACTTGACGGGTGTTCTGGTTTAGTGCGCCTCAGTGGGCTTGCGCTCAAGAGGAGCGGAAATCCCGCCAGAATTGGAGCACCTAAGTGCTCCTAAAGTCTAGTCGTAGAGCCCATAATTAACCCAATAGGTAACCCAATAGGCAGTAAACAATAAACTGCATAGCCAGGTTGGTCTCATAACTCGATTACGCAGCGCCTTGGCGTTGCAGCAGGCTACGCCCAGTCATGGCGGCGGGCTTGGCGATCTGGAGTAGGTCGAGCAGCGTCGGGGCTATGTCGGCCAGGCTGCCGCCTGCGGCAAGCTGTAGGCTCTCGGGGCCAATGTAGGCTAAAGGCACCGGCAGTGTCGTGTGCTGGGTGTGCACTTGGCCACTGGCTTCGTCAAACATTTCTTCGACATTGCCGTGGTCGGCCGTGATCAAGGCTTGGCCGCCCAAGGCTTCAAGCCGTTCAAACACGCGGCCTAAACACTGGTCAACGGTTTCAACCGCTTTGATCGCTGCCTCGTAAACGCCGGAATGGCCAACCTGGTCGCAGTTGGCGTAGTTGCAAATGATGGCGTCAAAGCGGCCGCTGTCGATAGCCGCAAGCAGCTTGTCGGTCACTTCTTGAGCGCTCATTTCCGGTTGGAGATCGTAGGTGGCGACTTGCGGCGAGGGCACCAAAATACGCTCTTCACCCGGGTAAAGCGCTTCTTGGCCGCCACTGAAGAAAAAGGTGACATGGGCGTATTTTTCGGTTTCGGCAATGCGCAATTGGGTTTTGCCCGCCAATGCCAATACCTCACCAAATGACTGGCGAACATCGTCCGGTGGAAAAGCGCAGGCGCAGTTAAGATCGGAGGCATACTCGGTTGTCATCACAAACTCGCCGAGTGTTGGCACGCGCTCACGCCTAAAGCCGTCAAAATCGGCATCCAGCAGAGCGTGGCTGATTTGCCGGGCGCGATCGGGGCGGAAGTTCATGAATATCAGGCTATCGCCATCTTCAATGCGCACTGCTTGGCCGCCGTCTGGGATTATGGCCGTGGCGCCGACAAATTCATCGTTCTCGCCGCGCGCATAGGCGGCGGCGAGCGCTGCCTGGGCGCTGGTGGCCTGGTGTAAGCCTGTGCCATTGACCATCAGATGGTAAGCGGCACTGACGCGATCCCAGCGGTTGTCGCGATCGAGGGCGTAAAAGCGGCCGATTACCGAGGCAATACGCCCCTTGCCGAGCCGCGCGAAAGTCGCTTCGGCCTTGGCCAGCGAGCTTTCTGCACTGCGTGGTGGTGTGTCGCGCCCATCTAAAAAGGCATGCAAGTAGAGTTTATTGGCCCCGCGTCGGGCGGCGAGATCCAGCGCGGCTAGCAGGTGATCTTCATGGCTGTGCACGCCGCCTTCAGACAAGAGGCCAAACACATGGACGGCTTTGCCGGCCGCCACGGCTTTGTCAATTGCGTGGGTATAGGCGGGGTTCGTGAAAAAATCGCCATCGCTGATGGATTTATTAATGCGGGTGAAATTTTGATAAATCACGCGGCCAGCGCCGAGGGTCATATGGCCGACTTCGGAATTGCCCATCTGCCCTTCCGGCAGTCCCACGGCAAGGCCAGACGTGGCGATGAGTGTGTGCGGACGCTTGGCGAGGACGGCATTCCATACCGGTGTTTTGGCATTGGCAATGGCGTTATAACGGGTGGATTCGGAATAGCCGAAGCCATCCAAAATGACAAGCAGCAGCGGCTTTTTGGCAGAACTCATAAATCACCTTCGGTCGTGAAGTCGGGAAATAACCAGGGCATAACCAGGATATAGCGGAACATCGGTTGTGTTGGGCGCCATTCTAAACCCTTTGCGCGCCTTTGGCAGTCAGTGCGTCAACCGCTTAGCCTTCGGCGATAGCGCCCTTACCGAGCCCTTCAAAGGCGCGCACACAAAAGTGATCATTGGGGTGAGCGCTTTTTAATTGCTGGAACAGATGCTGCGCTATCCATTCAACCGTGGTATCGGTGGGCAGAAAATAACAGGCTGAGCGTGGCAGGCTCAACGAAAAGTCGCCTTGTTGGGCGCTGTATGCAAAATGGCAGTAGTCCGCATCCTCGGCGATTAAGTCGCTTTGTGTAGCCAGATAGCTGTCACAAAAGCGCAGGGCCCAGTGCTCAATAGCGTCATGATCCAGCTGGCCATTGCGGTAAATCAGCAATTTGGACCTGTGTCCGTGCGCTATGCGCTGGCAGTTGCCTCGGTGCTTTTTGAGGCCATGGCTGTAATGGTAAAAAGGCGTGTCTAGGGCTTCGGTCACAAAGGACAATTTAATGCGATCGACCCCTGCACCAAAGGCGCGGGTTAATTCGCCAGGTGTTGTGTGCCAGAAATCTTCGCACCATTTGGCCACTTGCCGGGGGCTGATGTAGCTTGAGCTGATGCGGGTGATGGCCTCGGCCGGCGATTCGGTGCTGATGCGTAGCCCGTTGCGCAACGGAAATACCACCTTCAAGCGCGCTCCGCTTGCGTCTGTGGGTGTCACCTGAGTGCCGGCGCAGTGTTCGGGCACCAGCAATCGGTGATCCAGCTGAGTGTCTAGCCAGGTGCGCAGAACTTTTTTGACGCGGCCAAAATCGCAAACCATGCCTTCGTCATCCAGCGGGCCTTCGAGTTCGGCTTGGGCTAGCCAAGTCTCCCCCACCAGGCCCCGATCTGGGCAGAGGTAGCTGAAATCCACGGTGGTGAGCTGATCAACAAACAAGCGCATGCTATGACTCGAGGTGAGGGCGGTAGGGGTGGGCCAGCGGCCGTCGAGCGCGCATTCTAGCGATTGACATCCCCTGGGCACAGCCTTATTCGCCGAGCGCACCTGAGGGACGCCCTTGTTACCGGCTAGCCTCTGCCGCAGCGCACAGGTGGCGAGAGCACACTCAAAGCGACTGGCCTTGGGTGTTTGCCTGGCCTGCGAATCGGTTTGTCTCGTTGCGGCAGGGTGTTACACTGGCGCCCCGTCGATGTTGCCATCTGCCCGCCTGGGTGGGTGTTTGTCTTGGTTTCGGCCCTTGCGGGCCTCTATGCAGTGATTTGTTTATGAATCTTAATTACCTCAGTTTCGAACAGGATATCGCCAAGTTCGAAAGCCAAATTGCCCAGCTTCAGAGTGCCAGTAGCGATCAGGATATCGATATCTCAGAAGAGGTGAGCAGCCTGAAGCTTAAGCTGCGCAAAGAAACGGAAAACATCTACAGCAAGCTGACTCCTTGGCAGATTGTTCAAGTGGCGCGCCACCCGCAAAGGCCCTACACCAGCGATTATATTTCGCTGATGGTCGAGGATTGGGACGAACTGCACGGCGACCGCCATTTTGGCGATGATAAAGCCATTATCGCAGGCGTTGGCCGCTTAAATGGCCGCAGTGTCATGATTATTGGTGAAGAAAAAGGGCGCAGTGTACAAGAGAAAGTCGCGCGCAACTTTGGTATGCCAAGGCCCGAGGGTTACCGCAAAGCCATGCGATTGATGCAGATGGCCGAGCGTTTTAAATTGCCTGTAGTGACGCTCATCGATACCCCCGGTGCCTATCCTGGCATCGACAGTGAAGAGCGCGGTATCAGTGAGGCGATTGCGCAAAACTTGGCAGTCATGAGCCATCTGCGCACGCCGATTGTCTGCACCGTCATTGGTGAGGGCTCCTCGGGCGGGGCCTTGGCGATCGGCGTGGGTGATCACCTCAATATGCTGCAATACGCAACCTACTTTGTGATTTCGCCCGAAGGCTGCGCCAATATCATCTGGAAAACGGTTGAGAAGGCGCCGCTGGCGGCTGAGGCGATGGGCGTGACCTCCAGCAAGCTGGCAGAGCTTGGCATAGTGGATGAGACCATTCCGGAGCCTTTAGGGGGCGCTCACCGCGATCCGGGCCAGATGGCCGCTTCCTTAAAAGGGCGGCTGGTCGATCAACTCGATCGCCTCTGCGCTGAGGATATCGATAGCCTGCTTGCCAGGCGCTATGCTCGCCTGATGAGTTACGGCCAGCCTTAGCGGCAAGCGGTTTCGGTCCAAACCCCGGTAAAGCCGGGGTTGTTTTTTTCTGCGCCCACTAGGGCGCGTCGCAACACCGCTGAGAACCTTATGCACATCCATATTTTGGGCATAGCGGGCACCTTTATGGGCAGCCTCGCACAGCTCGCCAAAGCGCTGGGCCACTGCGTGACAGGCGCAGACCTGAATGTTTACCCGCCTATGAGCACCCAGCTTCAGCAAGCGGGCATCGAATACACCCTGGGCTGGGACCCTGCTCAACTCAAGCCAAGGCCCGATTTAGTGGTGGTCGGCAATGTGATCAGCCGTGGCAATCCAGTGATGGAGGCGGTCTTGGCCGAGCGTTTACCCTATCTGTCGGGGCCGCAATGGTTGGGCGAAACGCTACTGCGCGACCGCTGGGTCTTGGCGGTGGCTGGCACCCACGGCAAGACCACCACGAGCAGTATGCTGGCCTGGATACTCGACCAAGCGGGTTATGCGCCCGGTTTTTTAATCGGCGGCGTGCCGCGCAATTTTGGCGTCTCGGCGCGCTTGGGCAGCTCGGATTTTTTTGTCATCGAAGCCGACGAATATGACACAGCGTTTTTTGATAAGCGCTCGAAATTTGTCCACTACAAGCCCGACACCCTGGTGATGAATAATCTGGAGTTTGATCACGCAGATATCTTCCCTGACTTAGCGGCGATAGAGCGACAATTCCACCATTTAGTGCGCACTGTGCCCTCGACTGGACTCTTGATACACCCGGCGAATGACGCCGCATTGGGGCGTGTCCTGGCTCAAGGCGCCTGGACGCCCACACAAACAACCGGTCAGGGCGGCGATTGGCAGGCGCAGTTGTTGGAGGCGGACGCCAGCGCCTTCTGTGTGCAGTGGCAGGGTCAGCCGGTGGGTGAGGTGCACTGGGATCTGAGTGGTCAGCACAATGTGGCCAATGCGCTCTCGGCCATAGCCGCAGCTCGCCATGTCGGGGTTGAGCCGCATTGGGCCTGCGACGCGCTCTGTCGCTTCGAAAGCGTCAAGCGCCGGTTGGAGCCGCTCTTATCGGCCGTGACCTTGACGGGTCCGAAAGGCCCCGTAACACTCTGGCTCTATGACGACTTTGCGCATCACCCAACGGCGATCGCCACCACCCTCGCGGGACTGCGCGCGCGCATTGGGCAGGCCGGGCTCACTGCGATTATCGAGCCGCGTTCCAATACCATGAAACGCGGCACCCACAGCGATCTGCTCCTGTCGGCCTGTGCGGCGGCTGATAGTGTCTTGTGGTTTCAATCGGCCGATCACGGCTGGTCGCTGGCGGAAGCCGTCGCGGCCAACCCCAGCCACAGTGTGTGGCATAGCCTCACCACTTTGGCCAGCGCTTGCTTGGCCCGGCTCGCCACCCAAACCGGCGATCAGCATTGGGTGCTCATGAGCAATGGCAGCTTTGGTGGCCTGGGCGAGCGGTTGCGCAACACCCTGGCCGAATCCGCGAGCTTAGCGAATGCGCCTTTACCAACGGAGTTGCACCTGTGACGGCGACTAAAGTGCCCTTTGCGCTATCTGCCTACGGTGAGCAAATGGCCGGGCCCAGTGTCATTGGCGACTTAATGCAGGACTTGGGGGAGGCGCTGAATCGGCGCCCCGACCTGTTGTTTTTGGGCGGCGGTAATCCGGCGTTGATTCCAGCCGTCAACCGCATCCTTAACTTTCACTGGCAGGCCTTGGGCGAGGATTTGCCCACGCTCGCCAGAAGCTGGGGCGTTTATCAATCGCCGCAGGGGTATGAACCGCTCTTGTCCTCACTGGCGGTGTATTTGCGGGCGCAGGGTTGGCCTGTGACCGAGCGCAATCTGGTGGTAGTCAATGGCGGTCAAACCGCCTGTCACCGAATATTTAATCTGTTTGCGGGCGCCTCCGCCTCGGGCGTTAAGCGGGTCGCCTTGCCCATGACCCCGGAATATGTGGGCTATCGTGGGCTTTTGGTCGGTGGCGATGCTTTTTATGCCCCTCGGCCCCGTTGGACGCTAACCGCCGCCAACCGTTTTCGCTATCAGGCTAATCCAGAGGACTGGACCTTTGACAAGCGAGTCGGGCTGGTGTGTTTGTCGCGCCCGACTAACCCCTCAGCCCATGTGATGCCCAAAGCGCTGTTGGCGCAGCTGGTTGAGCAGACTCAGTCGGCGGGTTTGCCATTATTGGTCGATAACGCTTATGGCATGCCATTTCCCGGCATTATGCCTCCGGATCAGGCTTGGGTTTGGCAGCCGGGAACCCTGGCACTTTTAAGTGCTTCCAAGCTCGGCTTGCCGGGTTTGCGCACGGCCATAGTGGTGGCTGATGAACCGGTGGTGCAGTTACTGGCCAAAACGGGTGCGGTTGAAAATCTCGCCGCCGGCAATATTGGCCCCTATCTGTTGCAGCGTTTGGTGGATACGGGGGATATACGCCAGATGACCATCGAGATTGCCAGTTTTTACGCGCTGCAACGCCAGTTCATGCTGACCTTGCTCGATGAGCATCTGCGCGGTATTCCCTACGCAATACAGGAGCCGGACGGCGCCTTTTTTGTGTGGCTCTGGTTGCCGAAACTACCGATCAGCAGCCAGATGCTCTATCAGCGGCTCAAAGCACAGGGCCTTCTCGTGATGGCCGGGGAGGGGTTCTTTTTTGGTCATGAAGCGGTTCAATCTGCTAAGGACCCGGCTTTGTACAGCCTTGCTGCCTGCAACCATGCTCGCCAATGTTTGCGCCTCAATTTGTGCCAATCGCGCGCGGACATGGCTGAGGCCATTGCCCGTCTGGGTCTTCTACTGAAGACGCTGCACGCCTAAGGCGCGCAGCTTTCTTTAATGGCTGTGTTGGCAGTTTGGATTTCGCGTTGAATTTGCTCAGGGGTTAGAAAATAAAAACCGCCATTGCCGTCGTTCATGCGAATGCGCGCGCCGCTTTGCAGCTGGGTCAGGCGCTTTTGTTCGTGTGAGCAGCGATTGGGATCGCGCAGGCTGTTACCAGCTGATGAGGCGGTAGTGGCCGCCTCTGATGCGGTGCTGTCACTGGCCTCGGCGCTGCTGCTCGCCGTTGAATCGGGTTTGGGACTTTTGCGCAGGCGGGTGGTGATGACCTCCGCTTGCGTATTGGCCGGTGGCCGCTCTGAAAAGTGCACCACGCCTTTTTCGTCGACCCATTGATACAGATTACCGGCCGAGGCTGAAGCGGCTATGCCACCTGTGAGTAGCAGGCAGGTGAGTAGCAGACAGGCGATGCCTGAAAACAAACGTGAGAAAGGTAGAGCGATAAGGTTATGCATAGAAAGGGCCTGCCAAGCATTTATGTGGGCTCAGTTTACTGAGGTGCCATCTAAGAGACAGTGATGCCCTTCAAGCATAACCAATAGGCGCACACTTAGCCGGGCTGCCCGGCTGTCAGACCAACCGGTTGCGATTTATTCAGCCATTGATCCAGCAGCGCTATATCGGCTTCCGTGAGGTTGCCCGCACTTTGTTTAAGCGCCAAGCTGGCGAGCACATAGTCATAGAGTGCGGCTGAGTAATTGCGTTTGGCGGCATAAACCCGTTTTTGTGCATCCAGAACGTTGACCCAGTTGCGCGTGCCTACCTCGTAACCGGCTTTGACGGCCGCCAAGGCGCTCTCGCTGGAAATAATCGCTTGTTTGCGGGCCTGAACGGTCGATACACCGGTATCGACCCGTTGGAATTGGCTACGCGTCGCTTGTGTAATCTGGCGCTCGGTCAAGGTCACGGCTTCTTGAGCGGAGACTTGTTGAAAAGCAGCCTGCTGACGCTCGGCACTTATCCGGCCACCGCTGTAAATCGGGATGCGCAGGGTAATGTTGGCCTGAGTGCCTTCGCTCGCGCGTTGGTTCAGAGCGGGTTCGCCGCGGGTTTCACTGTCGCTGTAGCCAATACCTGCCGACAGCGTCGGCAGGTGGCCAGCTCGTGCAGCTTTATAAGCAGATTGAGCCACTTGGTACTGCAACTTGGCGATTTGCAGCTCGGTGTTGCGCGTTTTGGCCATTTCCACCCAGCTGTCGCGCGACTGGGGCTCGGCGGGTTTAACGGGGAAGCTGTCTTTTAGCGGTGCAACCTGGGTGTGGGTTTGTCCGGTGAGAACCTCCAAGGCTTCAAAGGCTATCACCAGATCACCCTCGCGAATCAGCCGGTTGGCTTTGGCGGAATCATATTCGGCTTGGGCTTCATTCACTTCTGTGATGGCCGTGAGCCCCACATCAAAGCGCTGGCGCGTTTGTATCAAGCCTTGTTCCAAGGCTTTTTCTTCGGCCTTAGCGCTTGCCAGTTCGTCCAGGGCACGCAGGCTGGCAAAATAGGCCTCGGCGCTGCGCAGAATTAAACGTTGCGCCTCATGCGCGAAGGTAACATCACTTTGCGACTGCGCTGTTTTGCTGGCTTGAAAACGGTGCCAGGCACCAAGGTCAAACAGTGCTTGGCTCAAGCCGACTTCCAATGTTTGGGTGCGGTTGTCTTGCTTGAAGGCGGCAGGCGCGGTGCCGGTAGCGGTTGGAACCTGGGATTCGCCGTCCGCATCCACTTCGGTATAGCTGGCGCTGCCTTGAATTTGAGGCAGTAACGCGGATCGGCCAATGCTTGGGGCCAGCTGGCCACGACCATGCTCGGCTTCGGCTATCTTAAAGGCCGGGTCATTGGCTTTGGCTTGTTGATAAATATCGGCAAGTGATGCGGCTTGCGTACTGCTGCCAATCAGCAATAGCCCCCAGAAAAGTGATTGGGTAAGAGCGGCATGACGGGGGAAGCTAACCAACGCAGGTGACAAAATCATAAAAAATCCCTGTGAAAATAAAAAAAACAGCAACAATTCGGGCAAAACGTTCAGGCAAATAGATCAATTCTGGCGCCTAGGATGCTGGGCGAATTCATGGCGCCTAAGGCGCTGTAGCCAACAAAGTGCCCTTTGATGGGTGGCTGACCAGTCGCTGATTGAGCGGGTGCTAGAGGCCATGCGGCGGCTTCCGGGCGGGCCAAGGTTCTGTGGTCCATCTCGCGAATCGAGCGCGGAAGTTCAATGGAATTGCCCGTAATGCGCATCTTGGCCTCCTCGATACTCTTGTTGTGACACGTGTCACGTGTCACGTGTTACGTGTTACGGATAGTCTCGCGTGACTTATGGTTTTGTGTCACGGATACTCGTCTTGTGTCACGGATAGTCGTCTTGTGTGATGGATACTCTGGCGTCATGCAAACTGTCACTTGTGTCGCCAGTCCTGCGGCCCAGGAGCCTCGGGTTCAGAGTGCAAACGGCCGAGAGGATGCTACGCGAACCGGCGCCTATCGGCTAGTGCCCAGGCCCTAGCCGATAGAGTGACAGTGTATGGGGGCGCGATCAGAGCGTGCTGAGTTTGCCGAGCTCTTTGGCGACAAGATAATAAAACGTGACGCGCGATTTGTTTTTTTCAGCTTTCATCGTGGCACAAACGCTATCGACAGCGGCTTGGGCTCGGGCGTCGGTCACGCCTAATTTTTTACCGCACCACTTTTCGACCACGCGATCCAGCTCCGATTTATCTGAGGCGGACACCAGTGATGCATCGCGGCTTTGCAGTGCAATACCCAAGTGCTTGACGATTTTCTGCACGATGGCCTCGTCGGCAGTCGCATCGTATTTTTTGACATCGGCTACATAGTCAGTCATTTTGAAATCTCGCTGTGTTAAGGCAAAAAATGGAGGTTATTTAAATAGCTTGCCGAGCATGTCTTTGGCGATATTACCGAGGGCACCGCTTTGTAACACATTGCCCACCAGGTCAGCGGGGCTGCTATTTTTTTCGATCAACTCAGGCAGCATGTCAGTGATGCCCTGGGTGGCGGTGTCGGTTTGGATGCCAAGTTGCTCGGCGAAACTCGCGAGTTTGTCCTGCCCAAAAATCGCTGCAACCTGCTCCATAGAGATGGCTTGGTTTTCGCCGTTGCCTATCCAGTTTGTGATAAGCGTTTGCAGGCCACCTTGATTCAATAAACCCATTAAGGCGCTTAAATCCAAATCGCCGCTGGTGTTGGTCGGCAATAATTGTTGAAGACCGGTCAAAATACTATCGGGCGACAGGTTTTGACCCTGTTCACCTAATTTGGACTGGAGTAATGAAGCTGCAATGGATATCAAATTCATAACGATTTACCACTAGGTTGTCAGATCAATGAAGACCTACTCGACCGTTACACTTTTGGCGAGATTGCGGGGCTGATCGACGTCAGTGCCTTTGATGATGGCGACGTGGTAGCTCAACAATTGCAGCGGCAAGGTAAAGGCGATAGGTGCCAGCCATTCGGGGATCGAAGGTACCGGTATAACGCGCAAGGTGGCATCGGGAATAAAAGCCGATGCATGGTGCTCGTCCGCTTGGGCAAAGACATACAAAATGCCGCCACGTGCACGAACTTCTTCAATATTGGATTTCAGTTTTTCCAATAAGGCGTTGTTCGGCGCCACCACTATAACAGGCATGTCGCTGTCGATTAAAGCCAGTGGGCCGTGTTTGAGTTCGCCTGCGGCGTAGGCTTCGGCGTGAATGTAGGAAATTTCCTTTAACTTGAGAGCCCCTTCCATCGCAATGGGGTACTGATCTCCTCGACCTAAAAAGAGCGCGTGGCGCTTATCGGCAAATTCTTCAGCCAGCATTTGAATCGGGTGATTCAGGTGTAAACCACTTTCCAGTGCAGCGGGCAGGGCTTTCAGCTCTCGGATTTTGGCCGTCAGCGCCTCGCCTTCAAGCGCGCCACGGTGTTGTGCCAAGGCGAGCGTCAAGATCGCAAACCCTACCAGCTGAGTAGTGAACGCCTTGGTGGAGGCGACGCCTATCTCTGCGCCGGCACGGGTCATAAAGGTTAAATCCGATTCGCGCACCAACGAGGAGCCCGCCACATTGCACAGCGCCAAGCTGCCGATATAGCCCAGTGTTTTGGCCAGGCGCAGTGCCGCCAGGGTGTCGGCCGTTTCGCCGGATTGACTCACGGTGACCAAGAGGCTATTGGGGTGGGTTATGCTGCGTCGGTAGCGAAACTCGCTGGCAATCTCGACCTGGCAGGACACACCGGCGTATGCCTCAAGCCAATAGCGCGCCACCATGCCGGCGTGGTAACTGGTGCCGCAGGCGACGATTTGGACATGTTGAACGCTGCTGAGCAGTGCCGTGGCAGCCGGGCCGAAGGCCTCGTCCAGAACCCGGTTGTCACCCAGGCGGCCTTCAAGCGTATTGGCCACGGCCTGGGGCTGCTCGTAAATTTCTTTCAGCATGTAGTGACGGTATTGGCCCTTATCGGCCGCGTCGTAGGTTGCGGTGGCCTCTTGAATGGCGCGCTCGACTGGCTCGCCACCGGCATCCAGTATCCTCAGGCTGCGCCGCCCGACCTGGGCGATATCGCCTTCTTCCAGGTAAATAAAGCGGCGGGTCACGGGCAATAAGGCTAACTGATCACTGGCGACGAAAGTTTCCCCTATGCCAAGGCCAATAACCAGCGGGCTGCCACTGCGTGCTACCACCAGCTGCTCGGTGTCTTGGGTATCCATGACCACCATGCCATAGGCGCCGCGCAGTTGCTTGACGGTATTCTGGACGGCGGCCAAGAGCGATGGCGCTGTTTTTAACGACTCATTGACCGCATGGGCTATCACTTCGGTGTCGGTGTCGGAGCTGAAGACATAACCCAAGCTTTGCAAAGACTTTTTCAGTTCGCTGTAGTTCTCGATGATGCCGTTGTGCACCACCAGGATGCGGTCGGATGAGAGATGGGGGTGCGCATTGCGCTCACTGGGTTCTCCGTGAGTTGCCCAGCGGGTGTGCGCCATGCCGGTTCCACCCGGCATAAAGTCTGCCTCCAGCGCTTGCGATAGCTCGCTCACCTTGCCCAAGCGACGCAACCTGTGCAGCTGGCCGGGGCCTGACAGCAGCGCTAAGCCCGCTGAGTCGTAACCCCGGTATTCGAGGCGCCTTAGGCCCTCCACCAAAATTTCCGCCACATCGCGCTGAGCTACAGCGCCAACAATGCCACACATAACGTCATCCTATTGATGAAGGCCTTAGCCTACCCAAAAAGGAGGGGATTCTAAGGGGCTGAGCGTTTTAATTAAAGGGATCGCTCACTTCCAGCGCGCGGCTTGTATGGGTGAGCGTAATCAAGCGGTCCGATTGTTAGCAGGCAAGCCCGTCACGAGCGCCTATTGCACCTGCAAGCGAGGGTTGTTGCTACCGAATTTGCTTGCTTTTGAGGCGTTCGGCGGCGTTATGGAGTAGCTCTATCACGCGCTGTTTGTCGTAGTTGCGGATCTTTTCCAGGTCCATATGCATCGAAAATCCCGTGATATTTTCTTCAAACCAGGTTTGCCCCTGCCCCATATCCTTACGAAAGTCGATGACTTGGTAAATGCGCACCGGATGCGTCAGGCCTTTCACATTGATTTCGCCTTGATCGCGGCAAACCACCACATCTTTGACCAGGGACCAGGTCTCGTGCGAGATCAAAATTTCGCCAGGCTCGGCAGCGGATTCCAATCGCGATGCGATATTGGCGTGGGTGCCAAGTACGGTGTAGTCCATGTAATGGCTGGTACCAAAGGAGCCAACAGTGCAATAACCGGTGTTAATACCCATGCGGATCATGAGGGGTTTTTTGATGCCTTGGTTATACCAGCGCAGGTGCAGCTCTTGCATTTTTTTGCGCATTTCGATCGCCATGGACACACAGCGCAAGGCATCCAATTTCATTCCCTCGCTTTGGGCATCGCCAAAAATGACCATGACGGCATCACCCATGAATTTGTCGATAGTGCCTTTGTGTTTGGCCGCAATCCGCGACATTTCAGTGAGGTAGTTGTTGAGTAATTCGGTGAGCGTCTCGGCTTCGAGTTCTTCGGCGAGGGTGCTGAATCCTTGAATGTCGGAAAAAAACACCGTCACCCGTTTGCGCGCCGTCGAGAGGCTTTGTTCTTGTCCTTCACTGATGGCTTTCCACACGGTCGGGGGCAGGTAGCGGGCGAGTTTATAGGTTTTGAGTTTGTAGAGCGTGTGCTCGTGAGAGAGTCGCTTGACTTGTTCGTTGAGCTGTTTTAACCGCTTGTGCGCGTAGAGGCCATAAACACAAAAATATAAAAAAATGCCCACCAGGCTGATCGATTCGATTTCCAAGCGGCTGCTGTAATTCCACTCGGGCAACCGAAAGGGCAGCACCACCGCAGCCCCTATCGCCAATGCGGCGGTATCAATGCCCCATTTGCGCAGTCCACCGTGAATAATGCTATTGAACTGCACCATGGTGAGAAACAAGATAGTGGGCATCAAACTGAAATGGCACAGGGCCAGCACCATGCCGACCAGCGCGGCATCCGTGATCATTAACTGGTCAAAAAGGCGATTGAGGTTAAGGGAATGCCGCTTGATGAAAAAATAACTGATGACGGTATAGAGGCCCACCAACAAGCCAGCCGCCAGCAGCCACCAATCGGGCTCGGCCCACTGAATGTGGGTGATGGCCGTACCCGCCGCCGCGAAGCAGATCAGGGCCCGAATATCTTGCTGGCGGCCTGTTAGTTCGGGTTCGTAAGAAGGTGTTGTGTCGAGGGGCTTGTCACTCATGGCCTTGCCCTTGTGCGCGATTGTTAAATGCATCGTAACCGTCGGTTGTCCTCTGGAGCCCGCAGACGGTAAACGCGCAGTATGAAGTTTTTATGGCGCAGGTGCCTTGTCTCATGCCGGGAGGGTTTTGCGTGTCAGCCCCCCGTGCTGATCTTGGCGCATTAAACGACGTTTGCTTGAAAATGTCTACGCAGCGACGGCTTGCCGGCCGGTTCAACCCTTAAGTTGTAAATCCAAATAGCGCTCTTCGAGTGCGGCGTATTGTTTTTGCAGCTGTGCTAGCGAGTCTTGCAGGATCGCAGTCTTTTGGGCGTCGTCGGGGCTGTAGTCTGCGGCATAAGGCACGCTGGGATTCGGGTTTATGGCGTCGGTGCCTGGCTGTGCCTGGCGATTTTTGAGGTTGCGCACCTCGTCTTTTAGCCGGTCGATCATCAGGCGGTTCAAGCCACGTTCGTCCACAAACTCTTTCAGTTGTGCGCGCAAATGCGGCACTTCCTTGACTTTTTGTTTCAATAATTGCAGTTCTTTGGTGGTGTTGGTGAGCTCATCTTCCATCAATTTGATGCAAACCTCGGATTCCTTCATAAAACGCTGTTGCTTCTCGAGCTGTTGTTCGAGTTGCCGAATCAGTGTGACCTTTTCGTTATCGCTGGTGGCCTTTTGGATTTGTTGTTGAAGGTGTGCAATTAACCGCGACTGCTCATCGGCCATGTGCCGGAGATTCAGTATTTCGTGGGTAGCTGTTTCAAGCGTGATGGGTAGGGGGTTTTTGCCCGCAAAGGATTGATCCAGTGTTTGATAATTCTGGTGATAGGCATTTACCAGTGAGCGCAAGTCAGTGCTGTCGGCCTCGGTGAGCTGATCCAGCTTGCTCGTGAGCGCTTGGTAATAGTTCTCGGCCTCAGTGTGTTTTTGTTGCCAGGTGCTTTCCAGGTCGAGATAGAGCCCCTTGTATTGATCCAGATGGCTTAGCCGCTCGGTTTGTTGTGCGAGTGTCGATTTGAGTTGTTTGATTTCGGCACCGAGCTTGGGGGGTTCGTAATCGTCGTAATATTGAAACAGCGTCTTGTAGCGTTGTGCTATGGCGCTCCAGAGGGTACCGCCACCGAGGTGAGCCTCGCGTTCAGCGATCAATACCGCATGGCGCAAGGCGATGATGCGGCGAGTCATGGGCGTATCCAGTGCCAAATCCAACCCTATTTCGATAGGGCCCGCCATTTTTTGGTGGTAGCTGCGGGTTTGGCGCAGCTTTTCATCCAGGTAGTCGAGATAGCTGCGTTCGGGGGCTTTGGGTGCTGCAGCCGGACGTTTTTCGGCGAACGGGCCCTGGGTCGCCTGCGTGGCTGCGGTGGGTTTTTGCGGGTGTTGCGTATCTTGTAGGTCTTGTGTGTTTTGCAGGTGCTGTGCGTCCAGCTCGCGGATGCGGCGTTTGAGTCGTCGAATAAACCATAGCGCCGCCATCAGCCCTAGAAACAAAATACCTATGAGCTCGATCAGCACGAGAAGAATCGCAAAATCGGTTGACATGGCTCGCGAACCCCTTGCCCTTGGACGCCTTGTGCCGGCACGCTTGCCCGGACGGCTGCCACTAAGTTTAGCCTGGCGGCAGAGTATCGGCGGCGCTGTGGCGCTCGACACCCGGGCCATTCAAGTATGGCCAAGTTTCGTTCACTGTGTGTTGCGATCTGGCGCAGGCGCTTGACCTGAAAAGGGCATGGAGCCTGAAGTGAAAATCGGGCTTGAAAAGGATTTGCCTTTGCGAAAAGGCTTGGGTAAAGTGGCGGCCCCTCGCAACCGGCCTCGGTTTGCGAGGCACGGTGAGGTGTCCGAGTGGTCGAAGGAGCACGCCTGGAAAGTGTGTAGGTCGCAAGGCCTCGAGGGTTCGAATCCCTCCCTCACCGCCATTTCAATCAATAGAATCAAGAGCGTCTCATATTGGTTTTATTGATTCACGAGTTAATGGATTAAATCCCAAGGATTAAAAGTCGTTGCCTAGTGAGTTCAGCGGTTTTGTAGGTCAAGTCGTGGTAGTGGATGCGTTAATCAAATCATTATCAGGCACAGCGTTTATCATCATATTACTCTTTATTGCTATTTATGACTCTTTGCGAGTCAGTTAGCTGTTTGATATGGCTATGGCTATGGCTTAGGGCTCTTGGCAAGGTTTCCGTCTGTGCAAGCGATAAATGCACCCACAAAAATTGTTGAAGGAGCATTTTTAGTAGAATTTTTTGTCGGTATTTCGCTGCCGCGATAGGAGCCTAAAGTCCTTTCTAAGGCGATGATGTTTTTAGAGGTTAAAAACAAAAAACCCCGCTTGGATCAAGCGGGGTTTTTTCGTTTGGTGCCAGTGGTCGGACTCGAACCGACACGGGTGGAAGCCCGGCGGATTTTGAATCCGCTGCGTCTACCAATTTCGCCACACTGGCTAAGAGGCGCGCATTCTAACAATCAAAACACGCTTGTCAACGGCTTTTTTCGGCTTCCACATCGTGATGATGCTACGACGTCTGTTATTGGGAGCGAAATAGTCGCTTGTCTTAGCGCCTTCTCTCAAACCTGTTCCGCTAAAGGCTCACTTTCTAATTCGGCCTCGGCAACCAGCTGGGCTTTCATGGCTGGCGAAATATCATTCCAGTGAACATCCATCAGAGCCCCTTGCAGGGCATAGAGCATCACTTTTGAAACATGGATCCCACGGTCTTTGATGCGCCTATAAGCTGCAACAGCGCCAACCTGGGCTAAATCCTGATAGGTATTGATACCGACAGCCCGTAAAATATTGACCGAAGCCATGCCCAGGTTGCGTCGCGCGAGTAAATCGGTGTGGGAGTTGGTAGTGTTCATAGTGCTCTCTCAGTCTTAGTTTTTATTGTCGTCATGGGGTTGCGGTCATGAAGTCTCTGGCGGTGCCATTCAAAAACGACACTCAACGTGTTATCGGTTTAGCATAGTTAACACAGAATGGGTAAATTCAATCAAAAGTGTGAGTCTTGTATTGTTTTATTAGTTATTTAAATCGATTTTATCGTTGTCATGCTAATTCTTTTTGCTGGGTATTCCAGTTTTTTGTGCGCCAGAAGCGGTTTGTGACGACATTTATGTGGAGTAGTTGATGAAGGCAGCGCAGCTTGTGGGGCTAGATAGCGCGGAAATGGTGTGGTACGACTCTGCCCCCGCGCTCTTGGCGCAGGGGTATCGGCAGGCGGCGACTCGACAAGCGCCGGTATTGATCCACCGCGACTTACACCAGCCGGTGACACAACTTCAGCAAGCGGCGGCTGAAGCCGGTTTTGCGCTCGGCATTGCCAGTGGGTATCGTGATTTTTCGCGCCAGCTATCGATCATGCAACAAAAGTCTCTTGGAGAAAGGGCCTTATTGGACCGCTTTGGCATCTGTGTGCCCCTACAAACGCTGACACCCACAGAGTTTTTGGCTGTCTATTTGATGTGGTCTGCCTTGCCGGGGGCGTCGCGCCATCACTGGGGTTGTGACATTGACGTGTTTGACTGGGGCGCTCTGGCGCCGGCGGCTAGGCTGCAATTGACGCAGGCGGAAGTCGAGGGCATTTTTGCCCCTTTTTATACTTGGCTCGAGTGTTATTTACAGCGAGACGCTGACTGGCGCAGGCCTTATGCCCGAGCCTTGGGGTCGCAGGCACCAGACTGGTTAAACGCCGCAAGCGGTGTGCGACTCTCATCCCAGATTGCGGCAGGCATAGGGCCAGAGCCTTGGCATTTGAGCTATGCACCCCTGGCATTTCGCTATGAGTGCGAAACGCATGCAGAGGCACTCTGTGCCTTATGGGATAATCCCGATCTGCCGTTGCAAGCGCAGGTGCGGCCGCTAATTTCTTACTTGTATCGCGATTATGTTGCTGCTTACTACATCGGGTGAGAGCCTTCGCTGAGAGTGTCTTTCGTTGCTGTGCGTTGCCGCACGCTTTTTGTCCTGTGATCGCTGCAGAGTAGTGGCTGCTCTTGTACTCTTGCCAACCAATGGTGATGGGTTGTTGAGGTATCTGTGTCGGGGTCGAAGCAGCAGGCTGCGCAGGCAGTCATTTTTGATTGTGATGGTGTCTTGGTTGATACAGAGCCCCTCTATGCCAATGCGTTTGCCGAGACGCTTGAACGTTATGGCATGCCCCTGAAAACCGAGTTTTTGCAAGGCTATTTTCACGGGCGGGCCTTACCTGACTGCTATCGCTTGCTGGCGCGGGATTTTGAGTTTGTGGTTACGCCTGGCTTTCATCGCGATTTATTGTTGGCCGCAGATTACCAAATCGACCGATTCCTGGTGCCTATGCCGGGCATTTCCCAAATGCTTGCCCGTATTGCGTGCGCCAAAGCGGTGGCCTCCAATGGTTTGCCCGAGTCGGTGGAATACAATTTGAAAAAAACGGGCTTAAACCAATACTTTGGCGGCCATGTTTATACGGCTGCACAGGTGGCTAAGCCTAAACCCGCTCCCGATGTGTATCTCTTGGCGGCACGTCAGCTGGGCATGACGCCGACATCCTGCATCGTGGTCGAAGACTCCGCAACCGGCGTGGCCGCCGCGGTCGCGGCCGGCATGCAGGTGTGCTGGTGGCGGCATGCAGCTTTAGGCGCGGCAGATCAATACCCGTCGACATGGACAAGCCGTGTTGATGTGGTGCAGACGGCGCAACAGCTGGAAGCCTATTTACGGGATAGGGGAGCCTTAATTGACGCTGTCTAAGTCCCTCAAAATGTGTAAGTCCTTCAAAAGTGATAGCGGGTTTGAGTATTACCTGGCCAGCTATGCTGTGATTGATGCGATAGGGGAGAGTCCGTGTGACGACTGAAAAATTTGATCTGGTCTTTTCGGGTGAGTTATTGCCCCATCAAGAACCAGAGCAGGTTAAAGCCCGCTTTGCCGCGCTCTTCAAAATGGATCCGGCTCAGGTCGCACGCCTTTTTAGCGGCAAAACCCTGGTGCTAAAACGCGATTTGGATCTGGACACCGCTAATCGTTATCGCATGGCCATCAAACAAGCGGGTGCACGGGTCGCATTGCGTAAAAGTGAATCGGCCGATGCGGTGGTAGTCGCTCAGCCGCCTGCGCCTCAAAACCTTGCGGCTCAACCAGTTGACGCGCCGATGCCAACAGTCGCCCCAATGCGTGCCGCATGGAGTTTGGCGCCGGTTGGTGCGGATTTGCTGGCAGAGAGTGAAAAGCGCGTCTGGGCGCCAAGAGAAGCCGATCTCCGACATCTGACGCTACGCGATCAGTCGGGGCCTTTGGTCGACGAGGCTGAGCGTGCGCGCCCTGCTGTGCGCAAGGTGGCCGACTTAGCCGCTGTATTGCTGCCTGTTGGGGCCCAATTGCTGGAGCAAAACGAGCGCGTCAAGGTCGTTGCGGCACCCGTTGCCGACCTGGATGCACACCTAGCCCCGCCGGGTGCGCGTTTGAGTGAGCCGACACAGGAACGGGCTAAGGCCCCAAACACGGATCATATTCAGCTGCTGCCTTCATAGCGTAAAGTCTAAAGCGCTTAAAACTTAAGGCTAGTAAAGTCTAGAGGCCGTTTTGCGCCTTCTCCCCTATGGCAATCGCAGTGATTACGAGCAGTCCAAGGGTTTTTTGTTGCTGTCTTCGACCCAGCCTTGTGCATTCGGGCGCGCTATATAGGCCCGCCCGCTAAAGCTCAGAACGATGCGTTGATGCAGCGCAACGATATTATCCCGAGCACAGTAAATAAAACTGGCTGGAGTATTACTGGTGCCTGCGGCTGAAAACCGCAGTGTGGTGTGGGCGTTGAGGCTCAGTTCACCTTTAAGCGGGAGCGGCGTTTCGGTGAGGATTTTTTCATCGGCGTCAAACGCACGATTTTGATTGCTGTCGACAAAAACCAGCAGTTTTTCAATCTGAGTTCGTCGGCACAGATTGCTGGCACTGGCCCCACAGAGACTGACCGTCACACCGTGATTGAGCGCTAAGGATCTTGCCAATGACAAGTGGCTGTTGATCGCGTAACTCACTCGCTGGGATTCGTTGCGGGCTAACCAGTAGTGCAGATTCGGCAAAGCGAGGTTAGCCAAAATCGCTAATAGGCTGCAGGCGATAAGCAGCTCGAGTAACGAGAGACCCGTTTCACGCTGGCGGCGATGGAGTGATTTGGGTAGACGGGGGAAATGAAACAGGCGTTGCATGAAAAGAGCCTCCTTGGCGTTTTTCAGTAGCCTAGTCGGAACTTTTCATGTCAACCAGTTCGGCTCGCGTCAAAAGTGCGCAGCCAAACATTCGCACTGTGCGGCGGATGCAGAAGAGGGCTCAGCTGTTTGCTGAGTGTTACGCCTGAGAATTTACCCTAATCTGGAGTGTTGTGAGACTCAGGCGACTTGATCCTTATGGGCAACATGCAGCACAGCAATCATTTTGTCCTCGGCATCAAAGCGGGTGGCTAAACATTCGCCCACGCGGGATAGATCCTGGTTTAAGGTGTCGAGGTCGTCGATTTCTTGATACTTGTCGTTGAAATCGAGAAGTTCCTCAGTCGTTTGATCCACGGTGTGGTAGTAGCCACTGGCTTCTTTGAGACCTTCGCGATCATCAAATGCACGTGCCTCGTTTAGAAGCTGCTCATAGACTTCAAAATGACCGGCAGAAACATAGTCCACCATGATTTGACAAAGCCTGCGTAAACCGTCGCCGGCGCTATCGACGCCATCCGTTTTGAGCGTTTGACTCACAGCACAAAACGCGACCAGCAGTTCTTTGCGTTCGTTCAACCAACGATCAATAAGACTACTGACGCCACCCCAGCGTTCTTGTGCAGATTGGCAATTTTCGAGCATGGTGATTTTCCAAAAAGTGATATGACAGAACCGCCCCAAGAGGGGCGGCTAGATTCAAGATAGGTGATTGAGCGGGGCGGGGCAAGTGCTTTGTCTATCCCTGTCTTTTGGCGGGCGACCGAAAAAACTGCCAGAGGTTGATGAGCAAGAGCCCGGCAAAAGCGACCAAGGTCCAGCTGGGGATCGATAGGCCGAGAAAGCGCCAAGCCACTTCGCTGCAGTTCCCATCGCCGCGAAAGAGCAACTCCAGAGCTTCTTTTAGCGGGAAATTTTCAAACATGTAGAGAATATCCGGGCCACAAGCGGGCACCTGGTCTGGCGGTAGATTTTCAAGATGCACATGGCGCGCGGACACGGAACCCCCGCCAACAGCCAGGAGAGCGCCTATTCCTGCGTAAATTTTTTGCCCCCAGCTGCGAGGGGCGTGTAGGCCCGCAATCAGTGCCGTGAGGCCAACCCCGATAATAAAAATTCGCTGTGTAATGCAAAGTGCACACGGAATCAGCTGCATGACGTATTGCATGTAGAGGCCGGTCACGATTAAGCCCAGGCAACCCAGTGCCAGGATAAAAAACACACGACGGGGCGTTAAAACCCGATTCAATTGAGGCATTTGGTTCAAACTCCAAGGTCAAGGGGCGGGGGCAAGTCCGGCATTCTAGCGACTTGGTGCCCGCTGTGAAGTTCCTTGTCGCCTTAGCTCTCGGTATCGGAATAAGTGCCAGCATTTGGCCTACACTTTCAAGCGGGTTTGCAACGCGGGAGTACGAGATGCACATGATCACCACCCAGGGAGCCATGCTGCTGAGAGCAGCCTACTGTTGCGCTCGGCGCGGCTTATACCGGTTGTTGTTGGGTTTGACCGTCGTGGCGGCGCCTGATGCCGTTTTCGCGCAAGATGCTGCGCCCGCAGCGGATGCGGAGGCGGAGGCAGCCGCCGCTGCCGCGCCCCTGAAGCCCCAGCCCATTTATGTGCCGTTGGAACCCGCATTTGTGGTCAATTATGGCGGAGAGGGCCGGCTGCGTTATATCAAAGCCAACCTCACGGCACGGTTCAGCACCACGGAAGCGGCGGATGCGGCCAAGCTGCATTTGCCCTATTTACGCAACAACCTCCTGCGGCTATTGGCAAGTCAAACGGATGAAACCCTGAGCTCGCAAGCGGGTAAAGAGGCCTTGCGCCAGCAAGCCTTAACGGAAATTCGTCAGCTGCTCAAGCTGGAGAGCGGTTTGGAGTCGGGTGTGGAGGATCTGTTGTTCACCACGTTCATCGTGCAAAAGTAAGGCGCCCGTTTGCTTTGCATGGCTCGGTGGCGGTTTTTGCCGGGCACAGGCCCGTTTAATTGTCCGGTGTAAGCTTCTGTCTCAGTTGGAACGCCAATGCCAGAATATGCGCAACCGACCAGTAAAGTGCGGGTGGTATTTCGTCTGACGCTTCGAGAAAACACAATAAGTCGGCCAGGGCAGGGTTGTGGCAGATTGGAATCGCGTGATCCTGGGCAATCGCCAAAATATCTTCCGCGAGCTGTGCTTCCCCTGCGGCTAGCACTGTTGGCGGTGTCTTGCCGTTGTATCCGAGTGCAACCGCCTTCAGCCAATCCTGTGTGCTTGGAGTCCAGTCGGCACGGGTTGAGAGGTCGATATTAACTGGGCTGTCTTGGTGACTTGTCATGGGTGACTCCTTGGCGCTACACCTTGGCAACTACACTTTGGCACTAAAACCCGAAGCGGGTTGTACAGGGCCTGATGTGCCATAAATGAGAAGGGGCCGAGCGATTTCGGCCATCTGTGCTGGCGTCGCTGAAAACAGCGGGCTTTCGCCTTTTTGATGTTGCAATTGCCAGGGCTCAAAACCAGATTGCCGCAAGGCATTGGCGAGATCGGGCAGTTTTGCGGCTATAGCGTTATCCAGATGATCATCTTGGCTCCATAAAACGATATGCAGTTTCTCGTCTTGCCAGCGAATATCGGCGGTAAAGGCCTGGGTTCTATTGAGATTCAGTGTTAATTGCAGTGTCCATCCGGCTTTGTATGATTCACGTTCGGCCATTTTCGTTGAGCTGTCGTCAGGTGGTTGCTCCCACCTTAAGCGAATCGGCAGGTCGCCGGCTGGGCTCTGCAATAGAGTGCTTTGCTCAAAAGGGGCTAGGGGTTCGCCGTTTAGGTATTTTTCCAGGTTGTCTGCCTGTTGCAGGCTTTCGTGACAAATGGCCTCTTGTAGCCATTCTTGCAGTGGCAGCACCCAGCTTGCGGGCGCTTTTGCGAGTGGCTTGTTGAGTTGGTCGGCGCGTGGTTGCAGTAGGCGTAGCACCAGGAGCAGCGCCTCTTGGCGCTCGGCAATTTGCCCGGTCATCAGGCCTGTTGTCACCCAGGTTGCAAGTGCCCGGGCTGTTTCGGGGCTTGTCTCGGCAAACTCGCCGCGTGCAACGGATGTCAGCTCAGTCGGCAGGCTCTGCACCAGTGCTTTATAGAGCGAGTTGGGCATAGTCTGAGTGGGATCCCGCCCTAAATGCGGCCCCCGCATGGCGTCAACGAGGATGCCAAGTTCTAAATAGTTAAACCCCGGTGACCCCGGGGGTGCCGCCATATTGGATGTTGGTGTGTTTGCCAAGGGGGCTGTCGTGAGACTCGCCGCTAAACGGCTGCGTAAAGTGGCCAAGGCCTGCATCACGGCGGGCTGCTGCGAGGCCGCAGGAGCTGGTGCTGCCAGTGTTACGCCCTCACCTGGGTGAAGCTGACTCAGTGTGCCTGTGGGCGATAACACCAGGTTTAGCGGGCCTGCGAGCTTGGCGTCTGATCTTGCCGGGTGCGGCAGTATCGGGTTTTGGTTGATTGCAGATGTTCTCGCCGCCGTCACGACAGCTGGTGGCTCTGCCATCACGACAAGTAGTTGAAACCCCTGTTTTTTCGAAGCTTCTGCGCTGGGTAAGCTCAGGCTGGGCGCTTGCACTGGACGCTTGTCGGTGATCTCGACTAGCAACCACCTCATGCTGCTTTTAGCGAGGCTGCCCCCTTGGGCTGTTTGTGTGAGCGCGGTTTGCTCGGTCGATGCTTGTACGGTCGATATTTGCTTGAAGCTGAACAACGCTTGGTTGATGTGTGGCGGCAGTTTGTTAACCGACGTCAACCCTTGTTTGACGATATAGCCAATGAGCGACTGGGGTTCGGTGAGCTGCCAATGGCGCGCCAGTGACTGAGGCGTGACCAGCGGTGAGGGGAGCTTGCCAGTGCTTGGAATTGAAGGTGCCGATTCTAACGGTGTGGCCGGCATAGTCTCCTCTACGCTGGCCTTTAAAGAGACCCGTCGTGCGGCACTGTTAAGTACTTGCACCAGGCTCTGTGTCGGTGTGACGGGCGGTAAACTGCTGGACATAAGCCCCTCAGGGGTGACTGTGCCGCGCGGCGGGTTCACTGAGTGTAGTGCGTCTCACTGAGTGCCGTGTGTGTCTCACGCGTCTCCTGTGTCTGAAGGTGTAGCGGTGCTCCAGGCGGGGCGGTTGTTAAGGCTTCGGATATCTGGCCAGGGAGTCAGGTTTTAATCGCTTCGATAATCACAGTTTTAATAATAAAGCCCAGTACACCCAGCCCGAGTACTAAAAAGATGATCAAGGTGCCAAAGCGCCCCGCCTCGGATTTTTTGGCGAGATCCCACATGATAAAACCCATGTAACCGATTAAGAGGCTAATGCCGCCAATTAATGCCCAGTGCTCAAACTCTGCGACATCCATTTGGAATGCTCCGCATTAAAATTGGCGATCTTAACAGTGCCGGATGAAATGTCGAGAATGCCTTAGCGGGTGATTAAGGGGGTGGCGATCTTGTTCAATCCATTTTGTTCGCGAAACCAGGTTTCAAACGCAATGGCGTCCAGTGGCTTGGCATAAAAGTAGCCTTGTGCCGACTCGCAGGCCATATGCGCGAGCACTTGGGTGGTGGCGGCATCCTCCACACCCTCGGCTACCACCTTCAGGCCAAAACTGTGCGCAAGCGCAATGGTCGATCGCACTATGGTGGCGTCTTGCTCGTCGTTAAGAATATCGCGCACAAAGGTGCGATCAATTTTTAGGGTGCTGAGTGGAAGTCGTTTTAAATAGGCCAGCGACGAGTAGCCAGTCCCAAAATCGTCAATGGCGAAACGAACACCCAGGTCATGTATTCTGGAAATAATGGCCAAGCTGCGTTCTGGGTCGCCAATCAGCGCGCTTTCAGTGATTTCAATTTCTAAGTATTCGGGGGGGAAAGCCAAGGCCGTCAGGTGGCGTTGCACCAGGACGGGGAAGTCGTGATCTAGCAGATTGCGGGCAGACAGGTTGATGGACACTTTGATAGGGAGACCCCGTTCATGCCACGTTTTGGTTTGTTTCAGTGCATTGCACAGCACCCACTCGCTTAGGGGTTTGATGACTTCGGTCATTTCGGCCATGGGAATAAAATCGCTGGGTGGAACCAGCCCCAATTTGGGATGCTGCCAACGAATCAAGGCTTCGCAGCCGGAACAGACGCCCGTTGCAATATCCACTTTCGGTTGATAGTGCAGCAGCAGCTCATCTTTTCTCACTGCATTGCCAAGCTCGGCCGTTAGCATCAGGCGCCTCGGGCTGTGAGCATCCAAATTGGAGTCGTAGAACATCATGGGTTCAGCGTTGGCCTTGGCCTGGTACATGGCGACGTCGGCGCAGCGCAAAAGCGCATGGCTGTTGTTGCCATGGTCAGGGTAGAGGGCTATGCCAATACTGCCACCGATCTCGAGTGTGATGCCATCCACCTCAATGGGCTTACGTAATGATGCATCGATAAAACTGGCCAGCGAAATGGCTTCGCCACTGTTGTCGACTTTGGCCAGTAACACCGCAAACTCATCACCGCCTAAGCGGTATAAGTAAGCCCCGTGTCGAACCAGCATCGGCTGCAGATGCTTGGCAATATGGCGCAAAATGTGGTCGCCAATCGCGTGGCCGAGCGTATCGTTAATATCTTTAAAGCGATTGAGGTCGAGCAGCATCAGAGCCACTTTGGCTTTGGCTTTTTCGGCATTTAAAATCGCAATACTGGTGACGTCGTGCAATCTTGCGCGATTGGGTAAGCCAGTTAGCAGGTCGTGATTGGCGCGCCTTTCCATTTCCCGCTTGGATTCAATCAAGGCGTCATTGGCGCGTTTGCGCTCGGTAATATCCGCTGCCATGAATAAAAATCCACAGAGCTCGTGTTGATCATCCCGCAGCGGTGCCACGGCGAGCGCAACAGGGTACTGAGACCCGTCTTGCCGTTGATAGAGCCATTCACACTCGTCGATCAAGCCTTGGCGTGCTCGCGCAACCAATACTTCAAAGTTTGGCGGAAGCTCGTAGCCAAGCTCTCGGCTTAAAACATCGGCACGCCAGTTCAGTTCGCGCTCAGAATGAAAAATGATGGGTGTTTTTTGGCCAATCAAGTCGCGCGCTTCGTAGAGCAAATTCATTTCGGCAGAGCGGTTGAAGGTGTGGATGATCCCATCGAGACGTGTGGCAATCATGCAATAGTTGGTGCTATCAAATATGGCTTGATGCAGTGAGTTCAACGCTTTGAGTGAATCCGTGGCCTGTTTGCGGTCGGTAATGTCCCGTATCGAGGCGATCAGGTAGTCCTGCTGGTCAAGCTTGGTGTGGGTCAAGTTGACGTCAGCGTGAAACCGGGTGTTATCCCATCGAGTTTGCTCGTACTCGAAGCGCTCATAGGTTTTGCCCGTGCGCGACAATTCAGCTGGCCAGAGCTTTTCAATCGGTTGACCTAAAAATTGCTGACGGTTAGAGCGAAAGAGGCGTAAAGCGGCTGCATTGCAGTCAAAGACAGTGCCTTGCGACAAAATAACAAGCGCATCTCCCGTGCTATCAAACACGGTTCTATAACGAAGCTCGCTGCTGCGGAGCGAGTAAAACATAATGAGCTGGGACAGTAAGTCCGCCATGGATGAAGCGAAATGGATTTCGCTATCGGTCCATTCGCGCGGCTGGTTCAGATTCTCAAAACAAATCACACCAGACGCCGCACCTTCGCGCCGGAGGGTGGCATCCAAGAGTGCGTAAATTTGCCGGCTACGCAAGTAGGTTTCAGCAAAACTCTGGGTGCGCATATCGTTAAGGGCATCATGCGCGGCAATGCAGCGGTCGGTTTCCAGTGCAGCAAAATAAATAGGGTGATCGGCGGCGTTGAGTACTAGCTGGTGGAGCGGCTCTGGGTGTGAAGCGGCAAGCGATGAGCAGGTGAGTGTTTTGAAGTCGTCGCTATACAGCCAAATGCTGCAACGGCCAACATTCATTGCGCGTTGGCCGTGCTTGGCAACAATGTCCATTGCCAGCTGTAGTGTGCTCTGCCAAAGCTCATCCTCTTTAATGAGGCGATTGTATTTGAGCGAAAGCGCGGAGCTATCGTTAAGCAATGAATCCATACTCAGAGTGCATGATGGTGTGCCGAGGCAATATTGTACACATCTTCAGGGTTTCGTGATGCTCTTGCGTAGCGAGTTAAAGGGTTCAATGTTCGGCAAGTGATATAAATCAATCGATGCGCCTTTTTGGAGCAATTGCCGGCTGGTTTGTCGAGTATGTCGTCTTGACTAATTCGCTTGCAGTAGCGCATTAATTTAAAACCCTGTAGTGCGCAGGCGGTATAGTGATTTCCAGCGAAAATAGACAGTAGCCATTGGGCAGTAATTCGATGACTTTCACCTTGGCATTACCCCCCATTTCCGTCAGGTACTGTTTCACAGCATCCATGCCAACGCCTCGGCCGGATAGGCTAGTGACAGACTCGGCGGTGGAAAGCCCGGAGGCGAAAATCAGGTTGGCCAATATGCTGGGATCTTGTTGTTTCGAGTCTTTGATCAATCCGGACGCGATGGCCTTTTCCGCTAAACGCGTTAAATTGATGCCGCGCCCGTCATCTTGCAGATTAATGACTAAAAAATTGCTGTCGTCGATGTGTGTGCGCAAAGAAATGGTACCTTGTGGGGCTTTTCCTGCGGCTAAGCGCTCCTCGGGTGTTTCAATTCCATGGTCGATGGCATTGCGTAGGCTATGCATAAAGACACCATTAATGATGTCTTTTGTGCTGTTTTCAAGGTAAATCCCTGAGTCTGCAATGTCCCAAAGTGGGGCGGCTTTGCTGAGTTGTTGTGCCATGGCAGCTAGCGACTCTTTTTTGTCGTCGATAACATCACTTAATCGAAAGTAATCAATTTTGATGAGTATTTTCTCAAGCTCGCTTGCCACTGATTGGGGTTGCGCGGAAAGTGACGCGCTTTTTAAGCAGCTAACCGCTTTTTGTATGGATTTTAATTCAGCCGTAGACAGTGTTTTTTCGTGTGAGCTGTCAGTTCGCTTCAACACTGTTTCATGAATGTAGTGATAGCGCTCCACTTTGCTGCGGATCAGTGCGATATCCTCTACGAGTGTTTGCGGATCCCAGGTGTTGCGCAAGCCTTTGCGTATCTCATCATAAAGTGTTTCCGCATCGTGAACACAATCGGTAATATAAGCCAATGCATAGGTTCGGGAATTGCCTTTAATGGTATGCATGTTTCGAAATAAAAGGTTTAGATCAATGCTTTCCGGTGTGGGACTGGATTGAATAACGGCAAGGTTTTTATTCAGTAATTCTCGAGCGGATGCAATGAATTCATTAAATTTAGAAGCTTCCACAGCTAGAACTTGACCGACGAGTTCAAGTTCTTCTTTTTGCGCTTGTGCGGCTTTTTCCAGTGCTTTCAGCTCGGTGACATCTCTGACGGTAACCATGATTTTATCAATTGATCCATGGTTGAGTATCGGGTCCCAATCCAGCTGCAATATTTTTTCAACTCCCTTGATGGATACGTCAATTTCAGAAACCAGCAGGTGACTATTGAATGAAAACATCATCTCGTCACTGCCCAGCATGGAGTCTATGCTGGCGATGACCTGATCTTTTGTGTTAGTGCTGATTTTAGCGTCTTTAAAAAGTAGCTCCTGATAGTTTTTATCTGAAATGCTTGTGGTGTTGAATATATCTTCAAGGTATTTCGAGTATTCAGGATGAATCGCACCGTTTTGTGTAATGGTAAACAGCCCTTGATGCATGTTTTCCATCATATTGAGGATGTCATTCGTTTTTTCTTGTAGTGCGGCGGTTCTTTCTTTTACTTTTGCTTCGAGGTTTTTGTTGTGCTCTTCGATTTCATTTCGCATTTGAATATTTCGGAGGTTTACCGCCGCCATATTTGCGATAGATGCATAAAATTCGTTATCGCTTGGCGTGTAGGAGAAGATATTTTCCTGTCCCCACGCAAGAAGAAATCCCAGTATTTGACTGCCGTCAGAAATGGGAACTAATAATGATGGATACAAGGCGTCAATGACTTTAATCGTTGATAACGTGGGTGCGCTGACACGTTTGTATTCATTGATGATTGAGGCTATAGATGATGCTAAGGCACCGTTTTTTGCAGTAAATTGCAATAGCAATTCGGCATCCATCAGTGTTTCATGTTCTTTCCACAGGGCGCACTCAATTTTGTCGTTGCGCATCAGATAAATAGCGCCATGCTGCGCGTGGCATTGTTTGGTTAAGCTGGAAGCAATGATTTTGCACAATCCTGCCTGGCTGCTTGTGGCGGTCATTAATTCGCCTAGGGTGTTGATTTCACCGAGATCTTGAATTTTCTTTTGAATGGTTTTTCTCATGAGATTGAAGTTGTCAGCCAGCTCACCAATCTCGTCGTCACTGTGTATGTCAACAGCGGTATCATAGTTTCCTTGGCTGATGGTCTCCGCTGATTTTTTCAGGTCAATGAGTGGGGCGGTAATTTTTGATGCCATGCTGCGAATGGCATTAAATGCGATGATTAATACCAGTGCAGCCAGAGCCAGTAATACTGTGAGGGTGGTAATCAAATCTTTTTGCGCATCATCCCGTGCTTTGGTCAGTGCGTTGCGTAGTGAGCGGGTCGATAAACCGTACTGGATGCTGCCAACGGTTTCATCCTCAATGATCACGGGCGATGAAAATAAATAGACTTCTTCGCCATTTAGCTGACTCAGGCGGTGGTCTAATCGGGTTAACTGACTGCCCCAGATGCTGTTGTCATCTGTCAGGGCATTGGTTGATTGCGGTGCCCCCTCCGGTTGTTCGTCGGTTGCCAGTGCCCAGGGCATGAGGTCGCTATCAAAAAAAACGCCGTAGATAATATCCGGATCACCCACGACCGTGGATGAGATCAATTCCCGAATGGCGCCAAACGCATTGTCTTCGGCTAGCCCTCGCATTGACTCACTGTTGTTTTGCGTCAGGATAATGCCTTTGGCAATCAGTGATTCGGTAATTTGTTTTTCAGTGTCCATCAAGTTTTTATTGGTATTGGTGATGCTGAAGTGGGCTACGGTTGCGAGTGTTGCAATAAAGGCCAGTACCAAAATGATACAGACGCGAATGACCAATTTTTGGCGTATGCTTTTGCGGCGTTCGGCGCCACGGTTTCCGTCATCCGGCAGCGATGCGGCGCGAGAGGGATCGATTGGGTGGGTGGCCAAGGTACTCATAGTGACTCCATTGATCAGTGGTGCGAACGCGGTCAGCAGTCAGTGTGGTCAACGAATGGCAAGTTTTCCATTTTTTGGTCGTGTGCCGAGTGGCAGGTCTGTGTCGGCTGCCTATACTCAGGTCACGTCAGTCGCGAAAGGCTGACTGGTGTCGTCATGCATAATGGTTTGAGGCGACTCGTCTCGGCTTGTGTAGTGCAAACTGTTAACTGAGGGTGTGAGCATGGAGAAATGCCATGATTGGACGAAGGGGTTGGCTATCGGTTTATTGCTAATACCTTCACTTTGTAGTGCAACCGATATTTTTATTTTTAAACCGTCTAAGGAAAAGGCGTCGGTTGTTCAGGAGACGATTCAAAAACAATGTAACGGTGTCACCGTTACCGTGTTTGGCCGCGTCAATGATTTTATGGAGCAGATCGAACTGAAGAAGCCAGCCGCTATTATTTCGCTCTTGCCGGTGGTGGATAGTTACAAGCCTTACAACGTTATGTCTAAAGGTTTGCTCGGTGGGCAAACGCATGATCAGTACGTTTGGGTTTCGTTAGGTAAGCCGGTTGACCTTGCCGCGATTGCCACGCTCAAAATTGGTGTTATCGACATTCTGGGTCGCAAGGGTATGGATGCGTATATGGCTCAATTGCTGGGCACCGATGTCACGCTCAAGCGAGTCACTAAGACGGAGGATTTAATCCCCTTGCTTACATTTAATGCTGTCGATGCCATACTCGTCTCCAGTGGTACTTTTGATGAGTTGAAGCAGACTTCACAGTTGGATTTTGTTGTGACAAAAACCGAGCTGAAGGTGGGGTTGTCGACGGTTGCGACCATAGAGGCCTCTGAGCAAAGTAAAATAAAATCCTGTATTTCAAGTTTTTCGAAAGAAATTAATGATATGTTGGGGGTAGAGAAATGGACATTCTAAATCGAATGGTTCGTTGTGTACTCGCATCTGTTGCGTGTATGAGTTGTCTGTCGTTGCTGGCGGCAACTGTATCGGCATCCACCATCAATCAGGTCGCTAAAGGTACGGAAGGTGCTGTGGTTGTATTAAGGCCGGCGGGTGAGCATTTTGCCAGCGTGGTGAGTGGAATTGCAGATGATGTTGATGGCGATTTAAGTGTTATTGATATCGAATATGAAACCCTCGATATGGCGGAGCTCATAAAGGCAGTGCAACAACACAAGGCTAATGCCATTGTGTTGATGGGCAATAATACGATTAATGAATATAAAAAGAATATCGCAAAAATGCCGAAAGGCGTTGCAGTTGTAAATGTCGCCGCCTTGTTCGTTGATCGCGTGAGTGAGGGAATTCCGAATTCCACGGGCATTTTGTATGAAATTCCTGCGGTCACGAGTTTAGTCGGCCTTCGAGCAGTTTTAGCCTCGCCGGTAAAACGTGTAGGGGTCTTGTATCGCGAACAGTTCGCTTCGACCATTGAGCAGAATGTTAAGTTTGCTGCAATGGAAAATGTAACGCTCGTCCCCGTTTCAGTCGCCAGCGCTGCCACGGAAAAAGACGTGGAGGCCGGCTTGAAGTTACTGGCAGGCAAAGAAATAGATGCGATTTGGGTGACGAACGACAGTGGCCTGCTCCAGCCCAAAATGGTCGGCGCATCCTGGATTCCCTTTATCAAATCGTTTAAAAAGCCTGTTGTGGTTGGTGTTGAAACCTTGGCAAAAACGGAGTTTGATTTTGGCAGTTTTGTGGTGTTTCCAGATCATTACGGTTTAGGTGCGCAAGCGGCGGGGGTTTTGCTGGATCTGCTCGATAATGATTGGGATGCTAGTGACGCGGCCATTGCGCAGCCCATTTCGGTCAAAAAGCACTTAAATGCTACGATCACGGAGAAGCGCGGTATTGCTATTAAGCCGAAAGCACTGGGAACGATTGACGCTGTTATTCGCTAGTCTTCAAAATAGCCATCCATAAAAAAAGCCGAGTTTAACTCGGCTTTTTTTATGGATGGCGAATCTGCCGCTAATTTATGCGGCAGCGCTCAGCGCTTTGATTTTGTCATTTAAGCGACTCTTGTGTCTTGCCGCTTTATTCTTGTGAATGATGCCTTTGTCGGCAACTCGATCAATGACCGATACAGCGGATATGTACGCGGCATTTGCGGCAGCGACATCGCCTGTTGCAATCGCAGCTAAAGCTTTTTTGATGTAGGTGCGCGCCATTGAGCGCAGGCTGGCATTGTGAGCGCGTGCTTTGTCATTTTGGCGAGCGCGTTTGCGTGCTTGGGGTGAATTTGCCACCGAGTTGCTCCTGAAAACTGAAGTAAAAAATGAATCCGGGGAGCCAAAGGCCTAAACCACCGGTTTGTCTGCCATTTAAGGCAAGGGGGTGCAGTATTGACGGGCCATTAACAAAACATGGCTCGCTAATGCCGCGACTTACCCCATAAAAGGACGCAGAATTATGCTGTTACGCTGGGTTTTGTCAAGCGTTATCTTGTGGCGCGCCGCGTGTTGTAGCGGTGACCAGGGGATGGCTGCTGCTGTCCCCCCTGTTGTAAGGCTGCGCCGCATGCTGAACCGCTTCGAAAATACTGGCGTCTAAATCGGTATTTGCGGCAGGTACCCCGTGGCGATTTTGGAGTGGCCTTCTATAGTTCGTCCTGTGCGCTCTTTCGCTGCTGGCGGGTGGGGCGTCTCGGTGGGTTTTATAAACTCAAAGTGTGGCGTTGCCATTAAGTTGATTGGAGAAATACTGTGAATATCTATACACGTGTGCTGATACTGTCTGCAATGGCAGCCGTTTCGTTGACACAAGGTTGTAGCTGTAGCAGCGACGATGACCCAGAGCCAATAGTACTGGCTGGGCCCTCTTCTGCAGCGTCTACCAGTAGTGTTGTAAGTAGTGTGACAACGAGTTCGAGTGCTCCAGCAACCGTTGCAGTCGGCGGCGTTGCAGCGAAAGGCTTGTTGATGAGCGCCCAGGTGAGCGCCTGTTTGGTGCCTGAAGACAAGGATTGTGTAAATCCTGTCGCTACTGCGTTGACTGATGTCAATGGCAGTTACCAGCTGACTATTCCGCAAGCCCATGTTGGCAAGCCGCTGCTGGTACGTATTTCCGCAGGGGATAACACCACCATGAAATGCGACTTGGCCGATGGGTGTGGCATGGATGCGAATATGATGGCCATTCCATTTGGCGGGATCTATCCAGTGCCTAAGGATCCGGGGTTTGAGATGGATGCCATGATTCCCGAGATCAAAGCCAATGGCCGGGTCAACGTAACTGCCTTAACCAATTTGGCGGCTAAATTGGTGCAGTTACGCATTGGGGAGTCTGACCTTGACCTCAAGAAGGCCATCATTGAAGCCTCCAGTCAGATTGCCAGTCGGTTTAATCTTTTAAATACAACCGATATTACCCAGATTGAACCTGTCGACCTGACTAATCCCGCTCAACTAGGGTCGTCTAATAGTGATCGTTTGCGCGCGGCCTTGTTTTCGTCGGCAATAGTGGCTGCAACGCGTGCCGATAATGTTGGCGATAGTATTTTTGCGGCCTTAAAAAAATTCACTGAAAAGTATGCCTCAGCCGGTTTGTTGACGAATGCGCAGACGGGCTCTTTCACTGACCTTAAAGATATTTTACGGTCCGCCGATGCGATTTTGGCGAGGGCTATTCAAGGTAATCCGGCTTTAGCCAGGCAGCTAGTTGCTATCTCGGTAGCCATTCAGGCGGCTGCGTTGGAGGCTGCCAATAGCCCTGCCTCTGATGAGGGAGCGAGCAAGGGTGATATCAGCCCGAATTTGTTCAAGACCCCTGGTGAAAAAGTGCGCGCCATGGTCAAGGTGCTAGGCGATGTGGGCGGTGCTATCAATGCCGTTAACCTGGGGGGCGATAAAGGCGATATTGAAACGCAGCTGGATGCCTTTGAGATGCAGTTGGAAGCCGCTGAGCTTGCGACCAGTGAAGGCGTTGAGTATGTTTTAAATGCAACCGCCCAAACAGCCGAAGCCATGGGCGATGCCTATGACGCCTACGAGGCAAACACTGCCTTGACCAGCTGGACATCACCCGACGATATCACCGTCACGATTGCGCCGATGAAAGAGGGCAATGTGGTGAAATCGGTCAGCTTGAGTGTGAAACAAGCGGTAGAAGCTGAAGTGGATGGCCAAACTGCAAATGTGATGATCGATATGATGGGTACCGAAATGCACTCTCATACCGAGACAACGCTAGAGAATGGCAACGAAAAAGACGTCGTGAGCGGCACTCTGGCACTCAAAGGCACAGCTGAAGAAGCCCATGTAAAATTGACTGTAAAAGACGGCTCCACCGTGTCTTTGGGCGAGTCCATGTCAATCTATTCGGAGGCGAATGGCAAAGAAATCGTCGAGGCCACAGCAAGCGAGCCCAAATTTGATTTAAAAGTGTCTTTAAAGCAAATGGGCATGCAGCTTGTCGATCCCATTACCTTTGATGGCAGCTTGTATTTCCATGCGACCCAGGTCTCGGGTGTGGATACGGATAACGGCAATGGCACTGGCGAAACGACTTTGCAAGTCGGGGCTGTTAAATTTACCCTGTCTGGTGCTTTATCCAACACCACCGGCGACTCGGCTGGAATTTCATTAGTGATTACTGGTGATGCGACAGGTGTTACGTTTAAAGAACTCTGGGCGGGTAATTCAGAGACCACGTCTGATAATGAAACGGATACCAAATTTGCAGGTCTTGCGGCCAGTTTGAATGTCACAGCCAATTTAGCAAATGTTGCAGATGTCGTTGCGGCTGGCTTTATGGTATCGCGTAAAGATAAAGATACCTCCACTCAGAGCTTGAGCCTCTCTTGGCCTAAGTACTGGCTGAAAGTCGCGGCAGAGGTGACAGACGAGGATGACCCGATTTCGATCGCGGTCACCAATCAAGATGGTGTCGTTGCTGGGTTCCGTGAAAATGAAGAAGGCGACTGGGTGGGTGATTTTAAAGTGGGTGATCAAGTTGTCGCCACCTTTGAAAATGCGCTGGTCACCTATAAAGATGGCGGTATGCCAACGACCGAGTCGTTGGATGTTTTTGAAGAAGAGGATGTGGTTGTTCCGCCCGCGAATTAACGGGGTGTCATCGTAAAAGGCTGCCAATGGCAGCCTTTTTTATTACCGTCTTTTAAAGTATTAAAGGATATTACGTTGATCAATTATTGGATAGCCTCTAAAAATAGGGTGTTGAATGTCATCGTCATGGTGTTTTTGGGGGCTGTGAGTCTGGAGCGTGCAGAGGCTATGAATTCCTCATGGCTTAAAACGTTTCAACCGTTTATTGAGGCCAGTTCCTTTTCGTACGCCGATCAGATGCCAATTTATGCATTTGATAATGATTTAAAAGGCGATTTTCCTAGCGATGGTCGTTATACCTTTTCACGCAATCAGTTGGAATCGGGGTTTCGATATCGCGGCGTTGAGTTTTCGCAGTTTTCGCGATTTGATTATTACTTTCGTACCAATGCGGATACGTTCGCATTATTTTATTGGGATAAAAATAAAGTCGATTTTCCAGTGGATTCATTATTTGATGTGTATTTGCATGTTCAAAAAGTTGAGCTTGCGGGGTATAAGTTGGGTTATCACTGGCAGCTACACCCAAGCATGAAAGTGTTTTTTGCAGCGCGCTATTTTGAATCGGACGATGTGTTGTTCGGTCAAATTTCCGGGCGCCTATGGCAAACCAGTAAGCGCCCTTATGGCGACTTGAATTTGGATTACATTTACACGGAAGATACGATTTTCGACAGGCCTTTAACGCCGCCGGCGAAAGGCAGTGGTTACGGGTTTGATCTCGGTTGGATTTGGCAGTTGACGCCTGAGTTTGAGGCGGAACTTTGGCTGGAAGATGTCGGCTCTCGCATTAATTGGCGCCATGCGCCTCATACCCGCGCCGAAATGGTCAGCAATCGCAACCGGGTTGGGCCGGATGGCAAGCCCTACAAGGTGCCGACCTTACAAGCCTTTGAAAGTTTTATCGATCGCACGCAGCCGTTGCCGCAGCACAGCCGCATGCAGTTGCGTTACCGTGCCTGGAGCGGCCTGGGTATGGACTTTTGGTGCAAGCTTGAACAGGCGCGTTATGATCGTAAGCACTTTGATCGTGTTTACCTTGATTGGGTGCCATCTCGCTGGTTTACATTCGAGGCGGGTTATGATTTCACCAGTCGCGCTCAGTCGTTGGGCTTGTTATTTCCCGGGGTGAGCATTCGGGCCGCAACCGACACCACAAATTTAAAACAGAGTCGTAATCTTCGCCTCGAAATTGGCTTGTCGTACCGTTTTGATTAAACAATCGGTCGAGGTGTTGTGAGTTTATGACACAGGGCTTCCTTGTGCGTTTTGGTACTGCGTTTAATTGCCGCCTCGCGCTGGTAAGCGATCTGCTTATTAGGGCAGAGCTCCCAGTAAACAAGCTGTACCGGGCGCCTTGAACGGGTGTAGCGAGCCCCTGTTTTATTGCAATGGTTGTGCTGCCACAGGCGTTGCGCAATGTCGATGCATACGCCGGCATACAGGCTGCTATCGGCGCACCTCACCATGTATAGCCACCAGCTGAGATCCCTTGACGTGCGAGCGGCTTTAGGTGCTGGAGCGGTTGGTAAATTCATGGTTTTTTACATAGCATCGATATGGCGCTTGGCCACCCGATCTTTGCCTTGGCGCTTGGCTTCATAGAGCGCTGTGTCGGCCTGTTGAATGGCGTCTTCTACGGCGACACTGTTGGCGTAGCAGACCCCAATACTGCAAGTGGCAAAAAGGTTACCCTGAGGAAAGACGCTGGGGTTGCCGCTCGCCATGGGTTTCGCTTTGATGATTGTCCGAATTCTGTCAGCTAATAGCTCGGCATCTTCGGGTTGGATTTGATGGGCTATCACAACAAATTCTTCCCCGCCAATACGAAATAAACGATCACCATTGCGCAAACAGCTTTGTGTCGTGCGCGCAAAACTTTGTAAAACGCGATCGCCGACGGGGTGGCCATAGTTGTCATTGATTTGTTTAAAATTGTCGATATCCAAAATCAGCACGGCAATACCGCCTTCATCTTTACGTTGTCCGCGCGCAATTTTACGGCAATAGTGTTCAAAGTCGGCGCGGCTGCCGGCCCCCGTCAGCGAGTCCACTTTAATTTGTTGTTCGAGACTGTGAATGCGTGTGGCGGTGTCCTGGGCGTTGCGCAGGATGGCCACCATGTGTCGTGCCTCGTGACGGTGGCGCTTGCTGAGCGTAAATGACACGGGAATTCGGTGGCCATCGCGGTGCTCGATGGCGATATGCAGCGGGCGCCCGGCCAGGTGCAGGCGTCGCGACCGCAAAAACCGTAACAAAATGCGCACCAGTCGCGCGCTGTGACTTTGTGTCACCAGTGAGGTCAGGTCGGTTCCTGCTAGCTGTTCTGCCGGCCAGCCTAATAAGTGTGAGGCGCCTTGATTGCTATGCAAGATCCGCAATTGCGCATCAATTAATACGATGGCATCAGATGATAGCTCGAGGACTTCACTCATCAGGTGGCGCAGTTCGGAATTTTGGCGCTCAGTCGCTAATAATTTTTTGACCCAGGATTCTTGCACTATTGCATTATTCGCCAGCACGCTTGCAATAAACAATGTGCACACTAAGCAAAAAATCGCTGCTGCAAAACCTGCGCGCAACACCTCAAATTCCACCGCCAAGGCCAGTCCAGAGCCGAGGCTGAGCGGTACCAGTAATACCAATAAAAAAAGCCATTGAAAATTGCGCGCATAATGGGTCTGTCGGGTAAGAAGCCCGGCTGCGCCTTTACTTTCGACGTGTGACACAACAGCAAAAAACGCGAGTAAAAACCCGAGCGCTGTGGGCACCGGTAATACCCAGTGGCCGTAGCCTTCATACATGGCCATGGGGTCAAAAATGTAGGCAAAGAGTGTCAAGAGCGGCACTAGGGTGTAGAGCGTCAATAGACCGTCGTAAAGCAGAATGTATTTTTGTGGCAACCGCTTGTGCGACAGAATCAGTATCCCAAGCAGCCCCCAGGTAATACAGGTCAGGGCTAGGTGTTCGGGCAGAAGCCAATGACTGAGTGGATGTGATGGCAGGGTAACCATCACCAGCAGGTGAATCCAGCTGACGACCAGGGTAAATCGGCACGTCCACCAGGCATTGTGTGCGTTCGCTAACAGGGCAAGCCCCGTTAGCACAAAGTTAATGCAGGATAACGCACTCATATCGGGGCTGAGTGGGAAGAGGGTGTCAGTCGGGTGGCTGGTGACCAGCCTCAGCCCATTAACAAGCCCCCAGAGTACTAAGATGCCGGCCAGTAGGCTCGGTACCAGTTTGGACGAGGCGCTGGCCCCTTGAGCGGCGGCATCTGTTTGTGGCGGCCTGCGCGAATCCGTTTTTAATAGGGGAGGCATAAATAAGCTAGGCATAGAGGCATATCGTCAATGCAGGACAAACACGACCTAAATCAATAAAAGTGTTCGGTGGCGCAGGGGGGCAATGCGATACCGACGCCACCAATCAGTAGACACAAGCGGTGCAGGCTAGCATGCCGACAACGATTTCGCAGTCTCTTTACGTGGTAGGGCGATTTTCGAGTGCCATTTGGCGGCTGAATTCATTTTTCAGGCGTGCGTGCCAGCAACCAAGCATGCAGTGTTTGCGCTCCCGCATCCCGTAAACACTCCGCGGCGCTTTGCAGTGTTGCCCCGGTTGTTAGGACATCGTCAATCAACAATAGAGACTGTTCTTGCCATGAGCGGTCTTGACGAGGTGCCATCCATTGGCGCGCAACAGGTTCGTTGAGGGAAAAGGCGCCGACCATTTGTGCAAAACGCTCAGGGCGAGCCAGATTTTTTTGCGGTTTTAAGTGGCGATTGATGCGAAGGAGCGGTACCACAGGGCGGCCGCTTCGTCGGCTCAGGGCCTGCGCCATGAGCAGGCTCAAGGAAAAGCCACGCTTTGCCAGGCGAAGTGAGTTGCTTGGCATGGGGATCAGCAGTGTCTGCGCCGTTATGGGTAGTCGCACCTCGGCCAGCGCAATTTGAATTAACTGATCCGCTAATCTCAGCGCTTGATGGTGTTTGATCTGGTGAAAGACCCAGGGCAGTGTCCCCTCGTATCGAAAGGTGACCGCAAGATCGGACCAGGGTTGTGAATACTGTAAACAATGACCGCAGCCCTGATAAACCGAGGCCTTGTTTGCAGGGCTGTCGAGACCGCAGCTGCGGCAGGGGTTGTTGACCCAGGCCAATTCAGCGACACAGGTTGGGCACAGTGCCGTCTGCCAGGAGCACTCTGCACCACACAAGCGGCACAGAGGCTGCAAGAGATAAGAGGCCCAGTGTAAACCTGTGCGCCAGATTGAGTTGACAGTCGGGTGTCGCTCATTAAGATAGGCGCTTTGTTGATGAATGTGGATTGATCTCATGCCTCTGCAGCCCTCCTTGGCCCCCTTGCGTTATGACTGGACCCGTGAACAGGTTCAGGCGCTGTTTGATCTGCCCTTCAACGATTTGCTGTTTAAGGCGCAATCAGTCCATCGTCAGTACTTTAATGCCAATGAAGTTCAGGTTAGCACCCTCTGCTCGATCAAAACGGGAGCCTGTCCTGAGGATTGCGCCTACTGTCCTCAGGCGGCGCGCTACCACACGGGGGTTGAGCACGAGCAGTTGATGGCGGTACAAAAGGTACTGGACGAAGCCCGTGCGGCCAAGGCGCAAGGCGCTACCCGCTTTTGCATGGGTGCGGCTTGGCGCTCACCAAAAGGCAAGGATATGGCCATGGTCACCGATATGGTCCGTGAGGTAAAAGCTTTAGGGCTTGAGACCTGTATGACGCTTGGCATGCTAAATCGCGATCAGGCCAATCAGCTGGCTGAGGCGGGCTTAGACTATTACAACCACAATTTGGATACCTCACCTGAATATTACGGTTGCATCATTACCACCCGCACCTTTCAAGATCGGCTCAATACCCTAGAGCATGTCCGCGCCGCTGGTATGAAGGTCTGTTGTGGCGGCATAGTCGGTATGGGGGAGGCGCCGGAAGATCGCGTGGGTTTGCTCTTGGCACTTGCGACTTTGCCGCAGCATCCGGAGTCTGTCCCCATTAATCGCCTAGTCAAAGTGACCGGGACACCGCTCGAAAATGCAGAGGATATAGACCCGTTTGACTTCGTGCGCACCATCGCCGTTGCCCGCATTGTAATGCCGGCATCCTATGTGCGCTTGAGTGCCGGGCGTGAAACCATGAGCGATACCCTGCAATCCTTAGCCTTTCTGGCGGGCGCCAATTCCATTTTTTACGGGGAAAAACTGCTGACCACACCCAATCCTGAGGCGTCTGCCGATCAAGCCTTGTTTCGCCGCTTGGGTATTCAACCAGCTGCCTTGGCCGCCACAGAAGCGGCTCAGCCAGCGCCTGGCGCCGTGGGTTGGTATTCGCCGTCTAGCCGGGTTGCGCCAGGCGTTCTGGTGTGACGGGAGAGAGCCCCCAGCTGAGCGGCGCCAGGCGCCAGGCGCGAGCATCGTCTGGTGCCGATGACTTCGAAACCGGTTTGAGGCAAGCGCTGCAAGCACGTTCACACCAAGGCCTCTACCGCCAACGGTTGACACGCCTTGGCAAGGTGCAAGGCGCCTTTTACCGATTGCAAGACGGGCGGCAGCTCCTCAATTTTTGCAGTAATGATTATTTGGGCCTGAGTCAGGAGCCGCGTGTCTGCGAAGCCGTCTCTCGCGCCGCTCAATGCCAGTTTGGTGCGGGCGCTTCGCACCTGGTCAGCGGGCACACGGATGTTCACCATGCGTTGGAGAACGCGCTCGCACTCGCCACCGGGCGTGAGCGGGCACTGCTGTTTTCGACGGGCTACATGGCCAATCTCGGTGTCGTCACCGCTTTGGCGCAGCTCTGGGGTGCTGACCTGGTCGCGGATAAACTCAATCATGCCTCCTTGATCGATGCGTGCCAATTGGCGGCGCAGACCCATGGTGGTCGATTTCGGCGTTATCGGCATGCCGATGCACGCGATGCTAAGCGGTGTTTGGAGCAAGCCAATGGCCCCTCACTCCTGATTACGGATGGGGTTTTCAGCATGGATGGCGACTTGGCGCCCCTGGCTGCCTTGGCGAGTTTGGCGTCCGATTGTCGGGCTGTTTTGGTGGTGGATGATGCGCACGGCTTTGGCGTCATGGCGGCGGGGCCACTGATGGGTAGCCCGGCGGCACTCGGGCTAAACCCGCAGCAGGTGCCGGTTTACATCGGGACTTTCGGTAAAGCCTTGGGCGGTTTTGGCGCTTTTGTGGCCGGGTCTGCGCAGTTGATAGAGGCCATGACACAATGGGCGAGACCTTACATCTACACCACAGCCCTGCCGGCGCCTGTTGTGGCCGGGGTATCCGCAGCCTTGCGGTTAGTGCAAACCGAGCCGCAGCATCGCGAGCGCCTGTTGCACAATGTGGCCTTGTTTCGTTCCCGCGTTGCAGATCTTATCTCACCGGATTTAGCACAATTACTGCCGAGTCAAACGCCCATTCAGCCCTTGGTGTTGGGCTCTGTTGAGCGCACAGTCGCTGTTGCGCATTTTATGGCGGCAGCGGGTTTTTGGGTGGGAGCGATTCGACCACCCACTGTGCCGGTAGGCGGAGCCCGACTGCGTATTACGCTCAATAGCCTGCAAACGCCCGATATGATCGCCGACTGTGTCGCCTGTTTAGCCAAAGCGCTTGAGGCCTCGGCGAGTGTTAAGGTGTGACCGGTGTGATTCCGTTTAGGCCGCTCAATAACATGGCCCTTGAAGCGGATTGCGCGGGTTTGGATGCGCAGGCCTTATGTGTCTTGGCGATACCTGGGTGGGGCAGTGACGAGCGCGTCTTTTTACCCCTGGCGCAGGCCTTGCAGTGGCCCTGTTGGGGGCTTAACTTACCCGATGCGCCAGATTGGCCCTCGGCTTGTGATGCCTTGGCAGCGCAATGTATGGCCTGGCGCTCAGCCCAACCATCGGGCCTTAAAATGCTGTGGCTGGGTTGGTCTTTGGGTGGAGGTTTGGCACTCGCGCTCGCCAACCGTTTTGCCCAAAGCACACAAGCGGCTGTAGCGATTGCCGCTAACCCCCTGTTTGTTGCAGAGCCCGATACCGGGTGGCCGGCTATGTCACCGGCGGTTTTTGCGGCCTTTGAAACGGATTTCAAGCGCGATCCGCGCGTCACCTACCGCCGTTTTCTCGCGCTGCAGGCGCAAGGCGCCCAAGATGCCACCTTTATACGTCAGCAGCAGCGCGAATTTTTGCCAGGTCAACCCGCCGCTTCAAGCGGCACACAATTGGGTTGGCTTCGGCAGGATTGGCGCAGCTTGGCCGACAACACGGCCATACCCTTTTTGCAGCTAAACGCCGAACAGGATGCTTTGGTTCCGGCTCGCAGTGACTCGTCCGCTTGTCCTTATCAACTATTACCGGGTAGTCATTGTCTCCTGTTGGAAACGCCAGGCGCACTGGCCCAAGCCATAGTCGACTGGGTGGCGCGATAGTGAAGGGTACCCGCCTGCCAAAATCGCGGATCGCTGCGAGTTTTAGCCGAGCCGCGACTCAGTATGACGCCAGCGCACATGTGCAGCGGCTCGTGGCCGATCAGCTGCTTGAACTGGCGAGCGCCTATATTCCCGCTAACGGCTGGGTGATTCCTGCGAACGGCTTAGTGGCCGACTTGGGAGTTGGCACAGGGTATTTGGCCGAGGGTTTACGGGCTCGCTTGCCGAGAGCGCAGCTGATCGGTTTAGACCTGTCTTGGAGCATGCTCAAGCAAACTGAAAAACATCCGGATTGGTTAGGCCGGGTACAAGCCGACGTTGAGGCTTTACCGTTTGCCCAGAACACGCTATCGCTGTTGGTGAGCAGTTTGGCGTTTCAGTGGTGCTCTGATTTGCCGAGACTGCTAGCGGAGTCTCATCGGGCTTTGCAGCCGGGGGGGCGGCTAGTGTTCAGTACGCTCTTGCCGGGTTCGCTGGCTGAGTTGGGCGCCGCTTGGGCGGCTTTGGGCTTACCGTCGTCCTTGCATGCGTTTGCCAGTCACGCGGACTGGCAGCATGCGTTTGAAACAAGCGGCTTTGTGTGCCATAGCGCCTTACAGCAACCACAGGTGATGACGTTTGCGGATTTAAACAGCCTATTGCGATCCTTGCGGGGTGTGGGTGCAAATATGAGTGCCGCCGAGCCAAGACCCTTTTCGCGCAGGCTATTGAGTCAACTGGCGCAAGCCTACCCAGTGCAGGCGGGAATTTACCCATTAACCTATGAGGTTTTTTATGTGGCGCTACAGAAAACGGTATGAGGTGTGGGCTTGTGTTACCAAAGAATTTAGGCGTATCCCGGGCGCTTCCAGCGCCCGGCACCAACTTTATTATTGAAAGCGCGACCAGAGTAGCCGGGTGTCACCAGAAGCACCGGTTTTGGGTTTGCAGTCTTCTTTCTCATCCTTGCCCGTATCTCGGCGATCAAATACTTCTTTATTTGCCGTGCCTTTTTCATCCCCTATTTCATTTTCGGCCTCATCTGGTCCTTGCCGTTGCGCCTCTGAGCCATATACGCCATAGAATTTGATGTTTGTTCCGCCAGCAAATTTAAAGGTATTTCCGGCTAATACATCACCCATAAATGTTGACGAACTTTTAATATAAATATCGCCGCCTTGATATTGTGGCGTGGCTTTACTTGTGTCGAACTTGGTTTCGGCGCCATTGTATTGGCCGGCTAGTAGTGCAAAATTGCCGCCCTTGGGAGCCGGATTCTGTTGTTCGGTAGCCGATTTACAAAAATTGGTTGGATAAGGGTAGGCATTTGGTGCTAACACCTTAAAGGCAGCTGGCGATTTATTTATTTCCGTAATGGTAGACCGGATATTGCCACATAGCTCAGTCGTTTTCATTGCGTTTAACGATACTACTGCTGGGTTTCCTCCTGTTATTTGTATGTTTCCAGCAACTAAAAAGCTATTAAATAACACACTGTTGCCACCACCGTTTAAGCGTAAATCGCGATCGAAATACACTACGCCAGGTGCCAGCTGTGGGTCGTTGGCAGTAATTTCCCAGTAACCATCTGGCGTCAGGGTGTCATTAGTGGTTTCGACGCGTCCGGTAGATGAAAAGTTAATACAACCAATAGTGTTGTTATTGCTATTGCATAAAGCAGGATCGGTTGCGGCTGGGGTGCCGCCAACGGGGTGAATAAAATCGGCTAATCCTGCGGTGCCATTTTTGTCATACACCACGTAATCCCCGTCCACTATGCCATTCACATTACGCACCCTCACTTTGGTGGTGCCATCGTAAAAAAAGTGGTAATTCGCCTCGTAGCTGTCGGCATCGGCTAGGTATTTTATGTCGAGGTCTATTGGAATATAGGTCTCTGGCTTGGGCAAATCATCTGCTGGGGCGGGAGGAGGTGCAGCGAGTCCGCAGGCGAGGCTATGGGTGCCACCGACTCGCAGAGTTTTTATGTTTGGTTTCACACTACAGATAACATTGCCGTAGGCGCTGGCAGAGGTTGCCTGCGTGTTACTGTTGAAAACAAGATTGGCATGGCTAAGAATATTAGCCCAATTACCATTCGTAAAATTCAGGGTGGTATCTAACAGAGACAGGCTATTTACATGAGTACCATTTAAGACAGTAATGGATTCACCGGCCTGTAAATCCGATGTGGTTCCAGAGGATTCCCAGTAGATGCTGCCTGAGGCAACGATTTTTCTTACGTTAGAGTTGTTGCTAATCCTAACATCACCACCTGACAAAACCACATCGGCGTTAATCGCACCCTCTAAGGTGATATCGTCATTTGCTTTGATGAGTTCCAACGTCTCCATCGTAGTGCCCTTTAAGGCAATGCTTCCAGTTGCGTGGAGGCTATCGACGCCGTTTAGGGTAACTTGATTGTTATTCGACGCAATGCTGCCATCAACAATGAAACCACCCTCTTTACTATTGTCGCTATATTGCATGTTACTGTTAGGTACCTTACCCCTCAGTTGCTTAGCCATACCATCCTCGCATATGAATGTGCTTGACTGTCCCGGTTGCACGACAAAAACCAAATTTAAATTGCTGCTGGCTTGCAGATGGGTATCTATCGCTTTGATCGATACATCGACGCGTTGCCCGCTTGTTGGGTCGGGGGTGACGCT
>JACCDR010099198.1_pt1 | contig 59787 bp, 73 predicted proteins | sample 7446431 | NCBI WGS metagenome assembly JACCDR01 (sample SAMN15323443, study PRJNA562643) | freshwater metagenome | isolation source: river surface water | place: USA:Blue River Watershed | collected 2017-08-17 | reverse complement strand
CTGCCAGGTCCAGGAAGTGAATCCGCCCGCCCTCGTGCGCAAGCGCCTGGGCCTGCCCGCACGTCACGCAAGCGCCTGGACCTACGCGCGACCGCGCCCGCGTGATCGAGTTCGACCGGCCCGGAGAAATCTGCACCGACCCCCCAGAGAAATCTGCACCAGTTTTTCGGACCCCCAGAGAAATCTGCACCGGCCCCCCAGAGAAATCTTCACATTCAATGTGCTAGACTGACGATCATGTCCGACTCGCTCTTGAACCTTTCCCAGCGCAGCCACGATCTTGTCTTCCATGACGAGAGCCAAAGCTGGTGTGCCCGAGCCTTCGCCCGGAGAAATCTGCATTGGTTCTGGGCAGCCTGGGTCTGGGTGTTCGGCTTCGATCACTGCGGGGCGTCGGCGCTGTGGCATCACCTCTTCCGCCACCTCGACGACGTTTCCAGTGGCCCCGGAGAAATGTGATCTAGTTTCACGTTTAACTTGACAATGTGAGCGAATCGCACGAATAGTGTGAAAGTCAACAACGAGGCTTTCGCATGACCGACCCCGTTCCCCCCATCACCGTCAAGATCGGCCTGCCGTCCGACTTCACGGACGACGACTTCAGCGCCATGCTGAAACAGCGCAAGATCGCCTTCATCGACACGCTCCACTGGCAACTGCCGGATTACGATGGATCGGACGAGGAACGGGATACCTTCGACAGCCCCAACACGATCTATGTGGGCGTCTACTATGGCGAACGCCTCGTCTACAGCGCCCGTCTGCTGCCCCGCGACAAAAGCATGGTGGCCCTGCTCTGGCCGCACATGCTGTCGCTGATCCCCGAGGGGGCATCCATCGAAATCAGCCGCTTTGTCGGCCACGAACAGGTGCCGTCCGATGTCCCGGCGCGGGCGATCCGCGCATTCGAGCAGGACATGCGAGACAAGGAGGTCGATAATCTCTTTGCAGTTGCCGACCGGGGGGTGCTGCTGTTCTATCGTCGCATCCTGAAATTCCCGCCGCATTCGGTGATGCCGTTTTCTGATCTTGAGGGGGTGAGCCTTGTCCAATGGAGCCTTGACCGGAAGCACGATGCCGCAGGACTGGATGACGGAGGACGGCCCATTCCAGAAGGGGGGGATTCCAATGCGTGACTTTGGGATCAATGGGCAAATCTGGATCGACGATCAGACTGCCTTGGCCGAGCGCCGTGATCGAGGCTTGGCCGAGAAGTTCAGCAACGTCAAACCTGCTGCCCGCAAGGTGGTCGATGGGCTGAACTGGCGGGCCACCGGGCCATTCTCGATGGTCGCGGACACGCCGGATGGCCTCTACAAGCTGGGCGTGGGAGTCGACGGCAAGTCGTGGAAGGTCGTCGCCCCGAACTGCACCGACTTCTGCCTGACCGATAATCTGGGGAAGGCGCAGCGGTGGGCAGCGGATCATTTCTGGAGTCGGCCATGAGCAAAACCGCCTGGGCGCTGATCGACCCTCACTGGGGCGACCCGGTGCCCGTGATCGAAACTATCCGTGAGACCGAGGAAGCCGCCCGCGAAGCCGCCATCACGACCCAAGCGGCCGGTGTCCACCTCTACAGCGGGGCGGCTTTCTCTTACGGCCTGCCGATCAAAGGCAACTGGGATCGGCTTGCCTCATTCGGCTACCGCATCGCCCAAGTGCAGATCACTACGGTTCAGGAGAAATCAGCATGACGACAGGCTATGCTTCGCGGGACGGTAACGTCTATGGCGAGAACGGGAACCGCCTCGCCGCTGGGGCCGCGCCCGAGGGGGCAATGATCGACCTTCTCCCGGTCATCAAGATGCCGCTGATCCGGCAGATGGTCGCGGCGCTGCGTTCGGCGGAACTGGCGGTCGAACAACTCTGCGAAGGCCAAGACCCGGCCAATCAGTGCTGGGTGACGCTCGAAGAAATCCGGTCGGCCATCGTCGCTGCGGAGTCCGCGTGATGACCACACTCACGCCGCCGAAGGTGCCTTGTGGATCGTGCCCCTATCGGAAGGATGTGCCAGCCGGCATCTGGGCTGCCGAGGAATACGCCAAACTGCCCGGATATGACGGGCCGACCTGGCAGCAGACTCCACAGGTCTTCCAGTGCCACCAGCAGGACGGCCACCTCTGCGGCGGCTGGCTGATGACCCACGACCCTTACGAACTTCTGGCCCTGCGTCTGGCCCGGTCCATCGGCTACCAGATCGACCCTGCCGTTTATGACTACAGCCCGGATGTCGAGGTCTTCGCTTCCGGGGCGCAGGCCGCGCTGCATGGGATCTCGGGGATCGAGAACCCATCGCCAGCGGCGCGACGAAAGATCGACGGGCTTGTCCGTCAGAAGGAACGCCGGGGATAACGAATCACTTTCGCTGCCCTGCCATTCACGTTTACCGTTCATTTCACTGATGGAGCCGTCGTCATGCCGAGAGTCGAGAAGCGCGTTGCCCGCAAAGATTACCCCAATTCGGGAATCTCAAAGGGAGATACCTACTATTTCACGAAGATCAAGCTGGCGCGCGGCGGCAGGATCATGCGCAGCAAGACGCCATTCAAGCCCAGCCAGTTGACCCTCAGCCCATTCAAGAGCGGCTGGCTTGCGACCCAGGAGGCGTGGGACGAGTCGGGCAAGGAAGCCGACGCCATGCGGGAAGCCGCCGAGGCGATCCGGTCGCTGGGCGAAGACGCTCGGGGATCGTTCGACAACATGCCCGAGGGGCTTCAGCAGGGGGACACCGGGCAGACCCTCGAAGCCCGCGCCGACAAGTGCAACGAGGTGGCCGACCAACTGGAGTCCTTGGCCGACGAATGGGATGCCCTTGACGAGCCGGTCGAACCGCTGGGCGACCTCGAAGACGCCGCCGAGAACGACGCCGCCCAGGAGAAGTTCGATGACGAACTGGCCGAGTATGAGAACGAACTTGAGCGGATCAAGGACGAGGCTGACAACCTGATCGGGGACATGCCGGAATGAGAGAACTCTACGAGAGCCATTGCGATGCCTGCTGCGTCCACCTCACCGGGGAAAACTGGGGTGGGGTGGACGACGAGGGGCGGGAGTTCTGCAAGACCGACTGGGCCACGATGGAGAGCAACGCCATCGCCGCCGTCGCGGGCCTCGGGCTGCCAGTCCACAAGGCCCTCGGAGAAAACGGATGACCGACCCTCGCATCATTCTCATGGACAACGGTCAGATCGTCGCCGTGGTGAACAATGGACAGGCTATCCCTGCCAGTAACCGCGACCATGCGCAGGACATCCTGACAGCGGTGGACACGGCATTCACCCTCGGCCAGCGGTCGGCCCGAACCCAGATCAGACAGGCCCTTGGCATCCGCGCCTGGGGCCGCGACCTCTCATGCACGGATGGCTGACCATGACCTTTGACCAATCACTTCGGCAGGCCAAGAAGGTCTGGCTTCAGGCAAGCTATGCGGGCGGGGAATTTGAACTGCCGATTACCAAGGCTCAAGCCCGAGAACTCTTCCGGCAGTTGAAGCCGAAACACGATTACGATGGTGCCGGGGACACGACGGCATTCTGGCGCTTTAACAACGAAATTCTCATCATCGGGACGGTATCTTGAAATGACCGACATCATCTTCGACTGTGACGACGTGCTGCTGAACTGGATCGGCGGCTTCCGCGAGTCCCTGCCCATCAAACCCGCGACCCCGTTCCCCCTCGACTGGGATATGGACCTGTGGGTGGGCGTCCCGGCGCGGCCCCTGGTGGAGCGGTTCAACGCCTCCCCGGCCTTCGGTGAACTGGAACCCTGCCCCGGCGCGGTCGAGGCCGTGGCCGCTCTGAAAGCGGCCGGTCACAAGCTGATCGTGCTGACCTCGTGCAGTCGCGCGGTCGAGGTGATTGGCCGTCGCCGCGTGAACCTCGAACGGGTCTTCGGGCCGGTCTTCTCCAAGGTGATCTGCCTCGAACTGGGGGCGTCGAAGAAATGGCATCTGGGGCGGCTGGATCTCGGCGTCTGGGTCGAGGACAACGTGAACCATGCCGAGGCTGGGCTTTCGGTCGGCCACGAGACCTACCTGTTCAACCGCCCCCACAACATCCACCTGTCGGTGTCTGAGGCGATCACCCGGATAGACTCTTTCGATCCCATTCTATCACGTTTTGCGTGACAATCCCTGTAAAGGTGTTATCGTCGATCAATCAAACGAGAGTCGCCATGCACATCCGCCGTCAATTCCGGTCGCCGCGCCGCAACTGGTTTTCCGCCCTCTGGTTCGGCTGGGGCCTCGTCCTCAGCGGTTGGAAGTGCCGCAGAGAAATCCGCAGCGACGGGTGCGACCAACTGGTTCTGACCAAAGAGGACTACGAATGATCCCCTTCACCTTCATTCTCTGCTTCACCGCGCCCTTCATCGCCGGCTGGCTTTTCGGTCGATCACAGGTCGATCCCAAGCGCGATCCTGACCACTACTCGAAGTGGGGTCTGTGATGACCGATCTGATCGCCCACCTCACCCGACAGGCCGTCTTTGGTCGCGCGACCTTCGGCCCCGGCCCCCGCACCGAAGGTGTCCTCAAGCACATCGAGTCCGAGATCGAAGAGGTCCGCAGGGCTGCCGCGCAGGACGACCTGAACGAACTGGTCAAGGAATGGACCGACATGGCGATCCTGTCCCTTGACGGCCTGCTGCGGGCCGTGCGGGCACAGCAGGAGCAACTGAACCGCCGCCGCATGAATAGCGCCGACAACCTGGTTCGTGACGGGATCTCGGACATCGCCACGGCCATGAACGAAGCAGGCGTCCTGCCCTTCGTCTCTCACGAAATGGTCGCCCGTCTTGCCGCGAACGCCATCGTGCAGAAGCAGAGCAAGAACGAACTGCGCGACTGGCCTGACTGGCGCGACCACAGCGAGGATCAGCCCATCGAACACGACCGGACGAAGGGTGTTCAATGACCAGCAGAAATACCGACCGATCCATTGTGACCGTCACCTTCAATGACGGCGAAGTTCAGGAATTCCAGATCACGGCAGGGATCACGATCAGTCAACACCTTGCCCGCGAAACCGGGCAGACCGGAATTCTCTGTCTCTGGAACAACGATCAAGGCACCTCGATCCCCGTCACCAGCATCCGCCATTGGTCGATCAGACCGCTAACAGTTCATGAGGCAGCACAACAATGAATGCTGATTTCCCAGTCGCCGCGTCGGGGGCCATGCGGGAGAAGCTGGATGTTCTCCCCTATGACCTGATCCCCTATCAGGAATTCACTGACGCCTACTCCCGCGTGGCCGAGCATGGGGCCGTCAAATACGAACCGTGGAACTGGTCCAAGGGCCTGTCCCGCGTCCAGCTTCTCGGATCGCTGTTGCGCCATGCCTTCGCCTACCTGCGGGGCGAGGACCGGGACAAGAAGTCGGGGCTGCTCCACACCGACCATATCCTGTGGAACGCCGTCACGCTCAGTCACAACGTCGCCTGGAACCTCGAAGACGGTCGCCGCAGGGAACCACCTCGGGCCTACAAGGGGGATGATCTGATATGACCGCCCGCCAGTTCAAATACGCCGCCCAACGATTTCTCGTTTGGCGTGAGGGTAACGCCGTGGACTGGGAATGCACCTATGCCGATCTGGCGGCGGCGACCGGGCTGCATCCCGAGAACATCCGCTATATCTGCAAGCGAGCCGGATGGCGGTGCAAGTTCGAGGACAGCAACCTTGAATCGCGGCAACGCGATGGCGCAAGCCGTGCCGATCTGGTCGAGGCGTTCGAGTCCCCCTTTCTTCTTGACCGCTACGAAAATCACGGCAATCTTGAATTACTGATCGGAGTGTGATTCTGTGGCTTATCCTGACAACTCCGATGACCTTTCATTATCGGCCGGTGATGAACTCCGGTCCTTCATCGAACGCTACGAACACCTCGAAGCCGAGAAGAAGGACATTGCCGAACAGATGAAGGAGGTCATGGCCGAGGCCAAGGGTCGCGGCTACGACACCAAGATTTTGCGGAAGATCATCGCCATCCGCAAACGTGACAAGGACGACCTCGCGGAAGAGGAAGCCACACTGGAAATGTATAAGGCTGCGTTGGGACTCTGACATGAAATTGGGCGACGTGCGCGGCGCGATCCGCAAGGCAAAAGGCAATCCAGTCCTCTGGACCCGTGTGGGCACCGATGGACCCTGGATCAAGGTGGTCGTCCAGAAGGCCCCCATCCTCGACGAACTGGAACGGGTCTTCCCCGGTGGCAAGGGAGTCGAGACCGGACTGATCTTCGACGGGACCACGAACCAGCTTTACCGTGAGGGCCAGCAGACCCCTCCCACGGCCAGCAATGATCCGCTGGACACCTTGGATGATCCGCCCATCGAACTGCTTGCGGGTGCCGACATCGACCTGTTGCCCGACGCCGATGATGATCTGCTGGACATCTGACCATGCGGACGATCAGCGAATTGCAGGACGCGATCCTATCCAGTGGCAGAACGCTTCACCTGACACTCGGCCCGTCCAGCCTATCGCCCAATCGCCTCTTCATCGCCGTCTATGACGGGACGGCCTGCCGCCAGATGACGGGCGGCGACCTCCCGGCGTTGCTGGAAACCACCCTCGTTCCAGCCCGTGCGGCGGTGCCCCCGGTCGAAGACGGATCGGACCTTCTGGTATGATGACGCTGGATCAGATCGCAGAACAGATGATCGCTTTGGGTGCCCACACCTTGAGCATCCGAGCGCCGCGACAGTCGATCCCCGGCGACCCGAATGAACGTCTGAACGCTTTCTGGCAGGTCTCGACCAAGGCCACGGATTTCAGCCTTCATTGGCACAAGGGGAAGCCGAAGCCCACGCTCTACGAGGCCCTGATTGACTGCATCGGGCTTCCCCCGCCGCCCGCACCGCCGCCCCCGGATGACGAGGACTTGCTGGTATGAGCCTACAGATCGAAACCCTGTTCCGCGATCCTGCCGTGGTCGCCGTGAACATCCAGCGGGGGCCAGAGGGATATGTCGCCCATGTGAGGCGCGACGGCTGCGGTTTCGAGTGCGCCCAGGCTTCGCATTCCACCGTGTTCAACGCGATCAAGGAACACCTTGAACCGAAATACCGGCCGCTACCGCCCGAAGAATACCTCCCCGGTCCCGAAGATGATCTGCTCGTATGAAGTGGACCCGCGTCATTGCCGTGAAGGTGGGCAACTCGTGGCAGGCCACTGTCCGAGACGGCCCCTTCTGGCAAGTCGGGGAGTTCCGTCCGACCCTCGAAGCTGCAATCGAAAACGCCGTAGGTGAAAGCCAGTCCAAGTCATCAACCGACCTCGGAGATATGCTCAGATGATCCGCGCCAGCAGCACCGCCCTTGACAGCATCCTCGGTCGGGAATTCCCGGTCCTCGATCACGGGTTTGTTCGCGTCGTGGATTACATGGGCAATGACTCGTCAATCGTGCAGATGGCGCGGGTCTCCTACGGTGAGGGGACCAAGACCCCGAGCGATGATAAAAGCCTGATCCGCTATCTAATGCGTCATTTGCACACATCTCCGTTCGAGGGATGTGAAATCAAGCTGCATGTCAAACTCCCGATCTTCGTGGCCCGCCAGTGGATCAGACACAGGACGGCGAACGTGAACGAAGTCAGTGCCCGGTATTCGATCCTCTCCGAAGAATTCTACACCCCGCCACCCGAACGACTTGGCAGGCAGTCCGCGACCAACAAGCAGGGCACCGGGAAGGGATATGAGATCAGCATCGCGGAACTGATCCTGAGCGTCATGGTCCCGACGATGCGCGACAGTTTCGAGGCATACAAGTTCCTGACCGGGGAGACCTATGACCTCTCCCGCGAACTGGCCCGGATCAATCTGCCCGTCGCCACCTACACCGAATGGTATTGGAAGATCGACCTTCACAACCTCTTCCACTTCCTCAAGCTGCGCAGCGATCCCCACGCCCAGGCCGAGATCCGCGACTACGCCGATGTCATCGGAGAAATCGTCGAACGCTGGGTGCCACTCGCGTGGCAAGCCTACCTCGACTACCGTCAGAACGCGGTCACGTTCAGCGCAATGGAAATGGCGGCGCTGCACCGGCTGTTGCGTGAGATTCCAAGTGTTAGCGCAAACGAGACTGCTGGAAAATTGGCGCTTTACCTTACGGAATGCGACGTAAGCCGCCGAGAATGCGACGATTTCGTTTCCAAGTTGTGCCTGTAGTGATAGTTTCACCTTTACAGTGCAAGTGAGAGATTCGGGATGATTTCCCTGCATGATGGCGACAACCGAATTGCACTGCGCCGCCTCATTGAACAGGGCGTTCGTGTCCATGCGGTCGTGACCGATCCGCCTTATGGTCTCGTCAGCGTCCAGAAGCGGTTCGGGGCCGAGGGAGCCGCGCCAGCCCGCACGGAGAAGAACGACGGCAGCTTCGCGCGCCTCTCGGGTGGCTTCATGGGCAAGCAGTGGGATGGGACCGGGATCGAACGCGATCCGGCTTTCTGGCGGCTGATCTGGGACATCCTGTTGCCCGGTGGGTTCTGCTTCGCCTTCTCGGGCAGCCGCACCGGGCACTGGCAAGCCTGCGCAATGGAGCAGGCAGGCTTCGTCATGCACCCTATGCACGGCTGGGTCTATGGCACGGGCTTCCCAAAGGCCCATGACGCCGCCGCCGCGATCAGGAAGAAGTTCGGTGCCATCCCAGAGGCAGCCCGATGGCAAGGCTGGAAGTATGGCACCCAGAGCCAGAAGCCCGCCTTGGAACCGATCTATCTCGCGCAGCGGCCATTCAGCGGCAAGACGGGCGCGGACAACCTGCTGGCGCATGGCGTCGGCGCGGTGAACATCGACGATTGCCGGGTGCCGACCGATGAAGACCTGAACGGCGGGGCTTACGCCCACAACCCGACCGAGCGAGACTCCATGTGGGGCGAGGATGCGGGCAGCCGCTACCGCCGTGGCGGCGCTGGCGAGTTCGCCCAGCCCGAAGGTCGCTATCCGGCCAACCTGCTACTGGACGGCTCCGATGAGGTCGCGGCGCTGTTCCCCCAGGGCAAGAGCGGCAGCCCAGGCGTTCGCCGCAAAGCCCATGAGACACATTCCATGAGCGGGGCCTTGGGCCTGACCGGACAGACCGAAGTCGGCTATGGCGACGAGGGATCAGCCGCCCGGTTCTTCCACGGGTTCCCGCTTGAGGAATTCGATTTCTACTGGCTGGAACAGGCAGGGACAATCTCACCCTCGCCTGACTCCCCACCAATCTTCTACAGCGCCAAAGCCAACAAGGAGGACCGTAGCGGATCGAAGCATCCAACCGTCAAGCCCATCGGGCTGCTCCAATACTTGATCCGGCACATAACTCCCCCTGGAGGCATTGTCCTCGATCCTTTCGCGGGCACCGGGACGACAGGAGAGGCGGCAAAGCGGGAAGGCTTTGACTGCATTCTCATGGAGGCCGAGCCGGAATACTCAGCATTTCTTTCGCGGCGTTTCGCCCAGCCAGCACAAATAGCCATATCGACGACGGATCTCACTGATCTGCTGAGTGACGAACTACTGGTATAAGTAAGACAGGGAACGAAAAATGAAGTTTGCAGAAATGCCTTTCGTGAAATGTGACGCGGAAGGGAATGTAGTTGACCCCTGGTCGGTTCAACCGACCGATGACTACGCCGAAAACTGCCGCACCGGCCGTCGCTTCTTTGGACTGCTGCTCTTCCCCATGCGGCTCGAAAACAACCCGCTGCTGATCGGCACGGTGACGCAGGCCATTGTGATGAAGGGCAAGTGGACCGGGATCGAGGTCGGATTCATCCAGGCCATGTCAGAAGAGATCAGCCTTGATCGCTGACCATTTCCGGCGTCACGTTGAACCGGGCAACCTGCCCGAATTCGGAATGATAGATGATTGACGACGCTTCCCGTTGCGACCTCCAAGGGTGCCGGGAAGCGTGGGCGTCCTTGGCCGCAAGGGTCGGATGCTTCTCATGAATGCCACCGGGGAAGGGTGTCACCTCGGGCGTGTGCTTGTGACCAGTGTGAATGTAGCGTTTGGTGGCCGTTCCCCAGATCAGGGGAAAATCCGAGGCGAAGAGCAGCGGCAGTGATTTGTCGTCCGAAAGGTGCCCGTGGGTGAAGAAGAGCGCGGTTTTCCCGTGCTGGTGCGCGTAATAGGGCTTGGGCGTTCGGACGATCATCACGCGGGGATCGTTCTCATATAGAGACTCGAACATGATCTGTAGCCAGTTGGCCGACCGTTGATCGTGGTTGCCTTCGGCAATCAGCACGACGACCAGGGTGTGTTTCAGCAGCGCCGCCTCGATCAGTCGGCGCAGGAGCCGAACGCCAGCTTGCATGACCTCGTGGAACCGGGCCGAGGCGTCCAGAACGTGACCGCTGCGATCTGTGACGGCTTCAAAGCCGTCGAAGTGGAACCAGTCGCCCATCTGGCCGATGATGCAGGTAGAGGCCGCAGGGCTTGCCTCCATCATCGCCATGAAGCATCGCGTGACAACCTGCTCCGCGATCTTGAGATCCCAGTCGGCCCCACCCTCGGTGTGACTTGCCAGCATCCCCAGATGCACGTCGGTCAGGATGTAGAGGTTCAGCAGGTAGGGGGCGAGCGCCGCGACGTTCGGCGGCATCGACGGTGGAAGCCGTGGCAGTTCTTCAGCCAGCGCAGTTGCCAGTGCTGCCAGGAGGTCTTGATAATTCTGCTCGTCGATCTTTGTTTTGACCCACTGCCCACGAACCTCTCCCTCCTTCCCGTAATAGGTCGAGACCCCGCGAACGATGAACGGTTCCGGGGCCACCTTGGTCATGTCGTGTTCGGGGCTGTGACCCCGGATCGCCGCGTTCTTCCTGACCCGCTTGACCGTGGCAGCGACCGTCGAATGATGGATGCCAAGAGCGCGGGCGGCGGCACGGGCGCTGCGATGCTGGATGACGGAGTCGATAATCTGACCCTGCCGCTCCGTTGTTGCAAACGGCTTGAGGGCTTCCAGATCATCGACCTCGGTCACTTGGCTGCAACCTTCTCCACACCGGCCCGCAGCGCCGAGAGGCCGAGCGCGTTCAGGACGATGATGAGCCAGTTTTCCGGCGTCTCGAAGCCGGGGACATCGACGCCCAAGCCGGTTTCGAGGGCGACCGACAGAAGCAGCATGATGGCGACGAGGTAGGTCTTCTTGCCTTCAAGGTAGACGGCGAGATTCTTCATGGTTCAGACTCCGGTGAGGGCGGGCCGCAGCTTCGCGGTCGCGGTGGACAGTAGACGTTCAGCAGCTTCGATCTCGTTGACCACGAGGGTCAGGTGATCGAGGTCGGGGAGTTTCGGCAGATCGGCAGGCAGCGGGGTGGCGAGAACTCGGGCGAGCAGATCAGACCCCTTCATGGTCCTGATGATCCGCCCCAGCTTGCCCTTGCCGTCCGTCGTGTAGATCGGGATCGCATCGCCGTTGGCGTCATAGTTCCCGGTCTTGAAGAGGTTCATTTCGGCGGTGCGGCGACCACGGATTTCCGGTGGCCTGAGCCAGCCCATGAAGTGATCGGCGGCAGACGGATCGCCCGCGTTGATCTTCTTCGTCAACTGGGCTTTGAAAATCCCGCCCGTGTTGAAATCGAAGGAGACCAAGGCGTCGAATTCGTGCTGCTTGAGCGGCACCGTGACGGCATCGTTGACCCGATCCGCATAGCGCACGATGTCGATCCGAAACTGGGCGATGGCGGCATCAATCGCCGCGTCCAGATCGGACGGCATGGCACGGCTCATCTTCGCCGGATCAGGATCACCGGCCGCAGCGGTGTGGCCGATGCCCCACGTCAGGACGCCGACCGAGTCAAAGTAGGGAGCCGGCACAATGCCTTCATGCTCTGCAATTTCGAGCAGTCCTTTGGTGGAAACTTCCATGTCAGTCACTCACTGTGGGAGCGGAAGCAGCGCGTCCAGGGCCTCCGCGATACGGTCAAGTCGTTCGAGAATGTTGCTGATTCGCTCTTCGATCACGGCGATTTGGCGATCAGCACCAACAAGCTGGGCGACGGTCACGGGGTTGGCGTCCCGCAGTTCTTCCACATGCTCTTCCAACTGCGTGATCCGCGCAGTCTGAATCCCAGCCCACCAGATCGCCGTTCCGGCCTGGGCGGAAATGGCGACGGCAAGGCTGATGTAGGCCACAATGGGGGCCATCGGGAAAGTCCGAGGCGGGGACTCCGACTTCTCTGATTCAGGTTTCACAGGCGGCATGGCTGATTCTCGGCTTCTTCACTTTTTCACGTCTAAGTGGAAACTGTTAACGAACTGCATTCAGCTAAGTTGACAAACTCAGTGTCAACTTAGCGTTACACGGACTTCATGACCTTGAAGCGAGTCCATTCCACTGCGGCGGGCGATCACCCGAACGATAGTGTCAGTCTCACCCCCGAACGATGCTCGGGCGACGGTATGGGTCTCCCCGGTCAGCCCGGTGATCGTCGTGATGACGCTGCGATCTGATGACTTCAAAATCTGGATCACGGTCGTCTGGCCGACCTCGACGGGCACCGATGCTTCGGTCCAGGTGAAGACCTGTGTGGCCTCCGTCACCCGGTTGCGGTTCTTCCAGGTCACATCGACAGACAGGTCCGCGCCCATGTTGAACGTGCCGAATCCAACGCCTCCGACCCGCACATGAGCCGGTCGCGTCGGCAGATGGGGGCGTTCATTCAACGTGACCTCGACCAAGGGTGCATCGGCCAGCGCCAGCTTGCCCACCGAGGTCCGCGCCAGGAGCCTGTAATCGACCGCCTCCGAGGCGCTGCGGATCGTCTTGTCGCCACGGATGCCGTTCGCCGGGACCACCCAAATCGGCGTTCCAATCGGCCACGCCTTTGGCGTCGTATCAAGGACTCCCCGGTTCAGAGTCAGGGTGCTGCCGCTCTTTGATGCGATCAACGCGATTTCGGTCAGATCGTCGTCACCGTTCCCGATGAAGAGGAAGTCCCCATCCTTCGCCTTTGGGCCAATGAAGGACGAAGGAATGACGGTTGTAGAAGAGGCTTGCGCCACCAGCGCGACAGCCAGCGTCCAGTAGCCTTGGAAGGTCATGACCCCGAGGTTCTTGGTCGTCAACGCGCCCGTCGTGGAGGTGACGTAGGTGACAAGATCGTAGTCAATGAACTCGGTCGAATTCGGGGCCACCAGGAGAGCCGAAATGCAATCGGGGTAGTCCAGATCGGTGATGTCCGTCAGCCCGAGAGAAATGGCCGTCATGTAGGCGGGAGCCGTTCCGATCACGAGGTCTTCGACTGGCGACGGTGCCGCTGAGGTATTCAGCCAACTGGTTTCGGCAGGCGTGAGGTAGGCGCTGCGGGCGAGCGAAAACACGTCCTCTGTCAACGTCAGCGTGATGGTCCGCGACGTGGAGCCACGGCTGACCTCGATCACGCGGAAGAAGGCTGCTTCAATCAGATGCTCGGGCCATGTCAGCTTCACCACGTCATAGCGGACGGCATCCCAGAACTCCCGCGTCACCTCGGCCTCACAGGTGGCATAGGGATAGGCCACTGCTGCGAGATCCCGTTCTGCCAGTTGGAGCGCCGTTTCCTGCGATCCAACGCCGTAGTAGTTGCGGGAGTCAGACACGATGCCGCCCTGCATGGCGATCCCGGCCAAGTCCTGCGCCGTGACGGTCGAAGGCTTGCCGTTATAGGGATCGGTCCAGGTGACGACGATCTCGTTGGAAATCATCCCCCAAGACTTCGTGCGGTAGGATCGCAGTTGGGCGTTGTCAGGCGTGACGACAGGCACAAGGTCGGGATCGTAGTCGTTCCGCAGCAGCTTCATGGTGTGCTTGCCCGTTTCCGGGTGAACGAAGACGGCAGCCTGAATGTGGTCCAGAACCTCTTGGATGAACTCTTCGATCTTGCTCTGCCGGGTCCAGAGCATATTCAGCCCCAGCCCTTCATCATAGAGGGTCTGGGCGCAGACCTCGAATGATCCGATGTCCATTGCGCCGAGGGACTCGCCCATGCCCCAGTCGGTGTTGGTCATGCACTCGAAGACGATGTGACCGGGATTGGACGCCTTTTGCGCATTGCCATCCGGGCTGTCAGGCAAGTCGATCAGGGCGATTGCCGGGTTCAACCCCTCCGAAGGCCGACGCAGCCGCACGGACACCTTCTTCAGATAGGGGTTGTTGGCCGTCATGTAGAAGGAGGTGTCTTCGTCGTTGCTGCCTTCCTCGTCCAGCGATCCCGTGAGGAAGATCGAGGCCAGCCCCCGGAAGCCGGGAACGGCATCAACCGCCCGCCCCAACCGATAGGCCAGCCGCCACGGCAAGGTCTGGTTCTGGTTGCCGTTCAGCCACGCGACCTTGCCTTTGACACCGCCCTCTTTGGTTTCACCGCCAAACAGATCGGGCTTGTTGATGTCGAAGTCGGTGTTGGCTTCGAGGTTGCCCCTCCATGCCACCTTCTCATCGAACTTGATTTCGAGCAGCCGCAGCCCGCGACCAGCGGCGCAAAGGCCGATGTGCATCGACATGAAGTGCTTGTAGACCTGTGTGCCGCCCCCGGCTTTACCCCCGCTCATGCAGCGCCTCCGCTTCCAGCTTGGCCGCGACGATCCGGTCAATCAGACCGTCGAAGCCGCGCCCGTAGAGCGATGAGGCCGGCATTCCGTTCTTGATGAAATCCACGAAGTCGATTCCGTTCTGCTCGGCAAAGCGCCGCGCCCCTTTGGCGCAGAACAGGCGTCTGACATCGGTGATGGTCACGATCATCCCGAGACCTCTTCGGTCACTGTCCGCTTCTCACCGAACCAGATGATATTGACCTCGGTAATCTCCACCTCACCAAAGAGGACCGGGATCGGTCGGCCCGGTTCGGCGGTCGGGTCTTCAAGCTGGGATACCTCGGTCGGCTGCTCAGTCTTGGTGCGCCCGAGGATGAGGTATCCAACGGTCTGGATGGCGACACCGACCGCGAGTTGTAGCAGGAAGGGGGCAAGAGCGAAGGGCATGATGAGGGAGTATCACGTTTGCCGTGAGATTAGAAGAACTGGTTCTTCCGGCTGATCGGGTTTTCCAGCGGGATGAAGGGCTGCCCGCCATAGTTCACGATGTTGTTGTGAAGGTCCGCGCAGTCGGCTTCGGTGTGGTTGCAGCCGAGCGTGACGCGCAGCACGGTCCCGACCTCGACCCCCCGGATGGCACCGCGAACCGACAGGATCGTGCTGGTCGCGCTGACGATGGTCCTGATTTCCTTCTTGCCGCTGGGCGTCGTCCACTCGACCACGCCGCCCGCGTATTTCTCGGGGGATGTCAGAGCCACGCCGACTGTCATGGTGCTGCCCGTGAAGGCGGTCACAGTCCGGTTGACCCCGGCCACCTCCTTGTTGGCGCGGCACTGAGGTCCGAACAGGGCATGAGGGCACCCGATCTGGTAGTTGCGGCGCAGGCCGGGGCGCTGGATCGACGAGGACACCGGGACGCAGTTGAAGGATACCTCGTTGCCCACGAACTCGGGTGCGCCGATCCTGCCCAGCCAGACAGCGGGGTAGTCGAAGAGTGTCGGCGCGTCTTCCATGTGCCCTTGGAAGATCGTCAGGTTCACCACCTGGGCCGGGGGGAATCCAAGAAACTCGGTCTCGATCCCCGAGCCTCGTGCCAGCGTCACGGTCACATCCGACTTGTCCAGCGTGGAGCCTTGGTTGATGTCGGTCACATTGATCGGCCACGGGACATAGGTGATGCCGTTCCGCACGACAGCGGTCTCGCCGTCCGTGAAGGCATAGGGGCCGAACGTGCCCGAGGAAAAGGATCGACCCGCCGCGATGCGGCCGGTAAGCCAGTGACCCTTTGCCCAGTTCTCGGCGTCTCCGAATATGTCATCCCGCTCGGGGAACATCGGATAGGGGCGGGCGTCCCATGTCCAGATGCTCAGGCTGTTCCACTCGATCATCCCAGCCCCTTCGTCGCGCCAATAGGACAGCACGGCTTCCAGGGCGATCCGCTGGATGGCGGCGTCGGTGCGCTGGTTCGAGTAATAGGGATAGAAACTCTCCGATGACTTGGGATCGACGAAGACGTTCGGCTGATTGGTCCCCTTCTCTACGGCAGGGACACCCAGTTCCGTGAAGACGACGGGCTTGGATTCGGCCACCCATGAGGTCGTGCCCGTGTCCTCCACGCCGCCCGGTCGGTTCCGGTGGGCGTTCGACCACCAGCCATAGATGTCCTTCTGACGGTAGACCCAATGCTTGCTGTAGAAGTCGTTGATCGGCGTCCTGATCTGGGCATTCCGGTCACTGGTGGAGGCGTAATACCAATCGTAGTATTCGCCCCCTTCGATGTTCGCCCGGATGTAATCGTGATCGTAGATCGAGGGGTATCCCGCCAAGCGGTCCAGATGGGTGTTCCCGTCCCGCCAGTCGGACAGCGGCATGTAGTTGTCGATGCCGATATAGTCGATGTTGGAGTCGGACCAGAGGTCATCCATGTTGAAGAAGATGTCGCTGCCGGGGCGATAGGAATGGTATTCTGACCAGTCTGCGGCGTAGGAGATCCGCACGGTGCCCCCGAGGATGTCCCGAGCCTCCTGGGCCAGCGCAACGAAGTTCTCCACGCCCACGAAGTTGTCCGCAGCCCCGCGAACCCGCGTGATCCCGACCATTTCACTGCCGATCAGGAAGTCATCCGCCCCGCCGTTTTTGGCGAGGGTCGCCATATGCAGGATGAAGCGGCGGAACTTCCAGGCGGCTGGGCCGCTGTAGGTGACGCGCTTGTTGGTGGCATCCCAGCCGAAGTCGGTGGCGGCGGCGGTGCCAAAGAAGGTGTTGATCTGGGTGTCAGCCGCCGCCGTCCGATCTGCCGTGCTGGGCTGGCCGATGGCCGGGGAGCAAGTAATCCGGCCCCGCCAAGGATAGGCCCCCTGCTCAGAGCCGCCGTAGGGATCGGTGAGGCCATTTCCGGCTTCGATGTCCATCATGATGAAGGGATACATCGTCACCCGCAGCCCCTTGGCCTTGAGGAAGGTCAGAGCCTCCCAGACGGTGCGGTCAGCAGGAGCGCCGCCCACGGCGGGATCAGTGCTTGCGGTGGCCCGCGTGACCACATCAGCGGAAGCCCTGTCCAGCCCGCCCACATACCAGTCGTAGGGGGTCGTGACGGTATCGTCGAACTCGACCTTGGGCTTGATGTCGCAGACCCCGGCCCGCAGATCGGTGCCATGCCAGGAGACCACCAGACTGACGTGATCCAGATCGGGCGCGATGGCGAGAAGGTCGTTCACCGATTCCTCGAAATCACTGACCGCCGTCCCCGTGTAGCCGTTCAACACCTTCCCCGTGGCGTCCGTCACCTTGGTCGTCCCATAGCCGAATTCCGTGGTGCCAGGGATGATCGTCACGGATCGCATGAGCGACTCCAGCGATGGCTCGGCACCACGGAAAAGGTAAAGTTTCGTCGGGCTGCCGCTGGCGCGAGAGGCTTCACGGTTGGCAAACATCAAGCGTCCTCTATCGTCTCTAGGGTCATGACCTGGGCGACAAGCTGCGCCACGTCGTCGTTGAACCAGCGAACCGTCATGGCATCGGTGGCGAACCGGGCCTTGGACATCCAGTAGATCGCGTCGATGTCTTCGAGGGTGAAACTGGTGTCGAAGAGGGAGTCGACGGTGATCTTCATCCGAACGCTGGGGCGGAAACCGCTGTCGAAGTGATCGCCATAGTCGCTGCCGAAGTCGCCCGGAGCGTCTTCGGTCGTCACCTCGATCGCACTGATCTTCTTGTATGTGATCGACAGATCGCTCCTGCGGCGAATGGCAATCGCGGTGTTGACGAGCGAGGTCAACGGGAGCGGGCCATCGACGAAGAGGGTATCGGTGCCGCTGGCAATGCCGCCCACCGAATTGAGGGGATAGGTCCAGTCCATCGACCAGAACTCGCCCCGGCGACCCTTGCAATCCATGAAGAGGCGCAGGATGCGACTGATCTTGGCATAGGAACGGCCAAGGAAAGTGTGCTGGGTGATCTGCGTGTTGAAAGCGACCGGGAGATATGACTCCTTGACGCCGCGCCCATATTCCATCTGTTCGCGTGGCGACACATACTGGACCTGTGGCGGCTGCGCCCAGTTGGGCTTCTCTTCAAAGACCCGCAGCCCATCAAAGAGCGTGAAGAGCGGCGAGGTCTCGAAGCTGAACGGGGTTCCCGGCAGCACGTCGAAGCGAATGTCCACCTCAGCTACGTCGTCCGTGACATGGGCGGCTGACAGCGTGTCGGCCAGATCGCCTAGAATGGTCGGCATCACCTTGGAGCCGACCGGAGCCGCTGCCGCCAATGCCGTGCCGATGGTGATCTGCTGATTGCCGCCGCTGGGGGCGATGGCCGTGACCGTAGCGAAGGAGGCAGGAGCCACCATGATCGTTCTGCCGACCGTCAACCACCAGGGCAGATCGGGAACGAGGAATGTCGTTGCCCCGGAGGATGCCGCAGCGGCCAGGAATGTCGGCCCTCTGGCGGGATCAACGATCCTGTCCGCGACCTCCGTTCGATCATGCAGATGGTTCCGCAGCGCCCGCAGATTAGAGGAACGAAGCAGCGCGGTGAATTCAACCGTGCGCCTCGGGGCCATCCGTTCCGCCGACCGCTGTTCCCTGCCGGATCTCGTCGTGAAGATCGTGGTCCGATACTGGATCGTTTCGGCCACACCGTCTTTCCAGTTGGGCTTGATGAATTCGAGATTGCTCACGACAGAGTCGCCTTCAAGGTCCGCGACCGACGCGACATGAAGTTCAGCATCACCCGCTCACCAGCTTCGGTGGCAAGTGCAGCCTCGATCACGTCAGCCGGATCGAAGACGTTCACGTTCTTGATGTTGACCTGACTGGACCCGCCACCGTTCATCCTGTGGCGCGGGTCATCGCGGCGAAGGATTTCCTCGTCGTTCTCCGCGATGATGGGCACCTCATTGGGGCCGAGGCCGGGAATACCGCCGCTGTGGAACCGCATGGCATTGGCGAAGAGCATCGGGTTGACGCGGCGGCTGGGAGCGGCAGAGCCAGCAATGCCGCCGTCATGGAATATCGACGCCACGCTGTTGGCGATGGCCGCGCCCACTGTCCCGGTCGTCGCCCCGGTGCCGCCCGTCAGCGCGTTCAGGATCGCCTGTTGGACGATGGCCTCACCGATGGCGATCACCATCCGTCCCAAACCATCCAGCACCGAGTTGAAGAAGGCATCGGCGGCGTTCTTGCCTTCTGCCAGTGCCTCGGAAAGTGCGCCGAAACCATCGCCGCCGATCTGGGCAATCTGATCGTTCAGGTCTGCCGCTTTCGGCAGATACTCGTTGACCTCGACCACGGCTGCCGTGATCTCGCCACGCATGGCACGAAGGTTCAGGATCGCCGCTTCGATTTCGGGGCCTGACATCGTTTCGAGGTAGGCGATCATGCCGTCAATGGCAGTGGTCGTCTGCGCGTTCACGTCGGCCAGTGTCGCCCGGAGAGCCGTCGCTTCCTCGGTTTTCCCGCTGTCTTCGAGAACCTTGATCTGATCCAGCAGCGCCTTCCGGTAGTCCAGAAGTTCGTTGACCTTCTCTTCATGTTCCTCCCTGACCGTCATCCCCTCAGCGCCAGACGTGCCGCCACTGGACTCCGGGGTCGGGTTGAAGAGTTCGTTCTGAAGATCAAGGCTTTGCTGTTGCAGTTCGATGAGGCGTTGCGCACGGGGCATCAATGCCTCGTAGGCGGCGGCAACCGTGTCAGGGTTGGCACCGGCCGCCAAGAGCGCGTCGGTCTCCCTGCGGACCATTTCATCGGCCCGGAAGGTGGACTCGGGGATGCCGTTCTGTAGCGCCTGAATCTGGTTCTCGACCCGGATCAACTGGGTGTCCAGTTCGGCATCGAAGGAGCCGAGTGACGCCAGCGCGCGACCGAGATTCACGGCGGCGTTCATCAGGTTCCAAGTCTGCGCCGTGGCAGCGGTAGCCTCGGCCTTGAAGCGGGCGAGCGCGGTCTTCGCTGCATCCACCTGGGGCGACTGGGCACCATAGGCGTCCGTCAGCAGCTTGATGACGGCTTCCATTTCGCGGATCGTGTCCGCTGCCTTTTCCTCTTCGGTGCGATGCTGCTGAACGAACGCCGCAGCCGTGCGTTCGGCAGCGGCCAGTTCCTCGGCGGCAGCGGTGGCAGTGAATTGGGCGGTCGTGCTTTCCACAACCGCGTCCTTCATTTCCTGCGTGACCGTTACCCCGGCTTTGGCCGCACGATTGTAGAGGTCGAGGACGTTGTTGTAGATCGCCAGAGCAAGGCCGGAATACTCGGTCGCACGGGCCTGCTGCTCACGCGCCTCCGACTCCTCACGGATCAGAAGGGCGAAGTCGGATTGCCGCTTGAGGTCTTCGGCGCTGGGGCCAGTGCCGCCCGCAGCCGTTTCCTCCGCGATCTTCTGCAACTCGGCCTGCCGCGCCCGCAGGGCTTCAAGGTCAAGGCCCCACGACGCAGCAAAGCCCGTGACCTGTGGCGAGTCAGCGGCGAAGCCTTGGGCCTGGAGCCGCGCCATTGCGTCTTCGATGAACGCGATCTGCCCCGTGACCTCTTCCAGTTCGGACATGGGCTGGGGCAGCACCGACACGATGTCCCTGATGAGCATCGCGGTCCCGGCAACGGATTTGCCGAGGAAGTCGAAGATGCCTGCGATCCCCTGAATGACCCCGCTCTGGCGGGCGAACCCGATGAGGTAGCCGAAGGCATCCCCCAGCGCCGTAAAGGCGTCTGACCACGGGCCTGCGGCCTTCTCGGACGCTTCATCGTATCGGTCGGTCAGGATCGACTGGGCAAGGGCCACGGCCTCAGCCGAGCGGCCTGCGGCATCCATCGCAAGGATTTGGTCGTATTGTGCCCCGGTCAGGAAGTTCAGGGCCTTGTCCAGTTCGCGGACCTCGGCCACGCCGCCGCTGAAAGCCGTGGCAACATTTCCGGCGACCGACTCGTAACTCTGTCCGGTGATCGCGGCGATCTGCTCACTCAGTTTGACCAGCCCACCAATGTCTGCCTGCTCGAACCCGGCGCTGATGAAGGGGGCCAGCTTCGACCATTCGAGGCTGATCGCCATCAGGCCCTCGGCGGTATAGCGCGACGAGTCCGCAATCGAGAGCAGCCGGCTGCTGAATTCTTCCAGCGCAGCCGCTTCCCGGCTCATCTGAACGACCGCGCCGATAAACGGCGACAGCACCGCCGTCACAGCCGCGATGATCGGGATGGACCGCGCCAGTCCGACCATCACATCCGGCCAAATCTGGGCGAACTGTCCAGCCTGCTGCGCCGCGATCTGGATGGGGTTCTGGCCCATCGCAAAGCCTGAAATCACGTCGTTGACTTGATAGCCCAGGTTGGTCAGTTGCCAGGGCTTGAGACCCCAGATTTCCACTTCCTGATCTTCGCCGCGCCGACCTTGGTTCCGCTGCCGCGCCCCCGGCAACGCGCCGCCAAAGCCCGACATGACCTGTGTGGCGTTCTGCCGACGCTGGGCGGCGGTGGCCCGGTCGGTGGCCGCTGCAAGCTGGTTCTGCGCGGCGGTGTTCCGGTCGGTCGCGGTCTTCTTCGCGTTCAGCGAGGGCACCGAAGCAGAGTTCAGGGCGTTCTGCTCCTGAGCCTCCACGTTGGCCTTGGCGATGGCGATAGCAACCCGGTCGAAGGCCGCGAACGATCCCCGAACCGTGCCGTTGGTGCGGGCTGCGGTCTGATCCAGTTCCGCCAGTTCGCGCTTGAGGTCGCGGGCGGTCGAGGCATAGCCTTCCGCGATATTGCGGTTCGAGGCTCCGAAGTTCGGGCCGATCCCGTCAGCCAGCCGTTGATTCTGGAAATACTTCGCCGCCTGGGCCTGCGCCTCTGCCAGTTCTTGCCGCAGCCGTTCGGCCTTGCTGGCGGCGAAGTCCATTGAACGGGCGGTCTTGTCGAAGGCCGCGAAGGTGCTTCCAGCCGCATCCTTGCTGCCTTTCAGCGCGGTCGTCACACCAGTCAGGTTGTCTTTGAGGATCGCGGCCTTCTCGACCAGCTTCCCCTTCTTGATGATGAGTTGGCCGATGGCTTCGCGGTTGACGTTCTCGGCTGCGGTCAGTTCCCGCAGTTCGGTCGAGACCTTCTTGATCTCGGCGGTCGTGTCAGCGAGGGCCTTCTTGGTGGCGACCGAGAATTGAAGCTGGGCTTTGCGCCCAGCCTCCTGAAGATCCTTCATGACCTTGGAGTATTCGTCCTTGGCCTTGATGGCGAGGTTTACGGCCCGAGTGTTATTCGCCATGAAGGAGCGCCTTCAGTTGATCGTTCAGTTCCTTCGCGGCGCGGTTGGTCGCGGCGGATTTGACGTTCATGTTCGGCACTGCGGAAAGCGCCATCCGAAGAAGCGAGACTCTTGTGGCGAGTTGAGCGTCCAACCTTCTCGTCACAAACTCGGCTTCGACAGAGACCATTCCGACCGGGTAGTCCCATGCGGCTGTGTGTCCATGATCCAACAGGAGGCTTACCTGTCGGCGGATGCCGCTGATCCAGGTCGTCAGGTCTTTCGGGGCTGTAGGTTCGATAGCACCCGAACGACGGTTTCCATCAGCTTTTCCAGCCCGCCCTCGTTCGAGAGGGTGAGCATGGCGATCTTTTCGAGGGCGTCGATCTGCACCGGGAAGGGCAGTTCGTTGCCGAAGGTCTCAGCCAGCGCGGGCATTCGCGCCCCGTGGGAAATCACCATGCCTGCGAAAGACCCGAAGCGGTCGCCCAGTGACAGGGCCACCGCCTCAGCATTCGCTTGCAACTCCCCCGTGATCGACATCGCGTAGAGCCGTTCGAGTTCGACCCGATGGGCACGAATGATGGCGATCATGTGGGTAAGCGAGAGACCGCGAACCTCGAAGGAATGATCCCCGAACTTCACGGTCTCACTCGGGATGACGAGATCCAGCATTACGCGGGCCGACCGTCAACGTAGACGAGAGCGAGGTTGCCCTTCTTGAGCGCGGTGACGCTGAAACCCATCGTCTGCCACGCCGTCGACTCCGGGTCTTGCAGCAACGCGATGTCACCGTTCGGGGCGATCACGCAGCGCGGAATCGTGTAGTCGCTCTGGGGGCCTGCCGCGTTGTAGGAGATCAGCTTGAGTTCGCCTTCGACCTCGGTTTCCCCGGTGGCGATCTGCGACCGCGTGTTGGCGCTGACGTTGTAGGTCACTTCCACGTCGGCACCGGCCGTAATGGTCCCGGTGGCGAGGATCGTTACCAACCCGAGATCAGCATCCAGCAGATAGTCGGTGTTCAGTGTCTTGGCGACGGAGGCGACCTCGACCACGACGCTCGTGACCTTGCGGACGCCAGTCGGGGTGGCATCGCTGCGACCCAGTTGGTAGACGCCGCCGAGTTCCACGTCGTTCAGCATTTCAACGACCCCGGTCGCGGAAGTGGTCGTGATGACCGCCTCGTCGGACATGAACCAGAGCGCCTTGTTGGTGGCCTTCATGTCGTCGGTCGTGATCGAACCGGACATCGACGAGTCGATGACGATTTCCTCGTCCTTGTTCTTCATCCCGCGCTGGGACGAATAGTGCATGAGTTTCTGGGTTTCGCGGGAGAGCGTGAACTGCGGGCAGTTCCCCAGTTCGATGAAAGCGCCGGGGGTGGTCGTGCCCGCGAGGAAGGGCGCGAACAGCAGCTTGCCACGGGGCACCGTGAGGTTGGACGAGTCGAAGTTCATGATGCACTCCTTGTGTGTATTTCTCACATACCGTGATTTTGCATTTCAGGCAAGCGGTATGGGACGTTGGGGTTTCGGGTTCAGAGTTCCTTAGAAAGTGCCAATCGAGCCACCAGCAGAGGTGGTTTCTGTTCCTGCCACGTTCGTATGATTCCGTTTCAGGACCGTTCCACCGTTGGCGTCGATGGCGTAGTTGGTCGCTGCGCCAGCCGCATCGGCGGTCGTGTCTTCAAGCCACATCTGGACGCTGTTGGATGCCTTGTAGGCCGTCGACTCCCCGTCAACGTCGCGGGCTGTGACGGTGGAGCCAAGCAGCCAGACCTTCGACGTTTCGATGAAGTGAACCTCGGTCCCGTTCTTGGAATAGCCGAAGTCGCCACCGACCACGGCCACGATCACATCGTCATGGCCGGTGATGGCATTGCATGAGGTCGCCGCGATCAATCCATTGCTGCACCCATTGTCAAAGCCCGTGCAGTTCACGAGCAGCGCAAACATTGTCGGGTTGGCGTCCGAATGGAAATTCCACCCGTCCTTGGCCCCGCCCGAGGCATCGCAGTTGAAGAAGGCAACCAGACCGTTCGTGCGCCTGATCTGGACGGCATCCAGAGGGCTGCCCACGGTCGATGGCGAAGAGTATCGGAACGCGCAGTCCACGCCCACAATCGACCGGGTTGCGATGGCATCGCAATGGAGCGCCCCGGTGATGCCGCCTTCGCACACGACGTTCTCAAGGTAGAGGTCGCCCGTGTGAGTCAGGAACCGCGCCCCGTTGAAGTTGCGAACGAGGGCGATTGTTCCGGTCCCAGGCACAGAACCGATATTGACATAGTTGTTGTTGGAGCCGTCTTTCCACCAAGTCCCGACCGTCAAACGGCAATCCGCAAGACTGGCAGCATGGGTCAGTTCGGTGAAGTTGCCTTTGGGGGTCAACTGATCCGTGCGGAAGACCCGGTTGACCGAACTCAGGTTCGTCACATAGGTCGTTCCCGAGTCAAGCGTCCAGGTGACAGACTGCGGCCAAGTCTTGTATTCGATCTTCCCGCCCCAGCCGATGATCGCAACGTGCTGATTCGGTTCGACCGCGCCATTGTTCGAGAAGGCGTTGTTGTTGATGATGCCGGGTTTGCAGATCACCCGGTAAGGGGCACCCGTTGCGTTCCCTGCGGTGAAAGCGGAATGGATCGTGCGTTTGGCCTGCCGGAAGTCGCCCTCGAATGCACCCAGTCCGGTGTTCGCGTCGTTTCCGAGCGTCCCATCGACGTGATACGCGGGGCCAGTCCAGATCGCAGGGTTGACCAGTTCCCGAGGGTTCAGGATCACCCCATACTTGCCATCGGCTTTCCCGGCGATGATCGGGAAGCGGTCGTTGTCCCAGCCCAGGGCGGTCGGAGTCTTCTTGCCCGCGAGTGCCGCAGCGGCAACGATCTTCGAGCGGGGAGCGCCGAGCAGAAGACGATCCACCAAGGTCTTGGTATTGGCTGCCGTGACCTCGACGGTGAGATCCGGTGCGGCGGCAGTTGCGGCCGGTGGTCCCCAAAGAATGAACTGGGTGCCATCGTATTGAATGAGGTATTCCGTCCCGGCAACCAGACGACCCGAAGCCAGCGCCGCGCCTGTCGGTTCAAGGATCGACTTCGCCCCCAGCCCGTTGATGTTGATCGTCACGGCCCCGGTGTTGCCGCCGCCGATCTTTCCGAAGAAGAATTGCCCACGGGTGTAGGATTGCAGGTTGCCGCCATCTGCCGCCGAAGCTGTCACAGCGTTCGGGGACGACACGACGATGGACTGCAATCGCTGGGGCCGCAGCGCGTTGTCCCAGATGTTGCGATACTTGTCCCCGATGACCCGCCAGACCGACCCCGTGTAGAGCAGGTTCACCCGGTCGCCGGATTGCAGCGCCCCGGCGATCATCGCGTTACCGAGTTCATCCTGCACCGCGACCGCCGTGGTGCCGCCAATGCTCAGGGTGACGGCCCCGGTATTGGTCGCGGGCCACGGGAAGTTCCACAGCATCATCCCTCGGGTGAGCGATACCGGAGAGCCGCCGACCGACGAGTCCGCGAGGTTCGCAGTCACCGTGTTCGCGTCGGAGTTCGCAATCGAAGAGACCAGATAGTTCAGCCGACTGGCGGCATTCGTCAGATCGGTCTTGAGTGCGAGAGTAGAGGTGTTCGGGGCGGGCGCAGGCGTCCACAGAATGAACTGGGTGCCATCGTATTGGATCAGGTATTCGTTGCTGCCAACCAGCCGACCCGCCGCCAACGTGGCCCCGGTCGGTTCAAGGATAGCCTTCGCCCCCAACCCGTTGATGTTGATCGTCACGGCCCCGGAGTTGTTGCCACCGATCTTGCCGAAGAAGAACTGACCACGAGTGTAGGATTGCAGGTTGCCGCCGTCTGCCGCCGAAGCCGTGACGTTGTTCGGGTCAGTGACCACGATGGACTGCAACCGCTGGGGCCGCAGCGCGTTGTCGATCACGTTCCGATACTTGTCACCGATCACCCGCCAGACCGAACCCGTGTAGAGCAGGTTGACCCGGTTGCCGGATTGCAGCGCCCCGGCAATCAGGGCGTTCCCCTGTTCGTCCTGGACCGCGACCGCCGTGGTGCCGCCGATACTCAGCGTGACGGCCCCGGTATTGGTGACAGGCCACGGGAAGTTCCACAGCATCATCCCACGGGTGAGGGCGGCAGACACGCCGCTCACGGAGGGATCAGCGAGGTTCGCCGTGATCGTGTTCGCGCCGACGTTGGCAATCGAGGCCGCGACGTAGTTGATCCGGTTGGCCGTGCTGTTCAGGTTGGTCTGTGACGCCTTGGCAGCAATGTCGCTGATGATGCCCGCAAGGTTCTGATCGTCAATGATGTCTGCCACGAAGAGGAAGACCGCCCGCATCATTGCGGCGGTGATCTGGTTCGATCCATTCGTGGGAACCAGTGACGAAATCGAAGATCGAAGATTGGCGGTAGTGACAGGCATCTTGGTCTCCGATCATTTTGCCCGCTCATAACACATTGCGTGAAATTCACGCAAACGGTGTTTCCAGGTTCTCGGTCACGGTCAGGGTCAGACCAAAGAGGAAATAGGCCACGTTGGAGATTTCATCGTCTGGACGGTGGACGGGCTGACCGATCCCGAGTGCCGTCACCCGGCCTTGGAAACCGAGGATGTTGAAGCGGTCTTCCTTGGCTTTGACCAGTGCCGAGATCACGGTAGCTGACAGGTGATAGGCGGGGTCCAACGTGTTGGGTCGTTGATCCTGAACGAAGCCCTGAATGATGAGTCTGAACTGATTGGCCGCGACCGGGGCGGCGGTCCCATTGTTGGCCTCGATTGCGCGGGGGTCTTCGAGGATCGCCACGAGTGGCAGCGGATCGGAGTCACCGAAGACGGCCCTGCCCCGGAAGACTCGTTCCATCGTGCGCCCGTGCTTGTCGGTATAGTCCGAGAGGTCGAAGGTATAGCCGTTGGCCGGTGTGACCGTCTTGATCTGATCGGTGACGGCCTTGACCACGCGCAGGCGGAAAGGATCAGGCATCTAGAAGGTCCATCTGTCTGTTGAACTCGAATTCGAGAAAATCCAGCGCCTCGGGGATCATGTCCTGATAGATACCTTCGCCGTCCGAGGCAGCGATAAGGGCCTGGTCCACGGACGGGCCATAGAGCAGCCAGAGGTTTCGACCGATCTCCTTGGGCTTGTAGGCCCCCCGTGGCTTGCCGCCTTCTGTCCTGACTGCCAGTCCAAGGTTGTCGTTGTTCAGCTTCATGATGAAGGCGCGACGGATGACGCGACTGACTCCCGGCTTCACCATGACCGTGACCGATCCGCCGCGATGACGAGATCCGCCTTCCAGCGGTTTCGCCCGCGTGAACCGGGCCAGCGACGTGGCTTGACCACGACCTTCAATGATGGCCTCGAACGACTTCTTGCGGGCGCGAGTGGCGACCCAAAGCCGCTTGTTGGCCGGTGACAGATAGGAGGCAGGAAAGGCGACCTGTGACCGGGCCATTTCGGCGGCGCGGGTGCGGAAGCGGTCGGCGGTCTTGTTCAATGCTCTGACCAAAGCGGTTTCCACCTGGTTCGTCCGCTCGGGCACGAACTTCAGGTCGTCCAGTTCGATCATGATCGTCGGCATCATGGCAGGATCGCCGCCCAGACATCGCCCGTGGTGTCCACGGCGGCGAGCAGCAAATCGAGTTCCGTCTGCGGGAGGGGTGTCACATCCGTCGTCGTGTATCCCTCACGGGCAGGTGCGTTCGGCCCGGTGACATAAGCCTCGGTCGTGCCGAATATAACATAGGCATCAGTCAGCGCCTCGAAGCCGGGAGGAAAGACGATCCGGTCGCGCAGGACCAAGAAGTCGGCCCCGTCCGTGAAGTCCTCACCCCTCAGATTGCTCCGTTCGTTCTTGCGGTGCAGGCGCACGTTGACCGCAACAGGAGAACCCCCGGCATGTGACAGATAGACAGCCGGGAGTTCAAAGGTCTTGTGGACTTGACCCAGCGCCTTGCGCTTGATGTCACGCCAGCTTGCCATCAGACAATCGTATCGTCCGCGCCATCGCCCTGGGCGACTTCATCGGGATCGACAGAGAGCGCACCGCCGCCGTTCGCAACCTCAGCGTCGGGGGGCGTCGGTTCCTTGGCCTCGGCCTTGGCGGGGGCCTTCGCTGCGGCCTTGGCAGGAGCCTTCGCGGCCTCGGCCTTGGCGGGCTGCTTGGCGGGTGCGGGGGTCGAGGCGGCGGCGACCACGGGCGGGTTCAGCGCATTCCAGATCGCGGTTTCCGCCTCGTTGGCGGCGCGGATCGCACCCAGCTTCGACAGTTCGTCGAATTCGGCATCCGAGAAGGCGCAGACCTGACCGGGTTCCTTGCTCTTCTCGGGATTCTTCATGCTCACGAGGTTGTGGATCGTATAGCCGAGTTTCATGGCGGCAGATTCCTTCGGGTTGTGTGGGGGAAGAGAGCGGCGGGAAACGGGAAGCCCCGTGGTGGAGGCTTCCCGCCAATGGTCAATCAGATCACGTTCGCCAGCAGCGTGGCGTTCGGGTTGACCGGGACCATGATGGGAGCAGACTTGTGGGTGATGTATTCCACCTCCACGTCGCCCTGCGTGACCCAGTTCTTCGGGAAGATCGGCAGCGGCGCATAGCCCGCCGAGCGGTCGATGATCGCGCCGAACGCCTGGTAGCCCATCACGGCCTGTGCGCTGCTCGTGAAGAGCATCTGGCCGTTCCCGATGTAGCGAGTCGTTGCCCCGGTCATCGGATGCACGAAGTCCGAGTTGTCCACCCAGAACTCGATGGTCTGGCCCGAGGAACCCCCGACCGACATCGTTGCGACCCGGAAGACCTTTTCGCCGGCCGGGGCAACAAGCCCCCGCTCGAACGTGATCCCTTCGCCGCCACGATAGTTCATGTCGAGGAAGGACTTCAGTTCCGCATCCTTCCGCATGACCGCCCAGACGCCGCCGCCCATCGTGACGCGAGTCGGAACGCCACCGAACTCGGCGGTGGACATGCGGTCCAGCACGAGTTGCACGAAGTCCACGATGCTGACGCCGACTTGGCCGAAGCGGTCGCCGCCCGTCAGGGTGATCGTGTGGTTCGCCGCGCGCTGGAAGTTCACGGTCACGGCGGGGTAGTCTTCCCCCTCGATCACGATCTGGCCGTCACGCAGGGCAACCGCCGCCATGTAGTTCCAGGTGCGACGGATCGCACGGACATGGGCTGCGGTCATGGCGGCGCGGATGAGGTCCAGACGCTCCATCGGGGACAGGAGGTCCAGCCGCGCTTGGCTCATGTTCGCGTCGATGCCCACGCGCCGGGTGAGCGGCATGAGGGGATCGACCTGATCTTCCAGCTTGACGTAGGCAGGCCGGAAGCGGAACGCGGTGGACTGGTCGTCATAGACCGACTTGCCGCGCGCCAGCGGCATGACGAACGGTGCCAGTTTCCGGCCCTGGATCGGCATCTTCTCGAAATCGACATAGCCGGTGGCGTCGGTTTCGGCCACGTTGGGAAACCACTGCATCCAGTAGAGCGGATCGGCTTCCACGTCGCGCATGACGCCGAGGAAGGTGTTGGTTTCCCAGAGTTCGTAGGTTTGGCTGTCAGCCATAGTTCAGCACTCCTTCCGGTCAGCCGCGCTTGGCGACGATGATGTTGGTGATCGACAGACCGGCCTGATCGAACGCGGCCAGTTTCTTCGCTTCGGTGTCGAACGACTCGTGCCAGACGAGGGCGTCCATGTTGTAGCAGCCGGAATACCAGACCGGCCCGGTCGCCGTGCCCGAAGCGCCCAGCGAAACGGCGTGAGCCAGCACACCGATGGGCTTGACGCCCCCGGCATCACGGCCACCCGTGAGGGTCGCCGCACCGAAGCCGGTGCCCGTGCCGGATTCGACCGTGGTGATTTCGTTGCCGTTGTCACCGACCTCACGGGCGGTGAGCGTGACGACACCGGCCACGTTCGACGCGGACACCAGCCCGTTGATGAGGGTGCCAGTCCCGTAGACCGTGCCTTCACCCGCGCCGCCGTTGATCGCGGCCACGAGGTTCGCCGCACTGGCAGTCACGGAGCCGCCGATAAGCACCTGATCCGCAGCGGTCAGTGCCGAAACGAGCGTGTAGACCCGGCCACCGATGGTGATCGTATCGTTCGCCGTCCCGACGCCAGTGAAGGTCAGCGTCCCGGTCGCCGCCGCCCCGGCCACGCCCCACGTCGCCAAGGTCAGCTTCCGGGCGGCGTCAAGGCCAACGACGGAGAACTGGGCGAAGGTGGTGTTCAGCGCGAGGTCGAACGAAACGGCGGGAGCCATTTCGGGGTGCGGACCCGCCAGCAGGAAGTTCTGCATGTAGGTGTCCAGCACCTCGAAGGAGGCGCGGCCCGGATCGGCATAGGGGGGGATGATGGTCGTCATGTCGATCACTCCTTCTTGAAGCCGCTGATGTTCATGGCCTTGACGCGCGCCAGCACATCCTCAGCCTTGGGTTTGTTGGTGTCCGCGTTGCCCTCGGGCGTGTCGCCGGAAGACAGATCGGGATTGGTCGTGCCGTTCATGGCGGCGGCGAGCATCCCTTTGGGGGCACCAGCGCCAGCGGGCGGGGCGGATTCCTCGCCCTTCGCCTTCGTTTCCTCGGGCAGCTTGGCGAGCATCTTGGTCGCTTCCTCAGCCGACTTGTCGGTCTCGAAAGCCAGCATCCGGGCGGCGGCGGGACGGGTGGCCGCTTCGGTGGAGTCCAGGATCGCGGCAATCCGCGTCTGTTCCGCCTTCGCCCCGGCCTGTGTCGCAGCGGCGGTCGCCGCTGCAAGCGCCGCTTGATGCTCTTCGTTGGTGGTTCCGGCCTGGGTGTTCTCGGCCATAGGATCGTCCTCCTTAGAGTGGATTGAGGCCACGAAGGCCGTGAATGCGTCGTCCAGGTTGCCGATATTGTCGGCCAAACCTATTTCGACTGCTCTTTGAGGCATAAAGGTTAAAGCATTGGTCTCATCGACATCCTTCTCCTTTAGTCCTCTATTTCGCGCCACGAGGGCCACGAATTCCTTGTGGAAGGCATCCACCCTTTCCTGCATCCGACCGCGCGCAGCATCGGACAGAGGTTCGAGGTCATTGCCTTCCATTTTGCCCGGTTTCGAGCGAATGATATTGATGGTGACGCCGTGTGCATCCAAAGCCTTGGACACCTCGGCATGAACGATGACCACACCGATTGAGCCAACGCCGCCCGTCCGACCGACAGTGATCGAGTCACCCACGGACGCAATCGAATATGCCGCCGAATAGGCATGTTCCGCCGCAAAAGACGCCATCGGCTTCTTGCCGCGTTCCGCAAACATGCGGTCAACGAGGTCGAAGTTTCCGGCCAGCATCCCACCGCCCGAGTCGATCACGAAGGCGATCCCCTTCACGTCGGGATCGGCCATCCCGCGCTTGAAGGCTTCATTGATGTATTCGTATCCCGTCGCCCAATCCCCGAGCGCGTAGGGAAATTGATTCAGCAGGACGCCTTTCACCGGGATTTGCAGGATTCCGGCCTTGACCGAATAGGGCCGATATTGCGCCCGCCAGTCGTCTTCGGGATACCAGAAATTGTCGGACGCGAGATCCTGCTGAAGTTTCATATCGACCATGAAGGCCGATGCCATTGCGGCGCAGGATTGAAACCAAGCGCCACGGCCTTCGGCAATCAGGGCCGGTTCGTTCTGGAATGAAGCGATCACGGGATTGATGGTCATTCGTCTCTCTCCGTTCCGCTGACGGCATTCTGCGCCGTATCGACCTCATCGGCATAAACGCCGGCTGGCAGGTCCAAATCCTCGGCAAGCTGCATTTCCCGCGCCCGCTGCCGCTGGATACGCCGCCAATCCTGACCGGAAATCATCGCGGCCTCATGCTCCTGCGTGGAGAGGCCATTCTTGATCTTCAGGATCGCGGCTTGGGTTTCCTTGAGCGGGTCGATCTGCCCACGGCCAGCGCCAACCCAGTCGGCATTGCTGTAGGCTTCCGCATTCAAGCCCTCATAGAACGCCGGGATGTTGCGGCGTTTCAGGGACTCCAGCAGATTGTAATTGACGGCTTCTTCAAGCCAGAGCCGATAGATGAAGTTTGCCGTCGTGTCGGCCACGCGCTTCTTCAGGGAGAGCATTCCCTTCCAGGTCTGCCCCATCGCGGCCCGCGCAGACGAGTAGTTCGTCTGGGTGTAGTCGCGGGACAGTTCCTCGTATGACACGCCCAGAGCCGCCGCGATGTGGCGCAGCAGGGACGCCTCGAACTTGTCACCGCTGGGGGAGGCCGCGCCGGGGTTCTGGATTTTCAGGTGGGTGCCGGGGGCGAAGATCGGAATCTGAGCGCCCGCCATGTGCAGGTTCCGAGCGCCACCGGAATGGGCGTCGATTGCCTTGAGATAGTCCAGCATCCATTGAACGGTATGGTTGCCATCGGCAGCCATATTGGTGCCGCCCATCGCAAGTGCGGCGTCGGACGGCAGATCGGACTCGATGCTGGCGGCATAGGTCGCAGCGATCACCGCCCGTTGCAGTTCCGTCTTGCGGAAGTTCTTCGTCATCCGCATTTCGGTCAGCGCCGACACCATCGCGCTGATCCCCCGGCTTTGATCGGGGCGGTTCTGCTCGAAGATGTGCAGGATCATCTGCCGACCCCAGGGCTTGCGGGCCGGAATACGTTTCCATTCGTATTGATCGCCCCGCGTGGCGTCGTAGTAGGGGCCTTCGGCGGGATGAACGTTGCGGATATAATATGCCACCGGAGCGCCGCGACGGTCGCGTTCGACGCCGCCCCGGATGCGGGACTTGTCAATCATGCCGATGGTGCCGGGAGTCGACAGGCGGTCGGTGTCGATCATCAGCATGGCCGTGCGGAAGAGCCGCCCATCGTTCGGCATCCACTCGCCCGACGCCAGCACCTCGCCGCCAGCGGTGTGGACGCCAACGGCCAGCCGGATCAGTTCAGTCAGGGTGTTGTGCCGGGAGGCGTCGGGCCAGTTCTGGGGCGACTCTGCCCAGAGCATGAACTTGTCCTCGACCTCTTCCTGAAACTCGGTCTCCCAGACCGGATCGTCCCGACCGAAGAGAACCTTGGTCATGGGCCGCGCGTTCAGTTGGAAGCGGGCACCGACGATGTTGTCTTTGTGCAGGGTCGCGCCGCCGCTGACATAAGCGTCATTGCGCAGGGTATCGCGGGCGCGGGCATCCAGCCGCATCTTCTCGGGGATGATGTCGGCATCCGCAGAGCGGATCGGCGGGTTCCAGGTCGCCAAGCGGTCCACCTGGTTCGCCGCGTCATAGGCAACTCCCCCGGAAGCCGCCGAAACTTCCGGGGGGCGCACCACGCTTGTTCCAACCGGGACGGGGGTCGGGTTCGGACCAAGCAGATCGGACAGGTCTGTGTTGCTCACCAGATCGGCCTCAGTGGCAGGCGAGCGGTAGTCGCTTGACCCGCAACCTCCGCTTCGAGGGTGGCGATGTAGGTTTGGAGACGACTGGCATTGGCGGGCGTGTAGCGAACAGACTCACCGTTGCTGTCGCGGACCTCGACCACGCTCTGCCCGAGTTGGAGCGCGTGGTAGGCGGTCTTCGCTTCGGTGAGAAGTTCGGCTGAGGTCGGCATTTGCGCCCTGCTCTTGGAGGTAGGTTTTCGATACACGACTCACATTTTACTTGCAAGTCTTATGTGATTATCACGCTTTCCGTGACTTCTAGGACAAGCGTTTTGCCACCGCCGCCAGTTGGGCAAAAACGTCCGTCCTCTCCTGCTTTGCGGGTGCCGCCTCTTCCTCAGCGACCGGCTGGAAGATCAGATCGTTTTCATCCCACGGGGCAGACCAGATCGTGTCATCGAAACTGAGGCGGTCGATGCCGAAGTGGACGAATGGAATGCTCTGCTCTACCGGCCGCAACGCGACCCCCAGCGCATAATAGGACAGGTCGAACGCCTCGTTGCGCCGCTTCCTCGTGTTCTCCCAGCCCTTTTCGGTGCGGACCTCGGAAGTCAACTGGACGTAGAACCAGTTCTCGAACCAGTCAGGGTAGCGCAGCATTCCGTCTTCGGTTGCGCCTGGCACGGCGCGACGGCTCATAAGCAGGAAGACGCGATCCTTGAGCGAGTTCGGGTTCAACATCACAACAGGCACGTCACCGCGCGCCGTGGCGAACTTGTCCTTCTTCGAGGAGTCGGGCCAAGTCGTGCGGGCCGCTGGTGCAGAATTGAACGTGTCGCCCTTCACCAGAATGAAGCGGCGGTGTGAACCATCCTGCCGCTGCTTCAAGCGCCGCCATAGATTGTAGGCATGACCCGTCACGCCCTCCGCGCCGCCCGAGTCACAGGCCGCAGCCCGAACTTTCATCCGGCGTCCCGACCCGTCTGCCAGTGGATAGGAGCGATCCAGCAGTTCCCGCGCCAGCACATCCCAATCCTCCGAGAAGGCAGCCGGGTCGATGGGAAGTCGGTCGCCGTTGCCGTCCCGGCGATCCGAGAGCCGCAGCTTGAAGGTGTCGAGAACGATCATGTCGCCGCCCTTCGTGAAGCCGTTGGCTTGGCAGACGAAGGCCGACTTCTGCACGTCGGCAGTCATGATGATGAAACGGACACCCTCGGGCACCGTGGGGTCTTCCTTGGTCGAACCCCAATCCTCGGCAGCGTTCTTCAAGACCTCGGGCGACATTTCAGACAGGCGGGACTGTGGAACGTAGTAGGTGCCTTGGTCAGTCGTGACCGTCTTGCGCAGCGGCCCATCGTCCCCTGTTTCGTCCAGTGCCTTGATCGCCCGCAAATGCTTCTCGACCAGTTGCCCCCAGTCCTGATAGGCGGCAGCCGGTCCCTTGAGCCAGAAAGACGCAATCGAAGATCGGGCCACCTTCATGCCCGGTCGAACGACAATCTCGCCGTCCGTTCCCGGCAGAATCATCTGACCTTCCTTGATCCACTTCCCGCCCTTGTTCAGTGCATCCTTGAGGTGCGGCGCGATCACGCAGCCGTTGTGCGGACAGACGAGGGTCGTGTTCTCACGCGCCTCCATCGGATCGGTCAGACCGTTCCAGTGGAGCAGTTTGAAGTCTGGCTCGAACCATTCCTGGCAGCCGGGACAGCACCATTGCCAGCGGCGGCGGTCGCCCCGGTTGTAGAGTTCAAAGATACCCCGGATCGGAGGGGCCTGGTGAGGGGTTTCGGGAATCCAGCGCGGGTCTTGGATTTCCTTGTTCGGGTTGGGGGAGGACTCAGCAAACGTCATGGCGAACCGCTTGAAGGTCGTCGTCCGCATCGACGCGAGGTCGTAGGGGTTGCCCTCACCGTCAATGTCGTCGTCCATCCGGTCATAGTCGTTCAACACCACCTTGCCGACCGTAAGCTGCGACAGGTTGCTGCTCGTGGGGTAGGTGATAAGAATCCGCATCCCGTTCTTGAAGGTCTTGTCGAAGGTGTTGTCGTGCTGGCGGGCGGTGATCTGCTCGGCACGAACCTCCTTCGACGCCCTCAGATAACGGTCAAGATCGCCGTTCGACCACTTCCGCGCGTTCTCCCGGTCCATGTTGACGAAGAGCATGTCGGAAGGGTCGGTCTTGACGGTGTGGGAGATGTAGTTGAAGCCCGTGACCGTCTTGCCCGTTCGCGCGGGGCCGACGAAGATCGCCCCCTGGAAGTCCAGCGAGGTCAGGACATCCTGCGGCTCCTGTAGGTATGGGGTCCGGTCGAGGGACCAAGGCTTGCTGTAGCCGCCGCCTGATCCAATCCGCGTATAGGCCAGTGCGGCTTCGGTGACGCTCATGCGGTTCGATGGCTTCATTTCGCTGAAGACCTTCGCCACGATTTCTTCGAGGGTCTTGAACTCGGCACGGGCGGCAAGGTCATTGATGGTAGGGGGCCGAAGCTGGCGCTGCTTTGTCATGCCGGAAACTCCCAGAGGCCCCAGAGGTTATCGACGGGCTTCTTCTTGCGCTTTGCATATTCGAGGCAGTTGAAGGTGCCGCCCCAGCCTCCGTCGTAAAGGGCCACCATCCGGTCGCAGTGATCGACCATCCACTGATTGCGTCGGTCCAGCGATCTGGGAGTCACATGGCTTTCGAGGCAGACGGAGGACGCCGCCTTTGACAGCAGAAGTTCCCACCGCGCCTTCGCCTCTTCCGGCCAGCGTGATGGCTGGTTCTGCCCCGGCAGGGCCGCGATGAACGGGACTCCGCAGTCGATGGCAGCTTGTGCCAGTGCTTGATCCCATCCGAGCGCCATGCCGCTGATGATCGAGGTCGGTCGCTTGTTGACGATGTAGGCGTGACCGAGGTCAACGAGGCGTTGAAACACATCTTGTCCATAGCCCCCCAGCCGCTCGGGGCGATGCCCGGTGCCTGCAACGATCATTCATCCACCTCGGTCGGCCGGTCGGCGTCTGACACCATGCGCCCGCTCGACTCCAGTTCGCTCTTGATATGCGCCGTCATCGACAGCGTTTCGCGGGGCATTTCGGTGAGTGTCTTTCGGATCTCTTCCAGGAGCCGATTGCTGGAGTCGATCAGGGCGTTGTATTGGGCATCGGACAGCAACTCCTTCTCGGGGAGTTCTTCGATCCACATCTTCACGTCCTGCCGGATCAACATGGCAATTCGCCCGAAGACCAGCATCACGTCTTCGGTGTGCCAAAGATCGTTTGCCGACAGCATCACCCGGTTCCGCTGGTGCGCGGAGTCCCAGAACATCTTGTTGACGTAGGGCGGCAGGCTGGCGGCGTTCTGCTGGCCAAACCAGTCTTCGATCTCACCACGCGGCGGCACGAGGTATGACATGGCCGTCAAGAAATCGTAGTGCGGCGTCTCCCGGCCCTTGTAGACCACGAACTTCGCCACCGGGCATTTCTCAAGCCGCTTCTCGATCTGCTTGGGCTGCTTCCCCATCACGCTTGCCAGGAAGGTGATACCAACGGGCTTCCTGAACATGCTGAAATGCGGCACGGGCGGCGGCAGCGCGAACGGAACCTTCGCGGCTTCCGGCTTGTCGTCCCCGAGCAGATCGCTGAGGTCAGTTGACATGCTGCGCCATCCAGTTCTGGACCGTGCTGGCCTTCCAGACGGTCAGCTTCTTGGACAGCTTCGTCGGGGCCGGAAAGATGCCAGCCTTGATGTAGCGGTAAATCTGGGCACGGCTGATCGAAGTGATCTTCACCACGTCGTCAACGCGCAGCAGTTTGTCCTCGGGCATGAACTGAGTCTCCTGTTGTCTCAGTTCACACTATCACGTTTTCCGTGACTATCAACCTGGAAGAGACAACCTCAGACGAGGATGTCTTCGTCCAGTGAATCGAGGTAGCAACTCCACCAGAGCATCATCTTCTTCCGCTGCGGCAGATACTCGGCGGCGTTGTATGCCCCACGGATTTCGTCAGCCTCAGAGTGGGCAAGCTGGATTTCGATCACGTCCCGGCCCCACATCTGCGACTCGTTCAGGATCGTCGATGCCGTGCCCCGCAGCCCGTGAATAGTCGCTCGGCCATGCCAGCCGAGGCGGTAGATATGATAGAGCAACGTGTTCTCGCTGATGGGCTTGTCCTGCCGAGGATCAATGCCGGGAAGCACCCATTTCGACTGCGACCGTTCGCGCAACCGGGCGAGGATCAACTTGCTCTGGGGTGTCAGCGGGACGATGTGTTCTCGCCGCATCTTCATCCGCTCTTCGGGGATACGCCAGATGTCCCCCTCGAACTCATCCCAGGTGGCGAACCTGATCTCTTGCGTTCGGACGAATGTGTGAAGAACGAATTCCACGGCGTCGGACGTAGAGCCGGGATTGGCCCGCAGGCTCCTGATGAACTCGGGCAGATCACCCGACTTTACCTTCGTCATGTGCTTGACCCGTGGCCGCGTCTTGAGTGCCCCCCGCAAGTCAGGGGTCGGGTCACGGAAGGCCCTGCCCGTGGCGACTCCGAACCGGAAGACCGCACCGATCAACTGGTGGATACGTCGGGTCGTTTCCAGAGCGCCCCGTTCTTCCACCAGTCGTAGCACCCTCAGAACCTCGGGGGCCTCGATTGCCGAAAGCCGCCGCGCCCCGATCACCGGAAACACGTCGTTCTCCAGACGCGCCAGGACGCGAGGTCCGTAGGATTTGGCGAAGGTCTGCGCCCGATACCAGTCGCGGGCGACCGTCTCGAATGAGTCGTGTCCCTTCCCATCGTCGGTTGCCGGATCGAAACCGGCCGCAAGCGATGCCTTCGCCACGTCCCGCCGCCCCCGCGCCGTCGCAAGGGAAACGTCGGGGAAGGGTCCGAGCGGGAGAGTCTTCTGCTTTCCACCGAAGCGGTATGCCAGTCGCCACTGCTTCGATCCACCCGGCGACACGACGAGGTGAAGCCCTCCTGAATCGGCGTATTTGCGGACTTGCGAATCAGGCTGTAGGGCGCGGCAAACCTTGTCTGTGAGGGGCATCGCATCTACCAACACTGCGAGGGGTCTACCAACAGGGATACCAACATCGCTATGTTTTTCAACGGGTCTCGGTGTGTCTCAACCCCTTATTTTATTGACACTGAGACCCTTGGAAACTGCCCTTGGTGGCGAGGGGGGGACTCACAGATTTTTAAAAATCAATAACTTAACACTAGGCCAGTAAACAATATACCAACAGGTCGTCGGTTCGTGTCCGATTCAGCCGATCAGCGCCCAGATCATCAAGGGTGACAAGGGTCGATTCGATGAACGCGACCGTGGCTTCCGCGTCGATGGCGTTGCCGTAGCACCGGAGCATTTCCGCCCGCGACTTGCCTTCAAAGGGGCTGCCCGATCCCACGCGGAAGGTAGCGCCATCAACCAGCGGGAATGAGCCGGGTTCAACTGGCCTCCACCGTCCATCCCGGCAGAAGAGCCAATCAGGATCTCGCCAGAAGCCAGAAGTCGGGCTGGGCCGTCCAGATCGGCCCATTGCGTCAACTGCGCCTGATCCTGAAGCGCACTGGTCCTGCCCTCGTCTTTCCCGGTCGTCGAATATCGGTTGTAGTCCGTCCCCTTCATGTCGTGGGCTGTCGGGGTCGTCCAGCCCGCAAGCTGTGAAGTCAGGGCAAGCGTCATGCCCGCTCCGTTGCCGTTGTCGTGCTTCTCCAACAACCGCGCCCGACGCTCCATTTCCAGTTCCAGGTTCTCCCCAAAGGGACGAGCCGATGCTGTCGGCCAGCCCGCAAGCTGGGCCTGCCTCGGCAGTTGATCCAGTCGGGTCCGCTCGGACCCATCCGGGTTGACCGCTGAGGTCGCCATGCCCTCTGTGTCCTTCCAGTCGCGGGCCGACGCCGTGACCCATCCACTCCTGTCCAGATCGGTCAGGGAAGGCGTAGAACCGGAGCCTTTGACGGATGTGCGGTGCGCCGTGGCCCGCAGAAGGGGTATCGACCGCCCCGATGGCGTAACCTTCGCCTTCCATGTCAGCGCATACAAGGTCGAGCCACGCGACTCCGTCAGCCGACGCAACCTGTTCTCCATAGACCTTTGGAGGGCAGCACTCTCGGATGAGGTGGGACCAGGCGGGCCATAGGTGCCGTGGGTCATCCACCCCGCCGCCTTTGCCTGCCGCGCTGAAAGGTTGGCAGGGACAGCTTCCCGTCCAAACAGGAGCGTCATCCGGCCAGCCGATGCGACGGAAGGAGTAAGCCCAAACTCCGATGCCAGCGAAGAAATGACACTGGCGAAATCCTCGGAGGTCATCCGGTCGAACGTCTTCGATGCTTCGTCTATCGACAAAGCCCGAAGGGATCTCACCAAGTCGGATGAGGTTTTCGAGCCAGTCGGCGGCGTAGGGGTCGATCTCGTTGTAGTAGGCGAAATCGACGACGCGCTGAACATAGGCCATCCGATGCTCTCCGATAGAGCATCAGCCTACGCCACAATAATCACTTATTCAAGTTTAGAGTCACAGTCTCTCGGCAAACGTGTCAATATCTTTCCACCAGCGATCTTCGGACTTCGCGTCAAGGATCACTTCGAGGCTGCCGCCAAGGCGCTTGGCATGGGCCTCGATGCCCTCCCAGTCCAGTTCGATCAGCTTCACGGACAGATCGCCCGTTCGTATGACGCCGACCACCAAGGTTTCGGTCGCCTCAGCCGGCACCGAGAAATGGTATCCGCCGTTGACCTTCTCTCCAACGCAGACGTGAAAGTTGTAGAGCGCCCCCTTGATGATGGCTTGAATGTCGATGGGACCATCCTTCTCGGGGAAAGACGGATGCCCGCCGCACATCTGGATGAATCCAGTCACGACGTTCACTGCGCCATCGGCGGTGGCGTTCCTGACCTTGCGCTGCTTCTCGGTCAGGGATTGCGACTTGCCGAGGGTCAACCAGGCATCATCGACACCCAGGATTTCCGCGAGTTGTGCCATTGCCTTCGTCCGAGGTTTCGACTCACCAGCCGCCCACTTGCGAATAGTTTCCACAGTAACCTCGACACCAAATCGTTCCTCAAATTGCCTTGTAAACCAGGTCAGGCGACCGTAGTTGAGCGGCGGAACGTTCGGGTTCTGGTCACATGCGAGTTGCATACGGTGTGCGAACTCGGGGTGCATGACCTTAGACATAATGGCGTATCCTTCAATCCTGCCGTGAATATAATCACATCTTATGTGAAAAGCAAGCTAACCTAAGAAGTGCTTGACAATTCTTTCCTGGGTCGCGTCCTTCTCGTTCAAAACCTCAATCGCCCTCTCGTCGTAGGTGCCCCGCGCGATGATTGGATAGATGAAGACCTGTTCAGTCTGGCCCGGTCGAGGGAGTCGCATGTTCGCTTGAAGCCAATATTCGAGCGAAAAAGTCAAGCCAAACCAAGCGGCTAGATGACCGCCATGCTGTAGGTTTGTGCCGTGTCCAATCGAAGCCGGGTGAGCCAGAAGCATCTTGATCTTACCCTTGTTCCACTTGCGGATTGATTCGGAATCCTCGTTTGCAACTACTGCGTGTGGGTATCTCGCTTTAAGTGCATCCTTGTCAAACTTGAATGAGTAGAAAACCAGCAGATTTTCGCCAGCGGACTGCGTGACCAACTCGTCAAGGGCATCGAACTTGGCCTGATGGACGGCAACGACCGACCGATCTTCGCGGTAGAGGTGCCCGTTGGCGAACTGAAGCAGCTTGTTGGCGAGGACGCCGTTCGTGACGGCCTCCACGTCATAGGGTTCAGAATACATCGTCTCTTCGAGTTCACGGTATTCCCGCATGGCCTTCGACGGGAGATCCACCCGCATCGGCACGAAGATGGCGTCCTCGGTCAGCTTGCGTTTCGGGATCGTGACCATGATGTCCCCGATCCTCGACAAGATTTCCTCTTCTGCACCTTCCTTGATTTTCAGTTCGTGCGAATACTGGTTCCTGATGAAGTGGCGTTCCTCGAACTGCGACTTGCTGCGGCCCAGCCGGGTGCCTTGATCCAGGAGGTATATCTGCCCCCAGAGGTCAATCGGTCCCTGTGGGGTCGGAGTGCCAGTCAGTTCGTAGATGCGATTGATCTTGCGGCGGGAGGTCGTCATGACACCGAAGCGGGTCATGTTGCCGCCCTTGCGAACCTTCGTGACGGTTGTCTTGCCTTTGATCGTCCCGAAGACGGTCGTCAGATCGACTTGCATCTGCTCCTTGATCCAATCGAGGGCGTCTTGCTCGTCAAGGAACTTCCTATCTTCGCCGCCAACTGGCTGATTGCGTTCCACGTCAACAACGGTCCAGGCGTCAACGAGAGACTTGATCTTGGTCGTTTTGGTGCGGCCTTCACCGCTCTTCATCCGAGAAGACTCGTCGATGACGACGCAATCCCAGAACCAGTTCTCGGCTGTCCCAAGGTGCTTCGCAAGCCACACAAGGTTCTCGAAGTTGATCGTCGTGATCTCGGCGCGGCGCGCGACCGCTGCGATCCGCTCTTCCTCCGTCCCGACCGCCACGGCCACGGACAAAGGTCGGGTGTGTTCCCAAGCCTCGATCTCATCCGGCCATGTGTTCGCGGCCACGAACCACGGGGCGACGATGAGGACATGCTGAACCTCGAACCTGTCCAGCATGTCCCGAAGTGCGGTCAGGGCTGCGCCTGTCTTGCCTGACCCCATGCCCGAAACGATCAGGCGGGCATCGCGGTCCTTCATGAGTCCCGCGATCTTGATCTGCTCTGGTCTGAGTTCGTCCCTCAGCCGCACTTCGAGTGGCCGCAGGAGGTGCAGGTAATGCACCCGCTCTGCATGTGGGTGGCATACTCACCGCAAGACGGGCACTGACCGGGAGGACTACCGGCCGCAAGGATGTCGGCATCCGCGAAGTCGGCGTCACTGGCGTTCCAGTCGTCCACCTCGATCCCCTGCATGTGTTCCTGAATGATGAGGCCGATCTTGGCGATCATGGAAGGCACATAGACGCCATCGTCCCATGCGCCGCCCTTGGGATCATGGACCTCTTTCAACTCGTCCACGATGAAGCTGACATCGCCGCCCTTACGAAGAACAGCGGAAATCGTTAAGGCCAGCGCCGACATCCAGGCGGTGTGTTCGATCCCCTTCGTGTTGAAGAAGACCTCGAACGGGTTCCCCTCGGGATCATCGTTGATCGTGACGTAGATCGCATGTCGATACCCCGGCCATTTCATCTTGTAGGTCGCGCCGTGCATCACCCGCGATCTGGGAGGAACGACGTGGGCCACGGGCTGCGGCTCCGGTGCGGGAACCTCGGGCGGGGAGTCGACGGACAGAATGGAGCCAGTCACGTCGTTTGGACGATAGGTCGTGCAGCCCTTGCAGCCCATGTTGTAGGCCGCGAGATAGACGCTCTCGAAGTCATCAAAGCTGATGTCCCTCGGCAGATTGATCGTCTTGGAAATCGACGAGTCCACCCACTTCTGGGCGGCTGCCTGCATTTCAAGGTGGGCACTGGGCGGAAGGTTCTGCGCGGTGACGAACTGCGGCGGCAGCAGCTTGTCGCTCGGGTGCAGATCATTCCACATGCTGACCGCGTAATCCTCGACCTTCTCTTCGATCCGCGATCCGTCCGGTTGCAGAACCTTTCGCGTGTAGGTTTCCGCGAAGATCGGTTCGATCCCCGATGACACGTTGCCCGCAAAGAGACTGATCGTCCCGGTCGGGGCAATCGAGGTCAGGTGCGAGTTACGAAGGCCATATTTGCGGATCAGGTCGCGGGTCCGCTCAGAAAGGCGGTTCACGAAAGATGTGCCGCCCTCGACCAAGAACTTCTCGGGATCGTAGGCCGGGAACGCGCCCTTCTCTTTCGCCAGCAGCGCCGATGTCTGATAGGCTTCTTCGGCAATGAACTTCATGACCCGTTCGGTGAACTGCACCGACTTCTCGTCGCCATAGGTGTGGCCGAGCATTGCCAAGGCATCTGCCAGTCCGGTGACACCCAGTCCGATGCGGCGCTTCGCCTGGGCCTCTTCGTGTTGTTGGAGAAGCGGAAAGATGGACACGTCATTCACGTTGTCCATCATCCGAACCGCAACCTGCACAACATGGCGCAACTCGCTTTCGTTCAGGACGGCACCGGACGGCACGAAGGGACGAAGAATGAACCGGGTCAGGTTGATCGACCCGAGCAGGCAGGCCCCGTAGGGGGGCAAGGGCTGCTCCCCGCAAGGATTGGTTGCGGCGATGGTCTCGCAGTAGTTCAGGTTGTTGTCAGCGTTGATCCGGTCGATGAAGATCACGCCGGGTTCGGCATAATCGTAGGTCGCCCGCATGATCTGTTCCCAGAGGTCGCAGGCTTTGACCACTTTGTAGGCGACACCGTTGAAACTCAGCGTCCAGTCCTTGTTGTTCGCAACGGCTTCCATGAACTTGTCGGTCACAAGCACGGAAAGGTTGAACATCCGAAGGCGGCTGGACTCCTGCTTCGCCTTGATGAAGTCGAGGATGTCGGGGTGATCGCAACGCATGGTCGCCATCATCGCACCGCGCCGCGATCCGGCAGACATGACCGTCCGACACATCGCGTCCCAACAATCCATGAAGGTCAGCGGCCCAGAGGCTTCCGACTCCACGCCTTTGACCTCGGCCCCCTTGGGGCGGATCGTCGAGAAGTCGTAGCCGATCCCGCCGCCCTGTTGCATCGTCAGGGCAGCTTCCTTGAGCATGTCGAAGATGCCGGCCATGCTGTCGGGGATCGTGCCCATGACATAGCAGTTGAAGAGGGTCACGTCGCGGCCGGTGCCCGCCCCGGCGATGATCCGGCCAGCCGGAAGGAATTTGAAGTCGGCCAGCGCCCCGTAGAACTCGCTGGACCAGAACTCGAACTCCTTCTCTTTGGCAGCCAAGGCCCTGGCGATCCGCTTCCAGGTGTCGTTGACGGTTTCATCAACCGGGGTGCCGTCGAACCGCTTCAAGCGATACTTGGACTCCCAAATGGTCTTGGCTATCCCCTGCATGATTCCCTCTTTTCGTGCATATCTCGTGAAACGTGATTTCTATATCTTGGAGCGCAGCAGGTCAACGCCACTATCTACAGTGTCGATGACATGGACGGTAAGACCGACCCCGGCCAGTCTCCTTCGTTCCTTGACCTGCTGAATCGACATTTCGCCATCGGACTTCTTGAACTCGATCATCACGAACTGACCAAAGCCGTAAAAATCGTAATCGCGGCAGCCACGCCGCCCCCGATACTGCATCGGGCGGGCGATCCAGCCGTGGTTCTCGGCCCAGGCGACGACCTCCTGTTCGACGTTCGACTCCCGTTCGACCGAGAAGACGTAATCCTTCACGCGAGCCATTCGGTTCCACTCCACACCTTGATCGGAACGAATGCGGTGCCCGTCCAAAGCCTCACTGGCAGCGTCTCCCAAGCCAGTCCGGTCCAAGTCTTGATGCGGCTGACGAGAACGTCCTGCGGCCCGAAGAACTCATTGCGAACAACGATCCCGGCAGGAGAGTCGTCATACCAGAGGTGTGAGTTCTGGCTGATCCGATCTGTGAATATGCGGTAGAACGCCATCAGCCGTGAATGATCTTGCCACCGCCTCGAACGGAACCGCTCGAAGTCGTGGAGGGCATGATGAGCGGGACCAGACAGGCGTCGTTCGGAACAAGAGGCAGGCCAAGCGAGGCGAAGTCACCCACGTTGTTCAGATAGGCGGCGGCAAGCGGAAGAGCCGTCCTCGGCCTGGTGGCGGTAAAGCCGAAGCTGCCAGCAGTGCCAGTGGAGGCCGAAAGCGTCACAGAGTTGATGCCGCGAATGAATTTACCCTGCTGGGCAGTTGGGATCAACGAGGTCAGAGCGATCATTTGCCCAATTCGGATCGTGCCTCCGACAGCGACCACGGTCAGGTTTCCGGTCGTTCCGTCGTCATAGGTGACATTGATGGTGGCGTTCGAGGCCGTGGCTCCACCATCGGCGTAGACTTCAAGCCACCATTGCACATCGCTGTAGTTGTCGGCCCCAACCCGATCTGCGGGGACTGCCAGGGTCAGAAGGTCGAGACCCGTAATCGTCTGCGCGGTCGTCACGTTCAGGACCAGCCCGCCATTGTGGATCAGGCGATCATGAATCTCCAAGGTCATGGCGTTGTTGCTGCACATGCAGAACAGCCATCCGATGTAGGTCTTGACCGGATCAGTCTGGTTGGTGAAGCCCAGGCAGCCGGCGAGGGCCTTCGTGCAAAGGGCTGGCGTAGCCGGGATTGCGCCTTGACCGGGCTGCCCGGTTGCCCGCCAAAGGGAACACATGCGCCCGACCACCTGGTTGGCAAGGTTGTTCTTGTCGATGATGATCCGGTCGGCAGCGTTGCTTGCCAGTGCCGCGACGATGCCGTCAAGATTGGTTATAGCCATCAGTTCGTATCCACCCAAATGTCACCGACAGCAGGAGAAGGCGGTGGCGTTGTTCCGACTGTGATGTTGATTCCGGGGTCGCCCTGCGGACCTTGAGGACCAGTTGCCCCCGCAGGCCCGGTCGAACCAGTTGCCCCGGCAGGCCCGGTTGCGCCAGCAGGCCCCTGCGGGCCGGGATCACCCGTGTCGCCCTTCAACCCCTGCGGCCCGGTCGAACCAGTTGCCCCGGCAGGCCCGGTTGCCCCGGTGAGGCCCTGCGGACCTTGCGGGCCGGGATCACCCGTGTCGCCCTTCACCCCCTGCGGCCCGGTCGAACCAGTTGCCCCGGCAGGCCCGGTTGCGCCAGCAGGCCCCTGTGGGCCGGGATCACCCGTGTCGCCCTTCACCCCCTGCGGCCCGGTTGCCCCCGCAGGCCCGGTTGCCCCGGCAGGCCCGGTTGCGCCAGTGGCCCCAGCAGGCCCCTGTGGGCCGGGATCACCCGTGTCGCCCTTCAACCCCTGCGGCCCGGTTGCCCCGGCAGGCCCCTGTGATCCAGTAAGTCCTCGGGCGGGAAGCAGAATGACGGTCGGGGAAGCGCCTTCCGTTGCACCAAGCACAACAGGCGATGAGCCTTGAGGCCGCAATTCGACGACCGAACGATTGATCGTCAGCGCAAGCATCACCTGACCTCTACGGCAACGGCGTCAAGCACCTCGACCAGATCGTCACCACCCGGCGCGGCCCCCGGATCAGTGCGCCGAAGCGTCAAGTTTCCAACGCCTGTCGCCCAAGCTGCCGTGAGACTGGCTTCCACATAGAGTTGAAATGTGCGTTCCCCGGTCTTCGTCACGGTGACAGTCGGAGTCGTGTCGTCGCTCAGTCGGAGTGTCGCGGCAATGACCGTATCGACCGCGAAAACGGCACCAGATTGCCACTCCCCGGAAATCAGAAGGCTGCTGCCCCGCGTGAACAGAATCTTGCTCATCTTCACTCCGCGCGTTATATGCCCGTATAACGTGAATCTGAAACGTCTTCAATCGCTATTCGATCCTCGGGATCAAGGCGGGGGTGATAGATGTGGTGGAACTTGGTGCCCTGATAGTGTGCTGCGCAGGTTTGATGCTGTGTCAGCCACCTGGGCCGAACAAAGACCGAAACATCGGGCCACATGAGCGTGTGCCGCTCTGTCCAGTTCTCGATCAACCCATCATTCACTGCAACCCGCTTGCCGCACCGAAAACAGGTAGCCGCATATTGGTTCAGGATCATCCGACCGCACTCCATGCCGCAAGGAAGGGGATTTTGCTCTTCTTCGTCAGTCTGATCGGTTTGGGCGGCGGGATGATGTCGCCATAGAAACCGACATCACGCAGGATCGCCTCGGCCTCGGCAATGTAGGCAGCATAATCGAGATCGGCGGGGATCTCGTCGGGCAGCCTCATGCACTCTGCTGCACCATCCGTCTTCGGAACCTTCCTCAGATTCCCGGTCGTCGCGTGAGGCTTGGAGTCATAGATCGGTTCACCGCCCTTGGCCCAATAGTAGCGAACCGTCTTGCCAAGATACCGGCCGCGCCAGAGTGCCCCGCCCTCGGCCTTGATGACGGTCACGAACTGCCGCATGTCCCGGCAGGCCAAGATCGTCTCTTCGACAGGCGTTCCGTCCTTGATCCGGGCAAGCGCCGCGTCGGAACAGATCGTCATCTGGGGGTTCTTCATCAACTGGCCGCGCACCGGGTCGAAATCATCGGGGTGCTTGGACCAGGGGTTTCCGAGCGGACCCTTCCGCTTGTGCCCGCCGTTCGGCTTGATCGCAAAATAGGAGTTCACCGACGAATTGTAGATCGCCAGATACTCCCCGAATTCGAGGTCAAACCCGGTCGCCTTTTCCCAGCGATCAGTCACGTCTGCCAAGGCAGACGGCTTGAGTCGATCCTTGTTCAGCCCGCCATACATCGACCGGGGGCAGGCAAAAAGCACACCATCCGTGTTGGCCGAGACCACCTTGATCCCGGCTGCCTCTGCCCATTCGATCATCATGAGGATGGTCAGTTGCCCGGTGATCGTTACCGAGATCAGCAGGTGCGGCGCGTGAAGGATGCTGAACCGACTGCCCAGCTTGCCATAGACCCCGTTCAACTGGATCTTCGCGCCCTTGTCGATGACCTTGCACCGGGCCTCTTCGCGTTTCAAAGCCTCGATCCGGTCGGGATCGTTGACGGTCGGCAGTTCCTCCTTGATCTCCTTCGCCCGCTTCTTGGCGCGGAGTCGGTCGGCTTTTATGTCGCCATAGACCTTGAGGAAGTTCTGCCCGAGTGACTTCGGCACAAGGCCCAGGGACATGATGATGGCGGGATACTGGGATGCCACGTCGGCATCCACGAGGACGGTTTCCTCATTCGAGAAGACGGCCCTGTTCGACTCCGTGCTGTGCAGCCCGCCAATGCCCATCTTGTAGGTCGTTGACCCGATAGTCACCGTGAAGCCGTTCAGCCAGGACGGCAGCCCTGCCTTGCCATCTTTGCCCACGACGAAATCGGTCTCCCGCAGCTTCGCCAGCATGTCGCGTAGAGCGGGGGTCTTGAAGTCGATGTAGGACGGCACCGGATAGCGGAATACCGTCCCCGGCTTCGTCTCGTTCTTCTGCGGTCGGGAGCCAGTGATTTCCTGAACCCGGTGCTTGACGATGGCCTCACCGATCTGGGCGTCCGACTTCGACCGGAAGTCCTGACCATACATCTTCCCGAGCGCCACCCGGAGGTCCAGCGGCTCCTTGAGCGCGTTCCATAGGTTGTGGGTGGCGTCCAGATCGGAGTGAAGGCAGTAATCTGCAATCACATCCATGTCCGCTGGTGTCGGGACGTGATCTGCGGGAAACGGGAGGTCTTGAAGCTGGATGCCGTGCATCCGTCCGTTCAGGGATTTCAGGCTGGCGAATGCGTTCGGCTGAGGTTCGATCAGGTCGATGTGGTTCTGCTTGATCCGGTCGGGAATCCAGATGCCCAGAAACTCTTCAACGTCCCAATAGGGGATGTCGCCAAGGATGATCCCGTCGCTCTTCCGCTTGAGGTCGTCATTGGTCACGCCGTCCTGTAGCGCATACCAGATCATCGGAAGGTCATAGGTCAGGCTGTTGAAGCCAACCGTGGTGTTCTTGGCGAGAATACCGCGCACGAAGTCGCGGTTGATCCAGGAATTGCGGCGGCTTCGTTCGACACCGATCCGCTTGCCGTCTTCTTCCCTCTTCATCCCGATGTAGAAGAAGTCGGTATAGGTCTCGATGTCGATGAAGATGACGCTCATCAGAGGTCCAGCAGGGTATCGCTGTCCACGGGCTTCGGGGCTGGGGCGATGCGGCCCCGGAGTCCCTGCCAGTAGATCGACACCCACTGGACCTGGTGGCGGGCGTCGTCGATGGCGGCGTGGGCTGTCCCGGCCATTTTTCCGGTGTAGGGCACCAGTCCGTCAGCCAGCGCTTTGATCGTGCGACAGTCGCGGACGTTCCAGAACTTCCAGGGCGACGGCTTTTCGAGGATGCGGGGGAAGGCATAGTCCAGAATGCTGATGTCGAAGGAGGCACCGTTGCCCCAGGGCTGAACCCCGTCGCCGTGCTTCAGGCAGAATTCGTGGAACTTGCCGAAGACCGCCTTGGCCGGATGCTGCCCCCGGATCGCTTTCCTTCGGGCGTCGTCCGACTGCTGCATCCACCACTTGAATGTCTCGCCGCTGATCCGCCCGTATTGCATGGCGTCGGCCACGTCGATGGCGGCGTCAAACTCGGCCCCGGTCGCCCCGGTGTTCGGATCGAAGAAGACCGCACCGATGGCGAGAACGGGCGCGTTCGCGGCCACGCCGAGCGTTTCAAGGTCGATCATCAAGTGCTGCATGTTGAATCTCTCGTCAAAAGTGAACGACCGGGCAGCCGTCGCCGCCCGGTCGCCGGGGGTCACAGACCGAGGTCGTCGTCTTCCGGGGGCGCAGCCTCGATCTGATCGAAGCCGTCGCCGTCTTCGTCCAGATCGTCGAAGTCATCGTCATCAACGTAGATGCCGCCGCCCATGCGGTCGCCAACCTGCCGCGACCGGATCGCTTCAATGGTGGCGAAGATGCCCCGCGATCCCTTCTCGGTGCCGTAGAGCGACACCACCACGTCCGCGTAGCAGCCCGAATAGAAGATGTCTTCGATCTGGTCTTCGGGGAAGGAGGGCTTCCGGTTGGCGATGTCCTCCTGCGACAACTGCGTCACGAGCCGCCGCTTGGAGCGATCCAGCAGTTTCGGGCGGCGGTCGCCACCACCGGGGCCGCTGGCGGTCAGGCCGAAGTTGCCCTCGTAGCCGGTGTAGACCTTCCCTTCCTTGTTCTTGAACCGTTCGCCCTTGCGGTAGCAGACCCGCTTCGGGGAATCCTCCGCGATCTCCTTGTGGGCGTTTTCGTTCTTGAACGCCTTGAGGCCAGCAACCTTGAGCGCGTCGATCATCGCCTTGTGGTTCGCCTCGAACTCGGGCTTGTCCTTCTCGATGATGATGTTGCAGCCGTGGGTCTCCTTCTCGGAGTCGGCAGAGGTCTTCTTCTTCGTCTTGATCCGGTCAGTGAAGCTGAGGCGCACGTTCTTCAGTTGAACGGATCGCCCATCGGACTTGTCTTCGATTGCCATGTTGTCGGTTCCTCGGTTGTGGGTGGCAGGAGGTCAGTCAAGATCGTCGAACTCATCCCCGTAATCCTGCACATAGGCAGGCTTGGGATGGTCGGCTGGCACCAGCTTGGGTTGCCCCGCTGGCCGATCAACCAGTGCTTGCAGAGCGTCCCACGCGACGGGATCACCCTGTTTCTTTCGCCCAGGCTTCAACAGGCGTTCGATCTCCGTGATCCCGATGACCTGTCTGGGTTTGTAGGCAGCAGCACCTAATGATCTGACTAGGATGCGTTCAGCCACCTTGGGTTTGGTGAAGAAGCGGTTCCCGGCATCGCCTTCGATGGCCTTGGAACCGGGATCAGGATCGCCATCAATGGCAGCCTGCCGGGAAGCGTCATGCAGCTTTGCCAGCCATGCCCGCGCCGCTGCGGCGTGTTTGACGATATACCATCGCTGGGCCTTGCTGATCTGGGCCGGGTCTTTGAATACCGGGTCGCCTTGACTGGGATCGAAGAAGGTCGATCCGAACAGCATGAGCATCCAGCGATTGTAGGCGGCGCAGCCGCGTTCCGTCTTCCGCACCGGGCAGAACTGGCAGCCGTTCGTCGTCGGGACGAATTCCACGTCGCCCTTCTTGATCCGCTGATAGACCCTGCGGACCTCTTCCCCGAACTGCATCAATTCACCGAAGGAACACTCCCAGAACTTCATCCCCCCGGCGCGCGGCTGGTCGATGTTCAGGACCACCTTGTCGATGTCGGGACGGCCCATCATGTCCCAGTAGCCGAGGGCGTAGAGTCGAAGCTGGCGATTCCCTTCGGCGGCGACAGGCTTCCCGATGCCGTTCTTGTAGTCGCTCTTGAAAAGCGTCCGGTCCACAATGAAGCCGCAGTCCGAGGTGCCGAACTGATCGGGCAACCACGAGGAAAGATCGACGCGGATCTCCACGTCAGGCTTGTCCGTCATCGACCTGATCCAGTCGATCCCCGGCACCAGCCGGTCGGCCATCGCCTCGTCAATCGTGAACCGAAAGCCAGCCTCTTGCATTTGAAGGCCGACATAATCGAAGGGGTCCGTCCCGAATTCGAGGCACATCTGCCGGATCGAGTGCATGACGGTGCCCTCGGCGGAAAAGGAGTCGGGCGCGTCTAGGTCGAACACCACGTCGGCATATTGGCCGATGCCCGTTTCCAGCAGGGTTTCTTCGTCAATCTGCTCATCGCCTTCGAGGTCGGACTCCTTCAATTCCCCGGCGTCCATCAGGCGCAGGATCAGAGGCACGGACGCGGTGCAGAACATCCAGCGGTCGGCCCCGGAAGGCGGGCATTCTCGGGCATGGGCTGCCATTATGCGTGGGCCTCGGTTTCCCACGGGAAGAAACCGTCCAGTGCGTAGCCGACGCCCCAGACATTCCTGATCGTGACTTCCTCGGGAAGCACCTTCCTGATCTTGCAGATCATCACGTCGATGATCTTCATGTTCGGCAATTCATCGACCGAGCGACCCATCGTGAAGGACTGATAAAGCCGTTCCTTCGTCACGGTCTTCCCACGGTAATGAATAAGGGTCAGGATGATCTGGGCACCCGTGGGGGTCGTTTCGACATCCTTGCAAATCTGGGCCACCCGGTCGGTATCCTGCCAGGGCATAGCCATTTCGAGGACTTCCAGCAGGAAATTCACGGCGGCGAGGGGTGACATTTTCTGAACGGCGTGACGCAGCAGCGATGCGTCTTTCATCACATCGAAGCCCGGTTTCAGGACAATGCCGTGCTTCTCGGCCAATCGGTAAACCGCGCGACGGGACATATCGAAATCGACGCCGATCTGCTGCGGTCTTTGCCCAGCGGCAGCACGTTCCCGAATGGCTTCAATGGTCGCAGCGTCCATGACGCAACCCCTAGACAGGGTGGCAACTCCCGGCCCAATGCCGGGAGTCGTCTTCAAAGGCAGCACGTCAGGCCGGAAGCGATTCCGCCATCTTGCGGCCGGCAGCCGTGATCGTGGCGAAGGTGTAGCCACGGTTCGCCTTGCCTGCCGTCTGGACCAGCAGGCCCATGTCACGCAGGCTTGCCATCGTCCGCAGCGGGATCGCCACGGCATCGCCGCCGACCATCTCCTTGAGGGTTTCGGCCTGTTTCTTGGTGAGTTCGCTCATGGTCGTCTCCATCAGTGGCCGAGCATCGCGTCGGCAAGGTGGGGTGGCAGAGAGGGGTAGAAGACCTGGATCAGAGGTCCAAGTCGCTGGCTTCGGCGGCGGCGGGCGGCGTGGTGATGTCGCCCTTGGCGATCAGGCCGGTGATGTTCTTGACGAACAGATCGTAGGCCGAGGCCATCACGTTCTTGGCGTCGAAGACCGTGGCCGGGGTGCCGGGAACCTTGATCTTGTCGTGCTGGAACAGGTTGCGGACCTTCTCTTTCCGCGCCGTCCGCTCTTCTTCGCGGGAGGTGCCGCCGATGTATTCCGACACCTTGGCCTTGAGTTGTTCAGCCTGCTCGGCGGTCACGCGGTCTTCGCCCGAGGCGGCGGGGGCTTCGGCGGTCGGCGCAGCGGCGGCGGGGGTGGTGGCTTTTGTGGTGCTGGCCTTCGTGGTGGCCTTGGCCCCGGTCGCGGCGGCATCACGCACCGTCTCGATGGCGGTTTCGCGCAGGGCGTTGGAGGCAAGCACGGCCTCCGTGTTCGCGTCCAACGACGCGATCAGCTTGAGCATCAAGTCTTCGAGGGCCATAGGTCGCTCCCAGGGTTGGCTACAGGGTAAAATCACGTTTGCCGTGATCGTTTCCATGACATTGCATATTGAAACGGCCCATTCAAGCCACATTTACACGTTTGCCTTGATTGTGCCCACGCCGCAGTGTAGTGAAATGTGACACAACGCATGGTGGCACCGATGAACATTGCCGTTTCCAGGAAGGGTCGCCCGCCCAAGGATCAGGACGCGGTGACGTTCCACGGGCAGCCGCTCCACAGCCTTTTCGTGACCAAGCTGCCTGCCGAGTTCGTCAAGAACGAACAGGATTTGGACACCACGGCGCTGTCCAAAGCCATCAATGTATCGCGGTTCAGCATCTACCGCTGGCTGAACGGCGAAGCGATCTCCCAGCGGTCGGCGCGATCCATCATCGCGGTATCCAAGGGCAACATCACCAAAGACGATCTGATCCCTTTCATGCTGCGCTTCTGATCTACAGAGCGACAACCTGATGACCTCTATGCTTGACCAGTGCCGCAGCCTGCTCGATTCGGGCGCGGCACTGCATTGGCTGGTTCCTCACGACAAGATGCCCGTCGAAGACGACTGGGCGTCGAAACCCCGCTACAGCTACGAGGTGTTGAAGCGGAAGGAGCGCCCCGGTGCCAACATCGGAATCAGGCTGGGGGAGCCTTCCAAGGTCGGAGACCTCTACCTCCACCTGATCGACCTCGACATCCGCGATCCGACCTTCGAGTCGGAGGCTTGGGGCAAACTGCTGACCATGTGGCCCGATGCCCGATCCTTCCCCAAGGTGATTTCGGGGTCAGGCGGTTCGAGTCGACACATCTACTTCCTGACCCAGACCCCTTTCCGCAAGAAGAAGCTGGCGAAGTCGAAGGGCTTCGCGGAAGTCTGGAACGAAAAGAAGCAGCGCACGGTCAAGAAGAACGACTGGGAAATTGACCTGTTGGGCACCGGCTCACAGGCCGTGCTGCCGCCGTCGATCCACCCAGACACGCGAAAACCCTACCGCTGGGAAAGCCCGCTGGACCTCGACTTCCCGAGCATGATGGAAGTTGACTCGGCCCTCATCGAAACCTGGGGCGCGGTCGCGGATCGCTTCGATGAGGGCGACGAGGATGACGACGACCTCCTGTCGATCCTCAAGGATGACCCCATCGAAATCAGCGACGACGACCTTGACCGGGTGATTGGCGATCTGCCCGAGGACTGGGTGGATGACCGTGACCAATGGCTGCTCGTCGGCGCGGCGCTGCATCACCAGTTCAAGGGGTCAGACCGCGGATTCGACATCTGGTGCGAATGGTCGTCCCAGTCGCCCAAGTTCGACGAAGAGGACTCGGCCCGCGTCTGGAAATCCTTCAAGGGGTCGCGGCATCCGGTCAGGCTGCCGACGCTGATCCAGGCGGCGAACTCCAACCGCATGGAGAAGGATCAGGATTTCGACCTTGATCTGGGGAGCGATGCTTTCCTGCCCGTCTCAGTATCGACCGACCTGACTGATCTGCTGGGCGGTGACTCACCACCGGCCGCTTTAGCGCCCCAATCGTCGATGATCGACACGAACTGGCAGCACCTCCTGCAACGAAACGAAGATGGCGACATCAAGGCCACCCTACACAACGTCACTCTGCTGATCGCCAACGATCTGCGAACGGCCGGCACGGTCGCCTACAACGAGTTCACGCAGGAACTTGTGCTCAGGTATCCCCCGAAACGGGTCGCCAAGAAGCGGGACAAAGGCAAAACCGTCGTCAACCTCGACAGCAAGCTGTGGGAGGTCAATGACACGATCAACGGCGACACTTGGTCCGACTCGCACGACTACTTCATCCGAAATTTTATCGAAGCCCCGACGACGCGAGGCGGCTATTCCTTCAAGATCACCGACCGCGACCTACGGGCTGCCGTCGATATGAGCGGTCGACTCCGATCTTGGCACCCGCTGCGGGACATCCTGACCGACATCGAACGAAGGCACCACAACCAACCCAAGGATACGCGGGCGGTGGAGACTCTGTTCATCCGCTACCTCGGGTGCGAGGACAACGCCTATCATCGGAAGACCGCCATGCTTTTCATGGTCGGTGCGGTCGCCCGCATCTTCGAGCCGGGGCACAAGTTCGACTTCGTGCCGATCATCGAAGGCTTCCAGGGCAAGGGTAAGTCCACCTTCATCGAAACCCTGGGTATGGGGTTCTCCAAGGAACTGACTGGCGACATCAGCGACACCAATCGGATGGTCGAAGCCATGCAAGGCTCGTGGATTATCGAACTAGGCGAACTGTCGTCGATGGCAAGAGCCGAGGTGAACGACCTCAAGGCGTTCGTCACCCGGCGCGAAGAACGGGTTCGGCTGGCCTATGACCGTAGGCCGAGGCTCTTCAAGCGACAATGCGTCTTCATCGGATCGACCAACGACCGCGAGTATTTGAAGGACCAGACCGGGGGCCGACGCTTCTGGCCGATCATCAGCAACGGCAACGGTCAGGTGAACATCCCGGCCCTCAAGAGCGAGATCCAGGCGCTATGGGCCGAGGCCGTTTTCCTCTACCGGGAACTGCGGCGGCGCTATCCCTATGGCGACCTCCCCCTTTACCTCGAAGGGGAAGCCGCAGAAGCCGCCGTGGTGCTCCAAGAGTCGCGCCGGATCGAAAGCGCCGAGGACAGCTTGGCCGGCGAGATCGGTGCATGGCTCGAAAAGCCTGTCAGCGGCGAAGACGGGTTCGACGACCTAGACACTCCACCCACGTTCCGTGACGAGACCTGCATCGCTGAGGTCTGGCACGAGATGATGATGAAGCCGAGGGGCAGCATTACCCCTCACCGGGAGGCTGTGATGATTGGAAAGGCCCTCAGCCTTACCGGATGGCACCCCATCGGGCGCGGCTACACCAAGAACTACGGTCGGCAGCGTATCTTCAAGAAATCGAACTAGATCGACTTCGAGCGCCATCACGGCCATGCGTCAATCCGAACGAACGCAGCACAAGTGGACTGTCCAGCCCACCAAAGACAAGGCAGACGCACCATCATACCGCTTGCCTCGCTTGCCTTGTCAGGCCAGTTTGCCGTGACACGACGACAGCTTGGAGATTTTCAGATAATGAGTAGTAAGCCATCGTCGTTCGGGAACCGTGCGCTGTCCAATGCGAGACGAGCAAAGAACGACGAATTCTACACTCAGTGGGCCGACATTGAACGCGAGATGAACGCCTATCTCGAATATGATCCCAACGTGTTTCGGGGAAAGACCGTCCTGCTTCCTTGTGACGACCCAGAGTGGAGCAATTTCACCAAGTTCTTCGCCCTACATTTCCGAGACTTCGGTTTGAAGAAATTGATCTCCACCAGTTATGCGCCCAACAGCAATGCGGGCGGGGCTTTCTACCAGCCGACCTTGTTCGAAACTACCAGCCCGGATTACAGCAAGGCAAGATCGCTGAAACGCGGACGGGTTATGGTTCTGGAGGCGGACAGGAACGGTGATGATCGTGTCGATTTCGACGATCTGCAATGGGCCTATCTTAAGGGTGACGGGGATTTCCGCAGCCAGGAGGTCAAGGCCCTCCGGGATGAGGCGGATATCATCATCACCAATCCCCCCTTCAGCCTGTTTCGTGAATTTGTGGCTTGGCTGGTGGAGGGCAAGAAGAAGTTCTCGATCATTGGCAACAGCAATGCGACTAAGTATAGTGAAGTATTCCCTCTCATCCAAAAGAACGCGCTGTGGATTGGAGCAACGGCGAACAACTCCGACATGGTTTTTGCGGTCCCCAAGGGGAGTCAAGTTACTGAAGCGGATCGAACAAAGGCAGAGCGGCTTGGTTATCCATCTAACGACGAGCGGCAATACACGCGGCTCGGAAACTCTTGCTGGTTCACCAACATCGACCACGGTCGCAGGCACGAACCACTTCAACTGATGACGATGGCTGACAACATCAAGTTCAGTCGCCACAAGGAGATTCGAGGCGTAGGATACCCTCGGTATGCCAACTTCGATGCTATAGAAGTTGGCTTCACCGATGCGATTCCATCCGACTATGAGGGCGTGATGGGAGTGCCAATCACCTTTCTTGATAAATACAATCCAGATCAGTTCGAAATTCTCGGGACCAGCCTTCAGCTAGGAAAGCCGATGAGCGAGATTGCAAAAAAAGGTTCATATCCGACAGGCGGTCCAAACTTTTACCTCAGCAATGGCGACGGAACCTACCGACGCACCTACGAACGGATTGCCATCCGCAAGAGGGCTGGGAAATGAAGGCTGATCTGAAGCAATACACTATTCGTGAAATCGTCGATGGCTTCGTCTACAACGAATTGGAGGCGAAGGGGCTTTACGGCCTTGCAGGAAAGCTGGTGATCCAGCCTGAATTTCAGCGAAACTACATCTATGGTGACGGCAAGAAAGATGTCGCCGTTATCGACTCGCTTCTCTGTGGTTATCCGTTGGGTCTGATTTACTTCAACGACAATGGCTCCAAGTTTGAAGTGCTTGATGGTCAGCAGCGCATCACCAGCATAGGGCGGTTCATCACCGGCAAATTCGCGATCCTACGCAACGGTCGCGAACAGACGTTTTCTTCCCTGCCCCCAGAAGAGCGGGATGCGATCATAGATAGCACCTTGCTAGTCTATGTCTGCACGGGCACCGAGAAAGAGATCAAGGACTGGTTTCAGACAATCAACATCGCTGGCGTCCCATTGAACCGACAGGAACTTCTGAACGCCATCTACTCTGGGCCTTTTGTGACGGCTGCAAAGTCGGTTTTCTCCAACTCGGGCAACTCCAACCAGCAGAAATGGTCGTCCTATGTGAAGGGTGATCCGAAGCGGCAGGAAGTGCTTGAGGTGGCGCTAAGCTGGGTCGCTGCCTCGCAGGGACAAACCATTGATGGCTACCTTGCACAGCACCGACAAGATACAAATATTGGTGGGTTGCAGCACTACTTCAATTCGGTCATGGCCTGGATCGACGGCGTGTTTGTTCGTTCGCCCGATGCGGAAATGCGCGGCCTAGAGTGGGGTCGGCTGTTCGCGGAGCACCACGACAAGGGGTATGATCCGGCGGCTATGGACGCACGTATCAATGAACTTCGTGGCGATCCAGCGGTGCAGAGCCGAAAGGGCATCTACGAATTCCTTCTGGGTGGCGAGACGCAGACTCAGTTGCTAAACGTCCGCCTGTTCGATGAACGGACCAAACGGCTGGCCTATGAACGGCAGACTGTAGCAGCGAAGGCAGCAGGCCGGTCCAACTGTCCCTTGTGCGCGGTTGGTCATAGCGCCAATGCGAGCAAAATCTGGAACTTGAAGGATATGGACGCCGATCACGTCGAGGCGTGGTCGAAAGGCGGAAACACCGCGCTTGAGAATTGCGAGATGTTGTGTAGTTCTCACAATCGCGCAAAGGGGAATAGCTAGTCACGACTTGACAAGCCGAAGCCTATGGCTGGGGGGACGACTGGCGCAATGGTGTCCTCACGGATGACGAGATCCTTGCTCGGCTCTTCCGGCTGAACCAAAAACGCGCCGGAACGCAGACCGAAAAGGGTTAGCGCGGGGTCCGACTGAGGCGATTTAAATCTACTTCCCTGGGAAATGGATTGAGATCGAGTTGTGATCTAAAACGATCTTCGATCTAAATTACATCACGATTCCTTTATGGGACAGACGGGACAAACGATTTAAAAGTCTGTCCCGTGCTTTTCGCTTTATATTCATGAGGTTGCAAGGCATGGGACAGACGGGACAGGGTTTTCCCCAGATACTTCTCACAGGAGGGGGATTCCATGAATCCGGCCACTTTTTCCACTGTTTTTGACGCTTCAGCGCACAAAACACCCCTCACGAGAAAAGTTTTCTAGAAAAGTCTGTCCCGTCTGTCCCATGTCTTGTAACTCTCTGATTTTGCTACGGAAACTACGGGACAGACTTTTAAATCGTCTGTCCCGTCTGTCCCATAAGAAAAGTGTGATGTAATTTAAACCGATCTTCGATCTAAAACGATCTTCGATCCAAAGCGATCTTCGATCTAAACCGATTTACAGGAAGTCGATCCTAATCTATCCAGGGTCAGCGCCAGATCGAGGCCCCCATGACCCGACTTCGGAAAATAGGTCAGCCCTTCTTACCTTTTTCTGGGCCGACAGGCCGGATGTTATGTTATAACATTACATCCGAAACTGAACTGAACCGTTTAGTTCAGTGTTATGTTATAACATTACAGCCCTGCCCGATCCCGCGACCCAGCCCGGATATAGGTCAGCTTCACTGACCCATTTTTTGACCACCCGGTAAACTTTTTATTGATTGACCAGTCAATTAACGCCTGAAAACGCTGATTTTTCAATTAGTTAACGATTTTTTACCAAACGGTCAGGTTTTTGTTGATTGACCAGTCAATTAACAGGACTTTCACAGTAAAATCAACAAGTTAGCCCCTATTTCATTGATAAAACTTTGAAATCTCGTGTGAAAGGGGGTTCGGCGT
>JACCDR012638437.1_pt1 | contig 60149 bp, 46 predicted proteins | sample 7446431 | NCBI WGS metagenome assembly JACCDR01 (sample SAMN15323443, study PRJNA562643) | freshwater metagenome | isolation source: river surface water | place: USA:Blue River Watershed | collected 2017-08-17 | reverse complement strand
GTCTTTAACCGCATCAAGCGCAAATACACCGCGCGCCTCACTCTGCAGGCATCGATGTCAAAGGTGATGTCGACGTTGAGATCTTGGTGCTCAGGTAAAAAAGTCTGGCAAGGTCATCAGGTGAGGTTCTAAGAGCTGATGCCACCATACGCGATACTACGGTGCGCAATACCACCATGCGCAACACCACAGGGCAAAACCGCAGCTCTGCCCGCTAAAATCGCGTTAAAATCGCGTTAAAAGTCGGGTAAAAACAGCGGCCCAGCCGCCAGTTTCGGGATCGCAAAATGTTCAGGGTAATCCACCTCCACCAAATACAACCCCTCAGCTTTGGCCGTCGCCGCAGCTTTGGTGCGATCTTTGCCCGCCAATAACTCAGCCAGCCAGCTCGGCGGCTGTTTACCCATACCAATTTCTAGCAAACTACCGGTAATGTTACGCACCATGTGATGCAAAAAAGCATTGGCTTTAATATCAATCACGATGTAGTCCTGATAGCGCTCAATCCGCAGGTGGCTGACATGACGAAATGGCGAATGCGACTGACATTGAATGGCGCGAAAGGCACTAAAATCATGCTCGCCCAATAACGCAGGGGCGGCTTGCTGCATCAAACCGACATCCAAATCTTGATGATAATGACTCACACCACTGGCCAAAATACCCGGTCGATATTTACGGTTATAAATGATGTAGCGATAGCGTCTGGCGGTGGCAGAAAACCGGGCGTGAAAATCATCCGCGACCTGCTGTGCCCAACGCACCGCGATTTGTGGTGGTAAATTCGAATTGACGCCCATGATCCACGCCCGCATATCTCGCTGAGCGTCGGTATCAAAGTGCACCACTTGCCCGGTCGCATTCACCCCCGCATCAGTTCGACCGGCACAGAAAGTTTCAATCGGGGCATTGGCCACCTGGCTTAACGCGCGCTCAAGTTCACCTTGAATGCTGTTCACTTCGCGCTGACGCTGCCAGCCAAAAAATCCCGTACCTTCGTATTCGATACCTAATGCGATGCGCATGCCGTTCCTCCTCTCTCAGGGCGGCGAGTATAGCAAATGCATCGACGTGACATAACCCCAGCCAGCCCTTCGCTCAAGGGGCGAACATCACGAGGCTCGCTTGAATCAAAGTGGCGAACATGCCCGACTTGAGCATGCCGTTCGTTTGCGCATCGACATGCTGATCGAAGGTAAGTGATACCGCGCAGCGCCGTCGCCCAGCGCATGCGTTTGTTTTGTGCGCTTAAGCAGCTGCTGATAAAAACGGTGTAGGCTCTGCATAGCGTTGCGATTCTACATAGCATCGCGATTCGAATAGCATCGCGATTAACTCAGCAGTTTTTTGGCTTCGGCTTTCACACTATCGGGCGCATCAGATTGTCCAATTTCACGCACCAAAGCGGCAGCATTATCCGCGTCGCCAATTTCAATATAGGCGCGCACTAAATCTAGTTTGCTGGCAAAACCGGCATCGGCGGCATCCACATCACCCACTTCATGCGGTTCAATCAGATTGTCAAAATCAGCAAAGCCAACGTCGACATCAAGTGCTGGTGTCGCTTCCGCTTGCTGTAGATCATCAGTTGCCGCGAGTAGCTTATCAATATGAACATAATCAGGGATCTCGGCGTTGGCATCTACCGCATCCATGTTAGAGGTGATGGCTGCAACGGCCGCTGGCGTCAATTCTGCCCGCTTAACATCGCCCTGGAAGTCTGATGCATCCACTGCTTCATCATCCAATAACAATGGTTTTACGGCAGTCTGAGGATCAAAATCATCATCGAGCTCCGCCAACAAAGCATCGAAATTTAATGCATCAATGGCCGCAAGTTCAGCGGCAGTTTCGCTATCCGCATCCAATGCCGCCAACGCATCAGACACGGTAAGCTGGGCTTTGCTGGCGCGAAATGGTTCGGCGACGCTGGATGAGGTTGGCTGTTGCGGGGCGCTGCCCGCATCATCTAAGTCATCATGCGCAATGTCGTACGCCGCAGCATCAGCGTTTTGATCAGCATCGACGCTTTGCTCACCATCTGCGCTTTGCTCATCATGATGGTGGTGGATGGCGGTGTCGGAGATTTCATCATCAGACCATGATGCTGAATTAGCGTTCACAGTGGCATGCGCAGAGTCAAAGGCGGCCGAACGTGGGTCGGTTTCACCATCAACGCGCCCCTCATCCATCGCATCACCTAGTGCAGGCGTCATATTCACAGCGGCAGCGTTTTCTTCCGCATCCATCAATGCTGCCAAGGCAGCGTCATCGGTTAACCAGTCATCGGCAATTTCCAATTCAGGATATTCATCCAGCATCAAACTAGGCTGCTCAACCGAGCGCTGACTTTCGGTTAACACGGGAACCGAAGCATCATCCCCCTGTTGCAAATCGGGCGCTTTACTGGCGCTTAAGGTTAAATCTGCAGGTAATTCGAGTGGAAGATCGGCATCCAACACAGCATCAAATGACGTCTCAAAACCAGCCAGATTATCTATCACGACGTTTTGACCTTGATGACTGTCGTGGTGGGGCTCCACCTCAGCGGCAAAACGAGCATGGTTATCAAGCTCCAGCGCGTTGTGCAACTGTTCGGCATCCGTCACATCATCGTTCGCGCTAAAATCGTCGGTTATATCAAGGTCGCTGCCATTCGTCGACGTGGTATCAACCGCAAAATCCGCATCAAACTCAGCAAACTCGGCATGATCGGCATGCATAGTCGCTAACCCTGCGTGCGGACTCGAGGCTGACGATGGTGGCGTAGCCGCAAGCTCTGGCACAGTGTCTGAACCTTGTAACATCTGATGGATATCGTCCAGCGCAAATTCAGCTGCAGCCAGATCGGCCATAGCCGCCAGTTTTGCCTCATCTGAGACCGGCAGATCGGCCAGCGCAGGCATGTCAGTCGTAAGCTCCGCATCAGCCGTGGCTTGCGCGAGGGATGCGATATCGGCATCAAACTCCAGGTTTATGGGGTCAGCTGGAAGTTGATTGTCGCCTTCATCGGTGGGATCTGGCACCGCCTCTGCCAAAGGATCATCCCGAAGCATGGTCCCGTCCAATAAAGCTTCATCAATCATCTCAATATCGTCAGCGGCCATATCTGACGATGCCATCGCGGAGTCGTCGAGACCTGAATTCTCGATACTTAAATTCTCAATGCTTTTGTTTTCAATACTGCTGTTTTCAAGAGCTGGGGCTTTAATTTCAGCCTCGGCCAGCTCATCAGAGTCAAGCTCAGCAGAATCAAGCTCAGTCAAATCACCTTCGGGGTTGTCAAAGGCAAAGCTTTCTGGCGTCGATATCGCCTGCTCGGAATTATCTATCGCGAGACGGTCCATCGCGGTTGTGTCAAACTCAGAGAGCTGCGTATCAGCTTTATCTGAGCCTTGATGCAATGATTTTTCGTTGGCATCGCGGGTAAAATCATCTTGTTCCTCGCTCGGTACATCGCCCAACAAATCGCTATCTACATCAAGGTCGATGGCCGCAGGAATGTCAGTATTGCTGGCTGTGGCATTGCCGAGCTCATCAGTGCTGGTTGTATTACGGCCTGCAGCCATCGGCGCCTGACCAAATTGTTGCTGATCCACCGCGGCTAAAAGTGCCTCAACATCCATATCCGCTGGCTCAGGACTATGCTCATCCACCAATAAATCCGCAGGCACCAACACATCATCAGCAAGCGACTCCGCAAAGGCATCCAATTCCGAACTATCAATCACGCCTTCAACACTCTGTTCAAGAATCGACTCCGCCGGACTCACAGCAGTTCCAGTCGCACTGTCAAGGAGCGCATCAATATCATCCTCGGCAGACATTAAGGCGGAGCTCTGTGTCGTGGTGTCTGATGACGATGCATCTAAGGCCGCAGCATCAGCCGTATTTGCAGCATCTAAATCAGTAGTATTGGCCGATAACAGTGCATCGATATCAATATCGTCATTATCGGCTGGCGCGGCAGCTTCAGTCGCGATAGGTGTATTATGTTGTGCTGGCGTTGTGGTTTGTACTGAATCCAACAGGCTATCAATATCAAAATCGTCATCGCTGGCCATGCTATCGGTGGACGTGGTGCTGGTTGCCTGCTGATTTGTCGTGTTATCCGTGCTTGCTTGAGGACTCGCGCTTTGATGGCTGTTGAGCAGCGCGTCAATATCGGCATCATCCACCGTTTGTTGCAAATCATCTGGCAGATCAATTTCAATCTCTTCCGGCATATCCGCTGCGCTGTGCTCTGGTACCAAATGCTCATTGCTGGCTGTGGCTGGCGGCGGAGCCGTGAGATCATCGTCATCCTCAAGATTGGCAAACAAGGACGACAAATCATCACCCGAGAGGATGTTATTGGGATCAAAATCTGTTTTGGCTTCAAACGCCGGCGCTTCGGCTTCAACACTGGCCAACAACGACGATAAATCATCGCCCGATAAAATGTTATTGGCATCAAACTCCACCGGCGCAGCGGTGGGTTTGGGCTGCGAACTATCGTCTAACAAGGTGTCGTCTAAAAGATCATGATCGAGTTTTAAATCCGAACCCAAATCAAAATGATCATCCAACAAATCATCATCTAAGTTGATAGTGGCTGCCGGTTTCGCTTTGCTCGGTGAGCCATCAAGTGGGCTTGCGGTAATAGCGCCAGCTTGTAGCAGCGAATCATCCAAATTAATTAAACTACTTTCATCAAAGTCCAAACTATCGTCCATCGGCGGTAATGGCGATTTATAGTTCGGATCCGCTAACGGTGCCGCCGTTGCTGCGGCCACCATTTCTTCGGTTTTTTGTCCGCGACGGCGGATCGCCATCACAATAAAATACAGCAGTACCAGCGCAGGCAGTGTGCCTGCAATTAACCAACCGGCAGGGCTTGAGGCAAGATTTTGCCATGCTTGGGCAAAATTAAACCCCTCTTCTTGCTTGCGGATCTGTTCTTGTTGTTTGGCTAATATTTCGGCTTGCTGCGCCAGCAGCTGCTGCAGCTGTAACTGAATTTCACTGTCTTTACCCAGTTGTGTTTGTACCGCTGCCAATTCGTCTACCACGGTATTGAGCTGTTTCTTCAGCTGGGTGTTTTCCTGCACTATGGTTTCGACATTACTCATCGACGCCGTCATGCGCTCACGAATGTCACGTAATGCTTCATCTTGCTCAGCTTCAACGCGGCTAAACTCGTCGGTTAATTCTTTTTGTAGATTTTTCAGGTCTTCCCGCTGTGCTGATTGTTCATTCGATACTTTGGGTTGCTGGGCGGCAAGACGGATTTTTTCCGCCCACAGGCGATCGTCATTCTCCGATTTACGCTGTGCAGCAATAGGATCCACCGCGCGGATTTCGCTGATGGTTGGAACGTCCAGATAAGCACCTGGTTTTAGGTGGTTAAAATTGTCATCTAAAAAGGCGTCAGGATTTTTCTCATACAAGGCAAACATCACCTGATACACACTTAAACGAGGATCAGGCCGCACTTGCTCGGCTAAACGCCATAAGGTATCGGTGGCCGACAATGGCCCTAACCGCGTTTGTACTGGATTGTCAAACGCCTTAGGCCCGCGCAGAGTGGCCGTTGTGCCCTGAGCTAGACTAACCGCCGAAAAATTGACAGTTAGCAGCAGCAATAACCATCGCAAGTTACGCATTGATAAATCCCTACAGCCTCGAGTAAACGCAGAACAGCGCGATCTGCGCCAAGAATGACAAACTGCTGCAAACAATGTTCCATGTTGCAAAGCTTGGTAAATTTTAAACTAGAGTGTCAGCTTTCGCGATGCTGATTGCAATGAATTATGCCCGAGTTGGCGGAAAAAAAGTCGGAAAAAATGCTTGTTGCTCAATATGAAGCCAGCGAAATCTACGTAAAATGCAGCTTGCCAGTTACGGCTTAACGACATGGGTGATAATCCGATGACAAGGACAGAGAGCCGTGCAACATTCACGCGCCAGCGCAACTGACGCATGAATAAGTACTTGCTTGGATGGTGCCTAAGCTCAACGCGTTAGGTGTTGCTTGCGCAATACCATAACTGGCTTGCGCATAATTGAACTGGCGTTTTTCAAGCGTAAAGCAACGAAACGGCTGGCTTAATTACAAATAATCGCGGATCAGATGCTCGGCAATCTGGATACTATTGGTCGCTGCACCTTTACGGATGTTATCTGCGACGACCCACAAATTAATGCCGTTTTCATACGAAATATCTTGCCGGATCCGGCCCACAAATACATCGTCTTGCCCTTGGGCGTTGCTGATTTGCGTGGGGAAATCCGCATGGTCGTCACACAGCACCACGCCCGGCGCTTCACGCAGCAAAGCCTTGACCTGCTCCACCGAAATAGGATGGCGAGTTTCAATGTGTACGGCCTCGGCGTGGCCATAAAACACTGGGACGCGAACGGCAGTGGCATTCACAGAAATACTGCTATCACCCATGATTTTTTGCGTTTCCCAATGCATTTTCATTTCTTCTTTGGTGTAACCGTTGTCTAAAAATACATCGATTTGCGGGATGACGTTAAAGGCAATTTGACGCGCAAATTTGCCGCTATCCTCGACCGGACGACCATTGAGCAGCTGCGCCGTTTCATGCGCCAGTACTTCGACCCCCTTTTGACCGGCACCACTGACCGACTGATAGGTCGCCACATTGATTCGACTGATCCCTACCGCATCATGAATAGGTTTTAATGCCACCAACATTTGAATCGTCGAGCAGTTGGGGTTGGCAATAATATTGCGGTTGCGATAGTCCGCGATGGCATGGGCGTTCACTTCAGGCACCACCAAGGGGATATCATCTTCGTAGCGGAAATGCGAGGTGTTGTCGATGACAATACAGCCGGCATCAGCCGCCTTGGGCGCGTACTGTGCGGAGACACTGCCACCGGCTGAAAACAGGCCGATTTGTGCCTCTGACCAATCGAAGGTATCAGCATCTAACACTTCAATTTGTTTACCCTTAAACGTGACAAAACCACCGGCAGAACGGCTACTGGCCAACGGAAATAACTGCGCAACTGGGAAATCACGCTGTTCTAAAATTTCGATCAAATGTTGACCAACCAAACCGGTTGCGCCTAACACTGCAACATTAAACTGCTGAGCCATGTGGTTTACCCCTAAAATGTACTCTGACTAAAACCTAACTGTGATAAATATGCTGGGATCTGCGTCCCAACGAGGGTTAATGCGCCAAATTCACGCCGCGGTGGATAGTTTTTACGCAGCCAATCAAACCCATGTCCGGCCAGATGATAACGAAACATCGCATCATCGCGGCGCACATCATATAACAAGCGGCACAAATTTTGGACATCTAAAAGGCCGAAATTTGGAGAAATTTGTAGCTGTTGCCACAAGGGCGCCGGCAGTAAATCCTTGAGCTGGCGCTGCGGTTGCAGCCCTTGTTGCCGACACCATGCCTGGTACAGCATCTCGGTACCGCGCGCCTTGCCTTCGACCGAATGCCCAGCAATATGGGCGGTGGCAATCCGGCAGTAAGGCACCAACGCCGTTAAGATGTCAGGCTCTTGCTCCCATACATCCAAAAACAACGCCCGCGCCACACCAGACTGCTGCTCGGCCAGCAAAGCCTGGTTATCAATCACATCGCCACGCGCGGCATTAATAATAGCCACCTGCGGTGCTAACGCCGCCAGCTGCGCTGCATCAAGCAAATGCAGCGTTGGATGCGGCCCGTCGACTACCTTAGGTACATGAAAACTCAGCACATCGACCTGTTGGCATAATTGACTAAATTCGATATGCGTAAATCCAGCCTCATTGGCCCGCCATGGATCGCAGCACAATACGTGGACGCCCAGTGCCCGCAGGGCATTGACCAGCCGCTGGCCGATATTGCCAACCCCAACCACACCGATAGTAAGGTCTTGCAGCCGACACTGCTTTTGTTCAACCAATACCCATAGGCAACTCAGCACATATTCCATCACCGACTGCGCATTGCAACCCGGTGCACTATGAAACTCAATCCCTTGCTCAGCTAAAAAAACTTTATCGACATGATCGGTGCCAATGGTGGCCGTGCCGACAAATTGCAGTGCATCCGCATCGCGCAATAACGTGGCAGTCACGGGCGTCACCGAACGCACTAACAACGCCTGTGCGCCTTGCAACTGCGCGGCCGTCATCTGTCGTCCAGCGACCAGTTCAATGTCGGCATGCGGTGCAAAAAAAGCATGTACCAGCGGCATATTTTCATCGGCAATAATTCGCATCATATCCTCGTGGCCTGCATCGATAATTAAGCATGGCTATAGCGGTAAGTAGCCCAGTCTACCAGATCAAGCACGATGACGGGGAGTGATAGATGGGTGCTGATGTTTGTGAGCGCAAAACAGCGCTGCAATGTGTGCATTGTGGAGGAAGGCTGTTAGGAAAGCGTATTGCGGTCATTAGGTCGTTTGGCCGAGTTTTCACCCAGCAACCGCCAAAAAATGGGTTACAGCAGGTGCTGTAACCCAGGCATAGCAGGTTAACCTTGATATTTTTGCAGCACTAAGGTGGCATTGGTGCCGCCAAAGCCAAAGCTATTTGACATCACTGTGGTCAAATTTGCAGGCGTTGCTGTGGTTACAATATTTAAACCAGCTGCGGCTTCATCCAAGTTCTGAATGTTGATCGATGGGGCAATAAAGCCATGCTCCAACATTAATAACGAATAAATCGCCTCGTGCACACCAGCGGCACCCAGCGCATGGCCGGTCATAGCTTTGGTTGAGCTAATCGCTGGGCTATTGCTACCAAATAAAGCTTGAATAGCGCCTAATTCTTTTACATCACCCACCGGAGTACTGGTACCGTGCGTGTTCAAATAATCAATCGGTGCCGTCACATTGGCCATCGCCATTTGCATACAGCGAATGGCGCCTTCACCACTTGGCGCTACCATGTCATAGCCATCCGAGGTCGCACCGTAGCCGACTACTTCGGCATAGATCTTGGCACCGCGCGCTAGTGCATGCTCGAGCTCTTCAATGACTAAAATACCGCCACCGCCACTGATCACAAAGCCATCGCGGTCAGCATCATAAGTACGAGAGGCTTGGGTTGGCTGATCGTTATACTTGCTGGACAGCGCGCCCATAGCATCAAATTCCATCGCTAGCGTCCAGTGCACCTCTTCGCCGCCACCGGCGAAAATAATGTCTTGTTTACCCAGCTGAATCAGCTCCACAGCATGGCCAATACAGTGTGCACTGGTGGCACATGCAGAGCTAATAGAATAGTTCACACCTTTAATTTGAAATGGCGTGGCCAAACATGCCGAACAGGTACTCGACATGGTCTTAGGTACTGCATAAGGCCCCACCCGTTTGACGCCTTTTTCGCGCAGTATATCCGCGGCTTCCACCTGCGTTTTGGATGAGGCGCCACCAGAACCCACCACCAGCCCCGTACGTGGGTGTGATACTTGCTCTGGCGTTAAGCCAGCATCAGCAATGGCTTGATCCATCGCCACATACGCATATGCAGCGGCATCCGCCATAAAGCGATAGGCTTTGCGATCGATAAGGCTCGCTACATCTAACTTGATATTGCCCCACACTTGTGAGCGCAAACCTAAATCAGCAAATTCTTGTGAAAAGCTAATACCAGATTGACCGGCTTTTAAGGCTGCCAGAACTTCCTGTTGATTGTTACCAATACTGGACACTATGCCCAAGCCGGTGATGACTGCTCTTTTCATGTTTTCTCCCACATCTGGACAGCTTTTGAAGTGTCATTCGATTTTGATTGTTGCATTAGCTCGGCATTGTAAAGACTTTCTGCCGAAAACTGGTCTAATTTCAGCGCACAGTTGTGCACTATTATCTATTTTGATGACGTTCAGGTTAAAATAATGGCTATTTTCGGCCACCGAACACAGATTATGTCGTCCATTACCCCTGCCGCGATACATTACAACGAACAAGGCACACCTGTGTCTGATCATTTTGGCGATGTCTATTTTTCCAATGACAGCGGTTTACTCGAAACGGAGTATGTATTTCTGCAGCATAACGGCTTACCCCAGCGTTGGTCGAGCCATGATCGCATGCATTTTCATATCATTGAGACCGGATTTGGCACTGGCCTCAACTTTTTAGTGACATTACAGCATTTTTGCCGCTTTTTGGCGCAGATCCCCAAAGCTGAACGCATATTGCAACGGCTGTATTTCACCAGTACCGAAAAATTCCCGCTGCGCCATGCGGACTTAGCCAAAGCGCTGGCTAGTTGGCCGCAACTGGCCACGGAAAGCCACGCATTGCTAGCTCAGTACCCCAACGCATTGCCGGGTTGCCACCGTTTGTTTTTTGCCGATGGTGCCGTGGTGCTCGATTTATGGCTGGGTGATATTCTTGACACCTTACCTGCGCTGGCTACACAGCGAGTAGCCGCCGAACAGGACGTGATGAGGCACGCTGAACCACATTTTGTGTTAGCGAAGGATTCAGAACGGCTCATGTCCCCCTATTGCGCCGATGCCTGGTACTTAGATGGCTTTGCGCCAAGTAAAAACCCACAAATGTGGCAAGACGAATTGTTTCAAAGTATGGCGGCATTAAGCCGTGCTGGCACCACAGTCGCCACCTTTACCAGTGCAGGCCTTGTGCGACGCGGCCTGCAGCAGGCGGGGTTTGTGGTCCAAAAAACCAAAGGGTTTGGCCGTAAACGCGAAATGGCGATTGGTGTTATGCCAGCCGCCGATTCAGCCTGCGTTGAGGCCTGTGATGAGATAAGCGCTGCGGAACCTACGGATACGGTATCAACGCCATGGTTGATCGTTGGCGCGGGATTGGCGGGATTAACCACTGCGCTACACCTGGTTGAAAACGGTTTACCGCCACAGGTTGAGCTCTATATTGTTACCGCCGACGCCGAGCCTGGCATGGGAGCCTCACACAATCGGCAAGGGGCGTTGTACCCACAACTGCACAGTCAGCTGGACGCGGATAGCCAGCTTCACCTGCATTGTTTTGCGGCGGCTCATCGGTTTTATCAGCGCTGGCACCAACGTTTTTCTGCGCATGGCATCGAGTTCGCCATGCAATCCTGCGGTGTTTTGCAACTGGCTTGCAACGACAAGTTGGCGCTGCGCCAACAAAAAATTTGCCAGCATACTGCATGGCCGGAGCAGGTGTTTCAAGCGGTGGATGCCGAAACTGCCAGTGCCATTGCAGGCATCGCTGTGCCTTATTCGGGCTTGTATTTTGCCGATGGTGGCTGGGTTGCACCCAAACAATTTTGCCAAGCAGCGTGGCAGTATCTGCAGCAACAACCGCGGGTGCATTGCATAACGGGAGCCACCTTGGTCGATGTAAAACGCCTTGAAAACGACACGCATTCGCCCGCACAGCAACAAACTAAGGGACCACATCGCTGGCAATTGGAGTGGCGGGCAAGTCCTCGATCAGGCATCCATGGCGCGGCACATCGCAACATACCTAACATGGCGACACCGAGCATAGCGGTTGCAACCCCACCACAGCATCAGCGCCAACCAACGGCGGTGCTGTCACAGGCCGCGGCGCTCCCGCAAACTGCGGCCCTCCCACCCGTCGCGACGAAAGTACTGCTGGCCGCCGGTGCTGGGTTGGTGGCCCTGCCGATGTCCGCCTCGCAGGGGTTTAATCGTGTCCGCGGGCAAGTGAGCCATGTCGATGCACCCGCACTCGCCGCACTGAAAACGGTGATTTGTCATCAAGGTTATATTACTCCGCAGTGGCAGCAACAACATTGTGTCGGCGCCAGTTTTGATCGCAACACGCCAGAGCCCGAACTCAAAGATAGCGACGACGCGGACAACCTCGCGCTGGTGAATCAAGTTTTTGCTGAGCCGGATTGGTTTCAAGGGGCGGCGGTGGTGGGGCGAAAAGCAGGATTGCGCTGCACAGTCCCAGGCCATATACCGAAAGTCGGCGCCATGCAGCCGGATCTCTATGTTTTTGGGGGGTTAGGCGCGCGCGGTTTGCTGTTTGCACCTTTACTATCACAACACCTAGCGGCCGAGCTTAGCCAACAGCCATCCCCGCTGAGCAGTGCCTTACAGCAACTTATTCAGCCAAAACGTACGTAAGTCCTGAATACACGCCATCGAAACCAAGGTATTTGAAATCGCATAATTCAAGACGTGCAATTCAATACAACCATTTAATACAATGATGGCTAAACCACGTCATTAAGGTTTGGTTAATTGGATCACCGCCCGCCGGTTCACCGCCCGGCCGCGCGGTGTTTCATTGGGGGCCACATGGCGTTTCTCACCAAAGCCCTCCGTGTCAATCAAGGCCGCATCTATGCCTTGGTCAATAAAAAATTGTTTTAGCGTTTGTGCACGCTTACGCGATAACTCATCGTTGATCCAGCGGCCGCCGTAACTGTCGGTATAGGTATCTATCTCGACGCGCGCCAGCTGTTTATCATGTTTTAAATACAGTGCAATTTGCTGCAGACGCTGTGCCGACTCACGGCTTAATTCATCGCTGTTGGATTCGTAGTTCAGCACCGTCAGGGCAATATCGGTAAAACTAAACGGCAATAGCGCCGCGATGCACTGGCTAAATTTGCTGTAGGTGTCATTAAAGTGCACCGGATTGATCGAGGCGGCAATTTGATCAAAGGGGCTGTGCCAATCATTAAAATAAAACGTGGGGCTATTACCAAGTTCAAGTTCCGTTAATAACGTCCAAGCGGTTTTTTTCGGTAAATCGCCATTAAATTGCCGCAATAAAGCCATATCGGCGATCGCCTTGGCAGACTCCCCCGCCCGCCATTGTGGCGGTACCGACATCACCTGGGCCAAATCATAGGCGTCAGGTAAGCGTGTCATTTCCAGTTCAAATTGCAAATTAGCATCTTTATGTGCTACAGCTCGCCAGATAGCCGTACCAAAACGTGGGATTGGATGGCGCAACTCACACTGTAGCACTGTCGCTTTAGTTAATTGCCAACTGGAGGTATCCAAGGTTGCGCTGTAGTGTCGGATCGACGCATCCGCAGCACTGACGAATGCACTCGCGGCCAGCACACAGCCGAACTTGATGCCAAGCATGAGACTGCGGTTAACCGCTGAGTAGTTCTTTTTTAGGTAAAAATCTGTCATAACACCATAGTTCACCGTGGCAACACCATCATCAGAATGCGATTTCGCAGGCTTCACCATTTGATTTGGTAAGATTTGCTCTGAATCAGCCGTCTGCGTGGCTAAAAACGCGGATGGAGTTGGTTTATTCATACCTATTCACACCTAAGGTAATTCGAGCTTAGCACTTCAAACGAATTCGCCGTGATGCGTCGTTTTTCCGTGAGGCATTGTCTCACACATGTATTTGTTGCCTTCCACACATCATCACACATAAAAGGCGAACTATCAGATGGAATGTGCCGGCTGACCCAAGTTCACGGCCCGAAGGATTTGTCCACGCCAACAGGTCGTCAAACACATCGTCGAACATATCGGCAAATACACTGCAATAGCTGTGCCGTTTATGCGTAGTAACAACGCATAGATATAGCGGCTAGCAGACGGCGTGGCAAAAATTTGGCATACTAGCACCATATATTGCCTGTTTACTCAACGAGAGTCCTTATGTCCAGTTTAGCCAACCGTTTTCGCGGTTACTACCCCGTTGTTATCGACGTTGAAACCGCAGGCTTTAATGCAAAAACCGATGCACTGCTTGAAATCGCTGCCACATTATTAACCATGGATGATGATGGTGTGCTCAAACCACTGGAAACGCTGCATTTTCATGTTGAACCTTTTGAAGGTGCCGTGCTGAACCCCAGTTCATTGGCGTTTAACGGGATCGACCCTTTTAATCCGTTACGCGGCGCCGTTGCCGAGCGCGATGCCCTCAATGAGATTTGTAAAGCCGTGCGAAAAGCACAAAAAGATCATGATTGCCAACGCGCGGTTGTGGTGGCGCACAATTCAGCTTTTGACCAGGGTTTTTTAAATGCAGCCATTGAGCGCTGTAAAATAAAACGCTCGCCATTTCATGCGTTTGTCTCTTTTGACACCACCACACTCGCGGCGCTCGCACTGGGACAAACGGTGTTGGCCAAAGCCTGCGTCGCTGCAGGGATCCCGTTTGACAACAAAGAAGCACACAGTGCCTTGTACGATACCGAACGCACCGCAGAGCTATTTTGCCATATCGTCAATCGCTTCCAACAACTTGGTGGCTGGCCACCTGCCGAAGATGCCAGCTTAGATACTGACGTCGATGATGCCGAAAACAACGCAGACGCTCTAGAGGACGGTACGATAACCAGCTAAACCTTGGATGTTTAACGTACGGCGTTTTCTCACAGACCTTAGCAAACCGCCACACTATAAGCATCATGCCGGTGTCGCTAAACTTTGCTCTACCGCGATAGCACTATGCTGTGATAACACTATGCTGTGATAGCACTATGCTTTAATAGCACTATGCCTTCATAGCGCCATGCCTTAACCTCACACGATAGCGGCTTTGCCAGCGCAAACCGCATTATCGTGCGCGGTTCATGGGTTCACCAGCACAGCGCACTACCGTCACACCGCCACCAATGCCGCATAAAAGGTTTGAATTCACCATGGGTTTTAGCGACAATGACAATTATTTGCATTAACGCACTCTAACTGGGGAATACCATGCAAATTTCTACCTTGTGGCATGCACCAAAACATGCCGCGGTTGCCATCGATGCGATTGCCGACAATGTCACACCGATGGTGTTACAACGTTTGTTCGATATGGGGCTCGAACCGGGTCAAACGGTGCTTAGCCTCGGCCGAGGTCCATTTAATGGGCCTTTGGTGGTACAGATCAATGACTGTGTATTTAGCATCGAACAGCAAGTTGCGCAGCATATCTTCGTGTCGACACATAGCTAAGGTCCTTGATGAAAAAAATTATTCTGGTAGGAAAACCTAACTCCGGCAAAAGCTTATTATTTAACCAGTTGACCGGCCTACGGCAAAAAGTTGCCAACTATCCCGGCGTCACCGTTGAACTTAAAAGCGGTCGTTTTGGTGAATTTGAACTTGTGGACTACCCGGGCGCCTACTCGCTCAGCAGCCTGTCGCACGATGAAGATATCGCCGTGCAAAAACTGCACAGCGCACTCGCCAGTGCCGAAACCCAACTGGTGATTTGTAACCTTGATGCCACTCGTCTGGAAAGCAGCCTACAATTTGCCATTCAGGTACAAAGCTTGGCGCGCGCCCAGCAAAAAGCCGTCGTTTTTGCTTTGAACATGGCAGATCAGTTGCAACGATTTGGCCATCGCTTAGATACAGATGGCCTGAGTCGCCAGCTCGGCAGCCCAGTATTTGCCATTTCAGCTAAAACATTGCTTGGCCTAAGTGAGTTTCAACTGGCCATCGCAGAGATTGCCAAAAGCCCCAGCCAAGCGCTGCCAACCCTTGATCACGGTGATGCCCGAGCCCAGCGGCAGCTTTGCCGGCAACTTGCGCGCGACTATGGTATCCAATCTGACATAGTGCTGAAGAACCAAAATCGTATTGATGGCTTCATGCTGAATAACATTACCGGCGGCTTGGCATTTTTACTGGTTATGTTTTTCTTGTTTCAAAGTATTTTTACCTTTGCCGCCCCCTTGATGGATGCGGTTGAAAGCGGTATTGGCGCCTTAGCCAGCTGGGTCACCGCGGCGATAGGCCCAGGTGCCACCCAAGACTTTTTAAACGATGCCATTTTCGGTGGTTTGGGCTCGTTTTTGGTATTTGTACCGCAAATTATGGTTCTCACACTGATTATTGGTTTGCTCGAGGACAGCGGCTACCTTGCACGCGCGGCACTGATTTGTCATCGCCCGCTGAGCTACTTTGGTTTATCTGGCCGAAGTTTTATTCCCTATCTATCTGGCCACGCTTGCGCCATCCCCGCCATTATGGCGGCCCGTACTATTGAATCGCCACGCAAGCGGTTGCTAACCATGGCCACCATTCCATTGATGGCGTGTTCAGCCCGTTTACCGGTGTATGCATTATTGATTTCGGTATTGATCCCATCCACCAGCTATTTAGGTGGCTTGGTCAATCTGCAAGGCATTGCATTTTTCAGCCTTTATTTGCTAGGTATCCTGTTCGCGCTGCTGATCAGCACCTTGCTATCACGCTTTGTGATCACCGAACAAAGCCAATCTGATATGCCATTTATCCTAGAGCTACCCAGTTACCGCTTGCCCCATTGGAAACCGTTGCTGGTGCGCGTGTTAGGCAGCGCGAAAAGCTTTATCTATCGCTCAGGCCCAGTAATTTTTGCCGTTACAGTCCTGATTTGGGTTTTGGGCTATTTCCCGAGCGATGCCGGCGGTTTAGCACACTCATACCTCGGGCAAATTGGTCATGTTTTAGAGCCTATTTTTAGCCCGCTCGGGCTGGATTGGCGCTATGGCGTTGCGATCGTTATGTCGTTTCTTGCCCGTGAAGTATTTGTAGGTGCTTTAGGTACATTGTTTGGCATGGACGGCGCAGATGAAAACATCGCTGGATTGGCGGCCAATATTCAAGCAGACGGCTTGACCTTAGGCGCAGGTATTGGTTTGTTGCTGTTTTACGTGGTGGCGTTACAGTGCGTGGCAACGGTTGCCACCTTAAAAGCGGAAACGGGCAGCACCAAGCTCACCATGGGATTAGTGGCCGGTTATGGCGTACTGGCCTATGTACTCGCATGGTTGGCCGCCACACTGATCGGTTAAAGCAATTTGGTCGCAGGGACAAGGTGTCCCGTCAAATTCCGGCCAACGGTTTCGCCAACCAAGCTCGTCAACCTAGCTCGCCAACAAAAAAGCCAATTCAATTGAATTGGCTTTTTTTATTGTTGTGGCATGGGCGGCATAGCGCGCAGTGGGGCACGCCATCACCATCGCACTTCAACCCCAGCACTTCAACCCTAGCGCTTAAACCCTAGCGCTTAGCCTTCGCGATTAAACCCTCACGCTTATTCAGCGGCCGGTGCTTGCGCGTCAGATGCTTTGTATTTCGCAGCGGTAGCTTTAATCAGCGGCTGCAGCTCACCACGTTGGAACATTTCCAGCATGATGTCACAACCACCAATCAACTCACCTTCGACCCACAATTGTGGGAAGGTCGGCCAATTGGCAAATTTTGGCAATTCCGCACGGATATCAGGGTTTTGCAGAATATCCACAAAGGCAAATTGTTCACCACAGGCAATCAGGGCTTGTGACGCTTGCGCCGAGAAGCCACAGCTTGGTAGCTTCGGTGAGCCTTTCATGTAAATGATGATGGGATTGTCTGCTAATTGTTGTTTGATTTTGTCGATAGTTTCCATTACAGCCTCTACGTTCAACACGAATTTGAGCAATTTTAACAAAGCTTTTGCCAAAACACTTGAGTTTTCATAATTCAGCCCAACAATGCTGGAACCACAGCGTGTCGCCGAGGTGAACGCTTGCTGGCGTGGCATTGCCAAGCACAACCGAGCGTGCGATGCGCACAGATGAACGACGAGCAAAATTACGACAAGCGTACGCTAAAAACTTGAGTATTTTAGTCAGGTTTTGTAGTCTACGCGATGCAGAATACATAAACAACGGCAACGGAGAATGAAAATGGCGTTCGAATTACCAGCTTTACCTTATGCAAAAGATGCATTAGTTCCGCACATTTCCGCAGAAACTTTAGAATTTCACCACGGTAAACACCACAACGCTTATGTCGTGAAGTTAAACTCTTTAATCGAAGGCACTGATTTTGCAGGTAAATCTTTAGAAGACATCATCAAGTCATCTGAAGGCCCAGTGTTCAACAACGCGGCACAAATTTGGAACCACACCTTCTACTGGCACTGCTTATCACCAAACGGTGGCGGCGAGCCAACAGGTGCCCTGGCTGATGCGATCAATGCCAAATGGGGTTCATTCGCTGCGTTCCAAGCTGCATTCAATGACAAAGCAGTCAACAACTTCGGTTCAAGCTGGACGTGGTTGGTGAAAAAAGCTGACGGTAGCTTAGACATCGTCAACACCAGCAATGCGGGCACGCCACTGACCGACAGCAGCATCAAGGCCCTGTTAACTGTGGATCTGTGGGAACACGCATACTACATCGACTTCCGTAACGCTCGCCCAACCTACCTGAACGCGTTCTGGGCGCTGGTGAACTGGGAATTTGCGTCAGCTAACTTCGCTTAATTGCCGACAAACTCGCATCAATCCGCATCAATCCGCATCAATCGATGTCAGGCGATGTCAGGCGATGTCAGGCGATGAATAGCGCATAAAAAAGCCCCGATGGGGCTTTTTTTTATAGGCAGCAAAAAAATACCTACAATAGCGCCTTAATTGCATTTTGGATCCCCGCCACACTTAAGCTAAACATGCGCCCTGCCATCAGCTGCTGAATGACCCGGATCGAGTTATATTGCGACCACCACGCAGACGGCTGCGGATTTAACCACACAGCTTTGGGATATTGGTCTAATAGCGCCTTCAGATAATATTGGCCAGGACGGTCGTTCCAATGCTCAACACTGCCACCAGGCTGAGTGATTTCATAAGGCCCCATAGTGGCATCACCCACGATAATCATTTTGTAATCAGCGCCATAGGTGTGTATCAAATCCATCAGTGATGTGCCCTGCGCCCGCCTGGCTGGATCACGCCAGAGAGTCTCATATGGACAATTATGAAAATAAAAACATTGCAGTTGTTTAAATTCATACCGCAGCGCATAAAACAGTTGCTGTGATAAAAAAATGTGATCATCCATCGAACCGCCGACATCAAACAACAACAGTAATTTGAAGGCATTTCGCCGCTCCGGCACAAAACGTAAATCCAACCATCCGGCTTGTTTACTCGTTGCCTCAATGGTTTGCGTCAAATCTAACTCGGTGGCAGCCCCAGTGCGGGCAAAACGGCGCAAAGGTTTGACAGCAGCCTGCATACTGCGCTCGGTCATGATCTGCTGCGCATCCAAGGCTTTAAATTCACGCTTATCCCACACTTTAACGGCGCGGCGCGCACCTGAGTCGGGTTGACCGATACGGATCCCGGCCGGATTAAAACCAAAGGCGCCAAATGGCGATGTGCCGCCGGTACCGATCCATTTATTGCCACCTTGATGCTTCCCTTGCTGTTCACGTAAGCGCTGCTGCAATGTATCCAGCAAGGTCTGTAAATCACCCAGCGCTTGTAATTGCGCCTTTTGTTCGGGCGTTAACTGTCGGATATAGTCTGCCAATAACCACTCTGGCGGGATCTGGCTGGCCACATCAATCTGCGCCAACTGCTGCATATAATCGGCAAAAGCGCGATCAAATTTGTCATACAAGGCTTCATCTTTCACCAAACACAGCCGCGCCAGATGATAAAAACCATCGATATCCGCAAACACCAACGGCTTGGATACCGCGCTGAGTAAATCAAGCAGTTCACCGATAGATACCGGGATGCCGTAGTGGCGTAACTTGAGAAAAAAAACGATAAACATCAGCGGCGCTGCCGTTGCCGAAGCAGATCCAACAGCGCTACATCTTGTTCATTTTTAAGTAGCGCCCCCAACCATGGCAGCTGCCATAGGGGTAAGGTGGCCGTGCTGGCTGAGGAAGTAGCTGACGATGACACTGAGCTTGCAACCTGTGCTTGCAGCGCCGTCGCAGCCGCAGGCTCCAGTAACAGTAATTGCAACCAATCCAATAATTCCGAAGTGGATGGTTTTTTCTTCACCCCTGGAATATCACGCAATTGGAAGAAGGCTTGCAGCGCTGTTCCCACCAGCTCTGAAGCAACATCGGGAAAATGGGCATGAATGATTTGCTGTAAAGTATCGGCATCGGGAAAGCGGATAAAATGGAAGAAACAGCGGCGTAAAAAAGCATCCGGCAACTCTTTTTCGTTGTTGGAGGTTATGATCACAATAGGTCGTTGCACCGCTTTGACCTGTTCGCCGGTTTCATGCACATAAAAGCTCATTTGGTCGAGTTCATGCAGCAAATCATTGGGAAATTCAATATCAGCTTTATCGATTTCATCAATCAGCAGCACCGGTCGCTGCGCTGCGGTAAAGGCCTGCCACAATTTGCCAGGGCGAATGTAATTGGCAATATCATGTACCTTTTCACTGCCCAGTTGACCATCCCGTAACCGCGACACCGCATCATATTCGTATAAGCCATGCTGCGCTTTGGTGGTGGATTTTACATGCCACTGAATAAGATCAGTTTGTAAAAATGCAGCTAATTCCTGTGCAAGGCGCGTTTTACCGGTGCCTGGTTCACCTTTTAGCAGTAATGGTTTTTGTAATGCCACGGCGGCATTGACGGCCAAGGCGAGATCCTGAGGGACAACATAGTGCGCAGTACCCGAAAATTGCATAACCTTCCTCATACGATTCATTGTGTATACGATGATGGCCGCGATCATACCACAGCCCTTGGCGATGCAAACGTTAGCGCACCACGCGACCAACAAACATCGCAGGTCGCCGCATTGAAAATGCCGCCAGCCACCACAGCACACCGGCTGACTGACCGGCAGAGATAACCTCGCATGACCATGAGCTGCCACAGCTTTGCGACGAATACCTGAATAAAATCAAATTTTTCTGTCACTTTGCAAGGCAACTCGCCGTTTTACTGTCTAGGCTTAGCAGTGAGGAAGTTCACAAATTCCCACCACGTTGCGGAGGTCCACATGGGTATTTTCGAGCACTTTAAATCCAGATACGAAGCAGCCCGCGAAGAAGAATACAGCATTCAGGAATATCTAGACCTGTGTAAAAACGACAAGGGTTGCTATGCCAGTGCGGCTGAACGGTTACTGATGGCCATTGGTCAGCCGGAATTTATAGATACAGCGCAAGATCCTAAACTAAGCCGACTTTTCTCCAATCGGGTCATTGCCCGCTACCCAGCCTTTGCCGAGTTTTATGGCATGGAAGATGCGATCGAGCAAATTGTTTCTTATCTAAAACATTCGGCACAAGGGTTGGAAGAGCGCAAACAAATCCTGTATTTGCTGGGCCCCGTGGGTGGTGGTAAGTCATCGCTGGCGGAAAAACTCAAAGCGCTCATGCAAAAAATGCCAATCTACTATCTCAAAGGTTCGCCGGTGTTTGATAGCCCGCTGTGCTTGTTCAATCCGCAAGAAGATGCAGGTATTTTGCAGCAAGAATATGGTATTCCAGCGCGCTATCTCAAAACCATTATGTCACCGTGGGCCAGCAAACGCTTGCATGAATTCAATGGTGATATCACGCAATTTCGGGTCGTGAAAAAATATCCATCCATTTTGGATCAAATTGCCATTGCCAAAACCGAACCAGGCGATGAAAACAACCAAGATATTGCCTCTTTAGTCGGCAAAGTCGACATTCGGCAGTTGGAGCATTTTGCACAAAACGATCCTGACGCCTACAGCTATTCGGGCGCGCTGTGCCGTGCCAACCAAGGGGTCATGGAATTTGTCGAAATGTTTAAAGCCCCGATTAAAGTACTACATCCCCTGTTAACCGCCACCCAAGAAGGCAACTACAATGGCACCGAAGGCCTCGCCGCGCTGCCGTTTGAAGGGCTGATCTTGGCGCACAGTAACGAGTCAGAGTGGCAGACGTTTCGTAACAACAAAAACAATGAAGCATTTTTAGATCGGGTTTATATCGTCAAAGTGCCCTATTGCTTGCGGGTATCCGAGGAGGTACACATCTATGAAAAACTACTGGAAAACAGCGAGTTAAAGGTCGCCCCTTGCGCACCTGGTACTCTGACAAGCCTAGCGCAGTTCGCCGTCTTATCACGGTTAAAAGCACCTGAAAACTCCAGTCTTTATTCCAAAATGCGCGTTTACGATGGAGAAAGCCTCAAAGACACCGATCCCAAAGCCAAGTCGTACCAAGAATATCGCGACTATGCCGGTGTGGATGAAGGCATGACCGGGTTGTCAACACGATTTGCCTTTAAGATTTTGTCGCGGGTTTTTAACTTTGATAGCACCGAAGTTGCCGCCAACCCTGTACATTTGTTTTATGTACTGGAGCAACAAATTGAACGCGAGCAATTCCCCAGTGATGTCGCCGAGCGTTACTTGGAGCATCTCAAAGGTTATTTAATCCCGAAATACATTGAATTCATTGGCAAAGAAATCCAAACCGCCTATTTGGAATCCTACTCGGAGTACGGACAAAACATCTTTGATCGTTATGTCATTTATGCTGATTTTTGGATCCAAGATCAGGAGTATCGCGATCCAGAGACAGGCCAACTGTTTGATAGAGCCGCGCTAAATGCTGAATTGGAGAAAATTGAAAAACCGGCCGGCATCAGTAATCCAAAAGATTTCCGCAATGAAATCGTCAACTTTGTGCTGCGCGCCAAAGCCAAAAATAATGGCAAAAACCCCAGTTGGACCAGCTACGAAAAACTACGCACCGTGATTGAGAAAAAGATGTTCTCCAGTACCGAAGAACTGTTACCGGTCATTTCCTTTAATGCCAAAACATCCACCGATGATCAGAAGAAACATGATGATTTTGTCGATCGGATGATGGAAAAAGGCTACACCCGCAAGCAAGTTCGGCTGTTATCGGAATGGTATCTTCGTGTGCGGAAATCCCAGTAACCCTTAACTGCTGGAGGTGTTATGGCCCATTTTATTGATCGACGCCTAAATGGCAAAAACAAAAGCGCGGTGAACCGGCAACGGTTCATCCGTCGCTATAAACAGCAGATTAAACAAGCCGTTTCCGACGCTATTAGTAAACGTAGTGTCACCGATATTGATCACGGCGAAAGCGTGACTATTCCTAGTCGAGACATAACGGAGCCATTTTTTCACCAAGGAAAAGGGGGACATCGCGAGATGATCCACCCTGGCAATGACCAATTCAGTACCGGTGACCGTATCAAACGGCCGCTGGGCGGCCAAGGTCAAGGCAGTGGCAAAGGCGATGCCAGTGCGGATGGCGAAGGTGAAGATGATTTTGTATTTTCCATCTCCAAGGATGAGTATCTCGATTTATTATTCGAAGATTTAGAGCTGCCCAATCTTCGCAAAAATCAGCTCGATAAGTTAGTGCAGTATAAACATGTACGTGCCGGATATCGTTCTGAAGGTGTTCCCACCAACATCGATATTGTGCGCTCCCTGCAAGGTTCGTTGGCTCGTCGTGTTGCCATGACCGCAGGTAAAAAACGCTTACTGCAGCAACATGAATCCGAGCTGGCAACACTAGAGGCTGAGGTTGATGCCGATCCACAAGCGTTGAATCAGCTGCGCACAGCGATTGTCGAGCTGAAAAAACGCATTGCCGCAGTTCCTTTTATCGATAGTTTTGATCTGCGTTTTCGTAACTATGCGAAACGGCCGGAACCTACCAGTAAGGCGGTGATGTTTTGCCTGATGGATGTATCCGGCTCGATGGATCAAGCCACCAAAGAGATGGCAAAACGTTTTTATATCTTGCTGTATATGTTTTTGACGCGCAGCTATAAAAATGTTGAGGTGGTTTATATTCGCCACCACACCCAAGCCAAAGAAGTCGATGAACATGAGTTTTTCTACTCACAAGAAACTGGCGGCACCATAGTGTCCAGTGCCTTGAAATTGATGGATGAGATTATTCGTGAGCGCTACGATCCACACGAGTGGAATATCTATGCTGCGCAAGCATCCGATGGCGATAACTGGGCAGATGATAGCCCGCAGTGTCGACAGCTTTTAGCGCAACAACTACTGCCTTGGGTGCGTTATTACGCTTACATCGAAATCACCCAACGGCCACATCAAAGCCTGTGGGTGGAATATGAGAAGTTGATGGCGCAATTTGACAATTTTGCCATCCAACCTATTCGCCAAGTCAGTGATATTTATCCCGTATTTCGGACTTTGTTTAAAAAGCAAGCGGCGTAATGTTGCAGCCTGGTACGCCCTATACTTGCGCTGCCAATCGCTAGCCACGTTGCAAGCTCCGACTGCCCCAAGGAGGAACCTATGACCCAAACCTTCCGGCAACCGTTAAGTGATGGTCCTGATTGGAATTTTGAGTTACTGCAGGCCTATCTCAACGAAATTGAGCGGGTAGCTAAATTTTATCAATTAGACTACTACCCGAACCAAATTGAAATCATTACCGGCGAACAAATGATGGATGCCTACTCCAGTATTGGCATGCCAATTGGCTATCATCACTGGACCTATGGCAAAAAATTTATTCAAACAGAGCAGAATTATAAACGCGGCCAAATGGGATTGGCCTATGAAATCGTGATTAACTCCAACCCTTGTATCGCCTATTTAATGGAAGAAAATACCATGACGATGCAGGCCTTGGTGATGGCTCACGCCTGCTTTGGACATAATTCATTCTTTAAAAACAATTACTTATTCAAAACATGGACGGATGCTTCATCCATCATTGATTATTTGATGTTTGCGAAAAACTATATCAGTCATTGTGAGGAAAAATACGGCATCAGTGAGGTGGAAGATATTTTAGATTCTTGCCACGCCTTGATGAACTATGGGGTAGATCGTTACAAGCGGCCGCAGAAAATCTCCATGGACGAAGAGCAGCGACGTCAGCAAGATCGCGAAAACTATTTGCAATCGCAGGTCAACCAACTGTGGCGCACCATTCCCAATAAAGAACCTTCGGCTGAATCAAAACAACACCGTTTCCCTGCTGAGCCACAAGAGAATATTTTATATTTTATTGAAAAACACGCGCCATTACTAAAACCTTGGCAACGGGAAGTGGTGCGGATTGTACGTAAAATATCGCAGTATTTTTACCCGCAAAAACAAACCCAAGTGATGAATGAGGGATGGGCAACCTTTTGGCATTACACTATTTTGCAGCACTTATACGGCGAAGGTTTAGTGAGCGATAAATTCATGCTGGAAGTGCTGCATAGCCATACCAATGTGGTGTTTCAACCGCCGTATAATTCCAAATATTATTCGGGGATCAATCCTTACGCGTTGGGTTTTGCCATGTTTACCGATCTGCGTCGTATTTGCGAACAGCCCACCGCAGAAGATCGCGAATGGTTCCCAGATATTGCCGGGACACCTTGGGTGGACACCTTACACTTTGCCATGCAAAACTTTAAAGATGAGAGTTTCATCAGTCAGTACCTCTCGCCCAAAGTGATCCGTGATTTTCATTTGTTTGGGATTGTCGATGATGATCAGCAACAAACTTTAGAGGTCGCGGCCATCCACAATCAAGAAGGCTACCGTAAGGTGCGGCAAATGTTATCGGCACAATACAACCTCAGTAATATTGAACCGAATATTCAAGTGTATAACGTCGATATCACTGGCGATCGCTCATTAACACTGCGTTTTGTCCCTAACCAACGTGTGCCACTGGGTGGGCCTTATCAAGAGGTGATGAAACATCTGCATCGGTTATGGGGATTTACCGTACGTTTGGAAGAATTACAGGCCGATGGTAGCGTGAAAGAGCTGTCGCTGGTGCCTTAGACAAACAACGCTGCATGCGCGAGAACATCGGTTATGTCGTTATCATGTGCTCGCGCATCACTGTCATGCCAATCCATGCCCAAACTATTGATGAGAAAAGGGCTTGTGTCATATAGGATACAAGCCCTTTTGCTATATCAAGACGCCGTGTGAGGCGAAGGTTTAACTTTTAGGCAGAAACTTTGCCAAGGTGACCTGGTTGCGGCCATTGGCTTTTGAGGTATAAAGTGCACTATCCGAGGCTTCGAGCCACTGCCGGTACTCTTCCATATCATCATGAAATTCCGCCACACCAATACTTACCGTGGCATTTAGGATCTGTTGATTGTATTCAATGGAAAGATTCTCGACGGTTTTGCGTAACCGCTCGGCAAAATAATTGGCCTGGTCTTCCGTGGTATCGACCAAGAGCACCGCAAACTCTTCACCACCGTAGCGCCCAGCTAAATCGGTTTCACGCAGGTTCTTCTTCACGGCGCTAGCAACTGCTTGGATCACGGCATCGCCCGCGGCATGGCCGTAAGTGTCATTCACCCGCTTAAAATGATCGATATCACACATTAATAAACTACTGCGATGACCACTGCGCTTCAACCGTTTAAATTCGTGATACAGCGCTTCTTCCCAACTGCCACGATTGTTCAACTGCGTTAAAAAATCGGTTTTAGAGAGTTGCCGTAACTGGCCATTCATCGATTCCAGTTCAATACGGCTCACCGCGACATCCGTGACATCATAAATAATCAGACACAAATTGGTGACTATACCTTGGGTATTGGTGATCGGAAAAATAGTACTGTTTTGGTACATATAATCCGCCGCACCGGTAATAGGACGGTAGTTACGAAAACGGAAAATGTATGGTTTTTGTTCCCAAATCGTAAAAGCTCTATTTTTGAGTAAAATGACGGGATCACATTTGCGCCGTAACCACTCTTCGTCAATTTCGGAAAACATGTCAAAAATGACGCGGTCACGCACTTGGCGCGGTGTTAAACCGCTATGGTTTTCCATAAAACCGTTCCAAACTTGAATCCGGTAGTCCGTGCTTAGTACCACTAAGCCCACATCAACCGTTTGGAACATATCCATCAACCAATGAACGTCGGCGACTTCGCCTTGCATCTCTGTCATAGTTAATCTTCTAGCAAGAATTCAACTTTGTAATTTAATGTTTTAATACTGTCTTCGGTAAACAGTAACAATAAATCACATTGAATATTGTGGTTTTCAATACCATAGCTGATTTCAATCGCCAAGGTCCGCTTCCAACGTCGTGCATTGGCCTTAATCAATTCACTGACCGGCGCATGCTGCCCAAGCACCACGGGGTGACCTTGACTAAAGTTCATATCAATTTGCTCTGCCAAACCTTTGAGTACTGCGCCGATGAGAATATTGGCAATATCCATCAATAGCTCAAGTTCAAGTTTGCGATCCAACTTACCGGTAAAGTTCATCAGTTTTGCAATATCCGCAAAACTAGAGTCGTTCAAAATCAGTAGTGCTTCACCCGAAACCCCACCGCCAATAAAGCCTTGGCACACAGCTGAAGTAGTTTGTTTTTGCTCGACCGACGCCAGCGCCATATGTAATTCACTGACTTCAATCACATTGACGTTCGGGATCGGTAGTTTGACAAACACATCCAATAGCCGGGCCAGTAAATCACCCGCTTGGCCCATCGCAACGTTGGTCAGCTCTTGAAACACGTCACGTAAAATGGGGTCCAACACAAAGTTATTGCTCAGCTGATTGGCCTGCTCAGCACGCTCAACCACCGCTTTGCTGTGCTCTTCAGTATGGGCACGATTAAAACGCTCAAGCACCTCGGTGAGTTTTTCGGCGGCCACGGGTTTGCGGATAAAATCCATAGCCCCGTAACTGAGTACTCGTTCACGGGCCTCTGGCTGTACGTCACCCGACACCACCACCACTTTCACGGGGATCTTGTGGCTCTGGATCGCTTGTAAGACCTCATAGCCATCCAGAATAGGCATATTAAGATCGAGAAACAGCAGATCAATCGGCTGACGCTTTAATACCTCTAAAGCTTCTTGGCCGTGACCTGCAAATAGAATTTTGTCTTGCCACTCCGCCGGCAGACTACGCGCCATCTGCTTTCGGGCTAAATTGGAGTCGTCACATATCAATATGGCTGAAACCATTGTACGAGTACCTGACCTGATGTTATGTTCCAGTGTAGCGTTGATCATTTTATTTGGCGAATCTAAAAACGGAGTTTTCATAAAAACTCTTGTTGTTATTTTTACGCCAAGTGGCTGACTTCACACAAGCATTTAATGCAAAGTGCTGCAATGTTTCCGCATGTCATGCTTTATTCTCTAGCCAAGATTGAATCTAAGATCTGGCCGTAAAAACCATGCAGTGGCACGTTATGCATGCAAACTTCAGGTATGATGTGTACTCGCCACCACGCAGTATTATCCAGGATCGAATGAGGTAGTTATGCATGATCTTTCCCACCGTCGTCTTCGGGTTTTAACCACGCCACGTTTTATTGCAAGACTACTGATAACAACGCTGTTAGGTTTTACGGCAACAACGGCACCATTTTTAGCCGCCGCGGATTTAACAGCCAAGCTGCCAGAGCGGCAAAGTAGTGTGACCGCCGCAGGCCGCGCTCTGATATTACAGGGTACGCCCGCGATTGTGGGGCAACCAGCGCCCGATGCTAAACTGGCGGATGCTAACTTTAAAGCGGTGAAACTGAGTGATTATCACGGCAAATTTATCATACTCAGTGTGGTGCCTAGCCTTGATACTGGCACCTGTACCTTACAAACTAAAGCCTTTCATGATCGGGTCACCGCATTACCACCCAATGTGGTGCTGTTAACCATTTCAACCGACCTGCCCTTTGCGCAAAAACGCTTTTGTCAGCAACATCACATCGATAAAATGCCGGTATTATCGGATGCCGTTTGGGGAGATTTTGGCAGTAATTATGGCCTCAGGATCAAAGACATGGGATTACTCACGCGCGCGGTGTTTTTGATTAATCCCAAAGGCATATTGGTTTATCAACAGCTGGTGCCGGTATTATCCGAGCAACCCGATTATGATGCCGTGTTCCAGGCGCTACAGCAGTCGATGCAGCATACCGCGGCATCGTCGTAGTGCGCCTGAGAAAGAGCATCTCAACAAATCTGCGATGAAAAGGGCTATGCCTTTTCATCGTTGATGTTTACCGCTAAATTTCAGCGATAAATTTCAGCGCTTAATTCAGCGTTTAGAGCAGATTTCGATATCGTTTTCAGTTGCCGTTAATTTGATGCAACACATTCGCTATCGAGCGAATGTCAATAAGCATGCTGCGACCAATAATACTGCAAATGTTGAGATCATCCCCAAGAAACGCGGCACCGACGTGCCACTGCGCAGCCACAAGCCAAGGGCATGAGACAAGCGGCCAAATACGGTCAAGCCCGCCAATAGGTATAGCCATGGAGCGGCGATCTGCTGAGCTTCACATAGCAACAACAATAACAACATAAACGGCACATATTCGGCAAAATTACCGTGCATCCGAATAGCACGCTGCAATTCTGGCTGGTTGCCATCCCCTAACCCTACTCGCAAACGAAATCGCAGCCGAATAATGAAAACGGCCAACCCAACATAAACCACCGCCAGAATCGCCGCGGTCAGGGAGGTGATAGGAAGCTGTAACATGGGATCAAATCCATCCTTTTAAATGTTGCTGCACGAGATACATAAACAAACGAATATGGCAGGGTACCGCATTGAGTGCATGAATGTATTCATATTTTTCACCGCCCGCATGCAAAAATACTTCTTTATTCTCTTCCGCAATCTCTTCTAAGGTCTCTAAACAATCGGCCGAAAATGCCGGGCACAACACTTGTAAGTGTTTGATCCCCTTTTCTGGCAACTGGGTGAGTAATTCGTCAGTATAAGGTTGTAACCATTTTTCTTTACCCACACGCGATTGAAAACTGACCAATACCTGATCTGGGGCTAAGCCTAAATCAACCGCCAAGTTGGCCGCCGTTTCTTGGCAGTGGCGCTGGTAAGGATCACCAAGCCGTACAAAACGCTCTGGGATACCATGGAATGACAACAGCAAATGCGATGCTTGGCCATGTTGCTGCCAATACATCCGCACCGAACCTGCCAAGGCTTTTCGGTACAAGACTTCATGGTGGTAATGCTTCACCATGCGTATTTCAGGCATATCGCGGCATGCCGCGAGGTAAGCCCCGATTTGATCGGAGATAGCCGCGGTGGTGGTGGCTGAGTACTGCGGATAGAGCGGAATAATCACCAAGCGATCCCGTCCCTGCGCACGCAGTTTATCCAGCACCGATGCAATGGACGGATTGCCATAGGTCATGGCATACATCACAGGCACGGGGGTATCGCTTAGCGATAAACGCTGTGCCAACGCAAGCGTCTGCCGCTCGGTGATCACACGCAGTGGCGATCCTTCAGGCCACCAAATCGATTGATACAACTTAGCGACGCGACGCCCTCGAAATGGCAGGATGATACCGCGTAAAATGCATTGCCATAACCATGAGGGATAATCGACCACACGTTTATCTGATAAAAATTGTTTTAAGTAACGCCGCACCGCAGGCACTGTAGGTTCATCGGGCGTTCCAAGGTTCACCAACACAACCGCACAGCGGGCCAAATCGGCGGGCATTGGAGCTTTAGATGCAGATGGTTCTGTGGGTAGCAGCATAAAAATCCTTGAAAATGAAGCTTATCATGAAAAAAGTGGTGCTTTTAGTCGCGGTGCATCAATGACATCGTCTAAACACTGCATCGCACATTGTTGTATCGACAACCTAGCCGCCGTTTGAAAGTCCGGGTCGACATTATAGGCATCGAACAAAAATGCTTTAGGTAACACTCAAGACAACAACCGAATTTTAACGACTACAGCCGTTACAGCGCGGTTTTTGCCCATAAAAAAAGCTCACCATGTGAGCTTTTTGCCGCCGTTAGCTTACGCATCAAAAAAGCCAGTGTAGCAGGCGATGCCAAGGTCAAGCGATATCATTACCCAAGTAAAGAGGCGAGCTGTGTGCTCACTGTCTCAACGGCCACAGTACCATCTAAATGGTGGTAAGCGGTGCGACCTTCAGATGCTTCTTTACGGTAGTAACCAACCAACGGTTCAGTTTGCTCATGATAAATGGCCAAACGTTTGCGCACTGTTTCTTCTTTGTCATCATCACGCACCACTAAGTCATCACCGGTCACATCGTCTTTGCCGGCAACTTTGGGCGGATTGTAGCTAATGTGATAAACACGACCAGACGCAGGATGGACACGGCGACCACTCATGCGCTCGACAATCACATCATCCGGGACGTCAAACTCAATGACATGATCTACCACCACGCCATTGGCTTTCATCGCATCGGCTTGTGGAATGGTACGCGGGAAGCCATCCAATAAGAAACCACGTGCACAGTCGTCTTTAGCAATACGCTCTTTGACTAAGCCAATGATGATGTCGTCAGAGACGAGTTGGCCCGCATCCATCACCTGCTTGGCGGCCAAACCTAAGGCGGTTCCTTCTTTGATCGCCGCCCGCAACATATCGCCGGTCGAAATTTGTGGGATCCCATAACGGTTCATCAAAAACTGTGCTTGAGTTCCTTTACCTGCACCAGGGGCACCCAACAATATAATTCGCATAACAGACCTCACGTCGATCGGATTGTATCCATTTGTTATAAGCTTTGGATCTTTACACAACCAACGAAATCAGACAAGAAATTTGTCACCTTTTGCCAACAGCTCCGAGAAGCTAAGGTGCTTTAAGTCCGTTTTTAACCATGCGGTCGCCAGCGTTGCGGCATCACGCGGGACCATGGATGCGTGCGACAAGATGATTCAACATGGATGTGTTGCCACAAACATCAGGCAATCTCGAACTCAATCCGGTTGCCCCGCCACAAGGGTAAAAAAAAGCCAGTCCGCATCACGGACTGGCTTTTTAAAAGAGGCAATTGCCGCGATATGCTACAACACCTTTTTGCTATAACACCTTTTTGCTATAACAATTTATTGCTACAACAAGGTGTTGCCGCAACGATACGGAACTACGCTGATGTGCTGCTACCTGAAGGCAGCAGCGCAGGCACAGCTTAACGGGTGAGCTGTAACAATAAGCTATTGAGTCGTGTTACAAAGCTGGCTGGGTTTTTCAAGCTGCCACGCTCAGATAACAAGGCCTGTTCCAGCAATACCTCAGCCCATTGTTTAAACAAGGTTTCATCTTGCACGTCGGCAATATGTTTCACTAAATGATGCTCAGGGTTGATTTCAAAAATAGGTTTTACCTCAGGCACTTTTTGCCCAACCGACTCCATCAACTTCATCATCTGAGTACTCATGTCGTACTCGTCAGTCACCACACAGGCCGGCGAATCCGTTAACCGATGGCTGACTTTAACGTCTTTCACTTGCTCAGCCAACACTTGCTTAAAGCGCTCGACCACGTTGGCAAATTGCGCTTCAGCCTCGGCTTGGGCTTTTTTGGTGTCTTCATCATCCAGTTTGGATAAATCTAAGCCGCCTTTGGCAATAGAGCGTAATTTTTTACCATCAAACTCCGTCACATGCTGCATCAACCACTCGTCAATCCGATCGGATAACAACAGCACTTCGATGCCTTTCTTACGGAACACTTCCAAGTGAGGGCTGTGCTTAGCGGCTTCATAACTGTCGGCCACCAAGAAGTAAATCTCGTCTTGGCCTTCTTTCATGCGGCTAATATAAGCCTCAAATCCCACCGATTGTGTCGCATCCTCGTTATGCGTTGAGGCAAACCGCAACAGTTTTGCAATGGCTTCTTTGTTGGCATAATCTTCGGCCGGGCCTTCTTTTAACACTTGGCCAAATTCATCCCAGAACGTTTGGTACTGAGTGCTATCTTCGGCTTTGGCCATTTTTTCCAGCATTTTCAATACGCGGCTGGTGCAGCCTTTACGTAAGGTCTGCGTCACTTTGGTATCTTGCAGAATTTCCCGTGATACGTTTAATGGCAGATCCGAGGAATCCAACACCCCTTTGATAAAACGCAAATAGCTTGGCATAAACTGCTCAGCATCATCCATGATAAAGACGCGCTGAACATAAAGCTTTAAGCCATGGCGCGCTTCACGGTTCCACAAATCAAACGGGGCTTTTTTAGGCACATATAACAGACTGGTGTAGTTGGTGTTGCCTTCAACTTTGTTGTGGCTCCACTCCATGGGCTCAGTCCAGTCGTGTGAAATATGTTTATAGAATTCTTTGTATTCGTCGTCTGAAATATCCGACTTATCTCGCATCCAAAGCGCGGTGGCTTTGTTGACTGCTTTCCATTCACCTGGCGTGGCAGGGATGGTTTCGCCGTCTTCTTCACGCTCCGCCGTGCCGTCTTGCCACAGCTCTACCGGGATGGAAATATGATCTGAGTATTTGGTGATGATACTTTCAAGTTTCCAGCGGCTTAAAAACTCGCTTTCATCCGCGCGTAAGTGCAATACAATGTCGGTACCACGCTCTGCTTTTACGATAGGTGCCAAGCTGTATTCACCCTCGCCCGCCGATTCCCACTCGACCGCAGCATCCGCTGGCATGCCAGCTTTACGGGTACGCACCACCACTTTCTCGGCCACAATAAACGCCGAATAAAAACCAACACCAAACTGACCAATCAGTTTGGAATCTTTGCTGGCTTCGCCTGACAACTGCGAGAAAAACTCTTTGGTACCCGATTTAGCAATGGTCCCCAAGTGACTTTGGACTTCCTCGGCTGTCATACCTACGCCGTTGTCACTGATGGTGATGGTACGCGCTGTTTCATCAAAGCTGACGCGAACGCGTAATTCACCATCGTTTTCATACAGGTTGCTATCTGATAATGCTAAGAAACGCAGCTTATCGGCGGCATCTGAGGCATTAGACACCAACTCGCGCAAGAAAATTTCTTTATTGGAATACAGCGAGTGGATCATCAGTTGCAACAGTTGTTTTACTTCAGCTTGAAAGCCATGCGTTTGTTTTTGCACTGTCTCCGTCATGGTGGGACCGCTCCTTTTTTACACCAATTAATTACAAATCGTGAGTTCGCTGATGCGACATTTGATGTTGTGTTGATTTTACCGCAAGGTAAAACCACAGCTCTGACGTGGATATGGGGCTGGCTGGATTTTTTTCAAGGGGGAATTTCCTGTGCCAACCGACAGCAAGCACAGGAACAATTGCATTAGATGGGTTTACGGCCAGTGAGGGCAAACGCGAGGGTATTGCCGTCCAGATACTCCAGTTCACCACCGACCGGCATACCTTGTGCCAAGCGACTGACACTGATCTGATAACGACGACAGAGCTCCGCGATATAAAATGCCGTGGCTTCGCCTTCCACTGTGGGATTGGTTGCCAAAATCACTTCGTTGATCTGGCCTTGGCGTAACCGCTGCTCCAAACTATCAAGACCCAATTCCTGCGGGCCAATACCATCGAGCGGCGATAGTTGGCCCCGTAGTACATAATAAAGCCCATCAAACTGACCGGTCTGCTCAATGGCATACAAATCAGCCGAACTGGCCACCACGCACAACCGCCCAGCGCTTTGACGCATCTCATCCTGACAAAGCGCACAAACCGGCGTTTGGCTAAAGGCGCGGCACTGCTGACAGTACCCCACCTCGTGCATGGCTTTTTCCAACGCAGCCGCCAGCTCCAGAGCACCGCCGCGTTGGCGCTCTAACAATTGATAGGCCATACGCTGCGCAGATTTTGGCCCAACCGAGGGCAACATACGCAGTGCATCAATCAACCGTTGCACTAAGGGTGGATGTTTGGCCATAAACGACTCGCTTGGAAAAATGAAGAATTAAAATGGCATCTTAAAGCCAGGAGGTAACGCCATACCACCGGTGACCGCGGCCATTTTCTCTTTGCTGGTCTCTTCCACCCGACGAACCGCATCATTGATGGCCGCCGCGATCAAATCTTCCAACATTTCTTTGTCATCTTGCATCAAGCTATCATCGATGCTGACGCGGCGCACATTGTGATTGCCAGCCATGGTCACTTTCACTAAACCTGCGCCTGATTCGCCGGTTACTTCCAAACTGGCGATTTCCGCCTGCGCTTTTTGCATTTTATCTTGCATCATCTGCGCTTGCTTCATCAGGTTGCCCATACCACCTTTACCAAACATATTCTGCTCTCTCTTTGTTAGGCTGTATAAATGGCGACACGATAATGTTATCGCCCGAAAAACTCAAGTTATAGCGCCGCGACAGGGTCAATGCACCTGCATGCTGCTCCAATCGATCTCGGCCGCAAACTGCTGACACAGCGCAACCAAGGTCGGGTCATGCGACAACACCGAGGTGACATAACGATGACGCGCCTGCTCGATCTGTTGTTGAATATCTTGCGGGCAGCCTGGCACGTCCGCCACAAACTGCACGTCCAGTTGGCATTCGCGGCCGAACGACTGTTGCAATGCCTGTTGCAGTTGCAGTCGGTTGCGCTCCGAATCCAAGTGACGCTGGCTACTGGCCACCGTTAAGTGCAATACATCTCCCTGCCAATGGTAGCGCGAATGCCGTAAGAAAATCCGCATTAAACCGCCAATGGGCATGGCATCAATCTGCCGTGCCCAGTCATCCACTTGCCCGCTCGTACGGACCGCAAAATTTTCGGCGTTGATGTCGCCATCAAAACGAAGCGGCACTTCCGAGGTATCACCTTGAACTAAAACGGCGGAGCCGTCGACACCGTTGGCCATATCCTCGGCAAAATCGGTCGTTGGCGGCAGCGCAGGCACACTGTCTAACAAAGCGTGACGAATGGGCTGCGCGAACAAGGTTGTGGCGCTTGCATCTTGCGCCGACACAGCGTCAGAACTGCCATGGCTTTGAGGCATATTTGAACGAGTGTCACTTTCATCACTATTGGCAAGCAGCAGCATCGCCATGTCCGGTGCGATGTAATCATACTCAGAGTCGATTTCTATCTCACGGTCAGCATCGCTGTTCGATCCTTCGGCAACATCATCGTCAGTGCGAACTGTCGCGGTATGTGCGCTCAAGGCGGATAGCTCAGGTATCTGTAAGGCTGCGCTTCGCTCTTGTGGTGTTAACCATGGCGGTAAATCAGCCTCGGTGCTTGGCGCACTTTGTCTCGGCGTATTCATCACCGCTGTAACGACAGGCCTATCCGCGTTGGGAGTCACCGCCTCGGCCACGCCTCGAGGTGCCGACGGACTCGGCTCAGACTTTTTTGCCGCATGATCCTCGTCGACAAGGTGCCGCTGCGTATTCGCAGGTTGCTCAGCCGATAGCCTCGCCACGGCGGCCGATGCCGTTGCTGAACTGACCCTTGGTTTGCCCTTGTCGCTGCCGGCGGCCGCCGTTTCGGTGGGCGTTACTGGCACCGCCGCCATTCCGCGGCGCGCCAAAATACTAACCGTAATAGGATCAACGCTGGGCGTATCACTGGCCGCGCTATCCACAGCGACATGACTCGCACTTATCGAACTAGCAAAAGGCGGCTGAGCGGTGTTTTCCTGAAAGTTGGTTGTTTCAGGATTGGTTTGCGTAGGTAACGCAGCAGCATATCCTGTGAGCTCGTCGGCGATGGCCGGTGCTGATATCGGTGCTGACATAGGTGCAGCGGCACGCGGCTGCAGAGTGCCTGCGGACGCATTTGAAGGCTGATTTGAACGTGCTGTCGCGTCCATGTCATGCGCCGACACGGCAGGTATGTCATGCTCAGCGTTCGCCTGTGCTGTGTTCGCTTGTTCTAGGCTCGCTTGTTCTGGGCTTGCTTGTTCTGGGCTCGCTTGAGCTGAGTTTGGGAGGGCGACTATCGCCGGCTTCGTAGTCATCACAGACGGTGCTGCGCCATGCGAGGCGGAACTAATAGACGAAGCGGAGGTAACAGGTGATGCGAAAGCAACAGACGATGAGGAAGATACGTCAGTGCTGGACGGCTCTGCGACTGCGCAGGCTCGTGCCGCTGCCAAAGCGGCAGAACGCGCACCGGTTTTCGCATCACCGTTTGCTTGCGGCGCCATCACAAAGGCGGCGGCACGCAATAAAGCCATTTCCACGCCAATCCGCAGATCAGGCGCGTATGGCAGCTCTTTTTTACCGGATAACAGCAGCTGATAATACAGCTGGATCTGCTCCGGGCTTAAGGTTTTCGCCAGATGCCGAATAAAACTAGAATGCTGGTGCGATAGCTCTGATGCCGACAACGAAAATTGGCTAAGTGCAGCTAAATGCAGCAAAGACAACATGTCATCCAAGATGGTCTGAAATTGACTGTGACTGCGAATTAGGTCGAGTAAATGCTGCTGCATCCGCACTAAGTCACGCGCCATCATGGCATCAAGTAATAGCTCGGCCCAGCTTTGTTCCAAGTAACCCAGCATTTCACGCACTGCCGCTTGGCTGATATGACCGTTGGTTTGCGCAATGGCCTGATCGGTTAAACTTAGCGAATCACGCAAACTACCACGCGCTGCTCGCGCCAGCATGGCCAAAGCTTCTGGTTCGGCGGCAATTTGCTCTTGCTGCAATACCATCTGTAAATGCTGTTGGATCTGCAGCGGGCTGAGTGCTTTTAAACTAAATTGCAAACAACGGGATAACACGGTAATGGGCAGTTTTTGTGGATCTGTGGTTGCCAGCAAAAACTTGACATGCGGCGGTGGTTCTTCGAGGGTTTTTAGCAGTGCATTAAAACTATGCTTTGACAGCATATGCACTTCATCGATCAGGTAAACCTTAAATCGTCCTCGACTGGGCGCATATTGGACATTATCGAGTAAATCACGCGTGTCTTCGACCTTGGTGCGTGAGGCAGCGTCAATTTCAAGTAAATCAACGTAATAGCCTTTTTCAATCTCCACACAAGTACTACAGACACCACAGGGCGTGGCCGTAATGCCGGTTTCACAATTGAGACTTTTGGCAAAGATACGCGCGATGGTGGTTTTGCCCACACCGCGCGTACCGGTAAAGAGATAAGCATGATGCAATCGATTTTGCGTCAGCGCATTACCGAGCGCTGCTTTGACATGATCCTGCCCCACCAATTGACCAAATTGCTGTGGCCGCCATTTTCGCGCTAAAACCTGATAACTCATGCATCTCCTTATGGTGGGATCGTTGGATTAATCGCCAGCGTACTGCACCAAGCTAAATACGGATAACCCTAAGGCTTGCAAGCGTGCTTCACCGCCCAAATCAGGCAAGTTCACCACAAACGCTGTATATTTTACCTCGCCACCTAAACGGCGAACCAACTGTGTGGTTGCATCAATAGTACCACCAGTTGCCAACAAGTCATCGACCAATAACACGTTATCACCGTGACTGATAGCATCAATATGCATCTCTAAGGTGTCATGGCCATATTCCAGCTGATAACTTTGCGCAATACGCTCACGCGGCAGCTTACCCGGCTTACGTACCGGCACAAATGGCAGCCCCATTGCATACGCCAGGGGTGCACCGAAAATAAACCCACGCGATTCCGTACCTACAATCTTCGTGATGCCTTTATCGGCAAACACGGCCTTAAATTCATCAATCACCGCACTAAATGCAATAGGATCTTGCATCAGGCTGGTTACATCACGAAATAAAATACCTGGCTTCGGGTAGTCAGGAACGGCTTTAATCACCTGCTCTAAACGGGCGGATAACTCAGAATTGCGGTTCATAGGATCTCATTTTAAAAAGTGGGTCGATAAAAAAACCGCCGGGACGGCGGTTTCTCCAATGTCGCGTCTTGCTTAGCCGAGGATCTTAATCCAAGTTAAAATTGGCGGTAAACACAACAACGCCGCAAATACCACGACGAATGCTAATAATTGTACAACGTTGAAGGATTCTTTGAAATTTTCGTCGGCCATTGCTGCATGCCTCTGGTTTGATTTAGATCAACATTTTAATCAACTCAGGCTGAAAAAGAAAGCGAGCACCACCAACCAATCGCGAAATCACCGATCTTGTTACCTGCTGCCTGCAATAAAGGCCTATCCAAGGTTTTAACGGCTATCACCACCCTCTTTGATTTACATCAGGGTTTATGTGGCAAAACTAGCTCACACTACTCACTCAAAAAAATCTGGAGGCGTTATGACTGCCCACAATACCCCTGAATTGCGCCAGGCGTTGCAGCAAGAATTGATGGCACTGGAACAACAACTGCGCATTGAACTGGCACAAGACCATCATTTTCAAGGTTTATTGCAGCGTCTCGAACTCACACCGCTTAGTGACTGGCCTGAACTGCTGAGCCATTGGCAAACGCCGCACATTGAACAGCGCACCCAGCGTCTTGAGGCGATTCAAGCTGCACTTAGCCAAATGGACTTGGGCATGTATGGCCTTTGCTGCGATTGTGAACAGCGCATTCGCAAAGAAGATCTCATCAAAGATCCGGCTCGGCAACGCTGCCATCGGTGTTTGCCAAGCATGCCAGTTAAAACATCAACATTTTAAGGCAGATGCAACCGTTACGGCGTGGGGGGGATAACAGCAAATTATCCTAAGTAGAGTTTTTCACCAGCGTTAGCGCCGCGACGCCTTCCTGCAAAATGAAGTGTAAACGCTATCATGATACGCATTAGACAGTAATAAATATCAACATTACATCAATGCTATAGCATACGTTTGGTAAGGATTTCATTCGATACCATTGCGCCCCCCGCCAACCATGACTTACCCATACTGAATATTGCTACGTCATCTATTTAGGTTTAGACTACCAGAACAACTGTACATCCATACAGACCTTATATGCTCACCGACAGCCAAAAACAGCAGATCCGCGACATTCATCAACGCATCAAAGCCGCCTTGCCAGGATACCAACCGCGGCCTGGCCAGAACAAATTAGTGGCCGAAATGGCATCCATCATCGCGGGCAGCTATCACAGTTATGATCGCATCGGACTGATTGAAGCAGGTACAGGCACTGGCAAGTCTTTGGCCTACTTAATGGCGGCCGTGCCGATGGCGCTGGCCAGTAAAAAGACCTTGATCATCAGTACCGCAACCGTCGCTCTACAAGAGCAATTGATGTACAAAGATTTGCCGTTTTTTCATCAACATAGCGACTTAAAATTCCACAGCGTATTGGCCAAAGGACGCCAGCGTTATGTCTGTGCCGAGCGCTTGCGTATACAGGTTCAACAGCCCGAGTTAGGCTTTGCCGTCAGCAACGCGAGTAGTGCCGAGCAACTGCAACAGATATGGCAACTCTGGCAAAGCGGCCAGTGGAACGGCGAACGCGATAGCCTCAGTGTTCCCCTGACTGACCATGATTGGCAAAGTATTGAAGCCAGTGCGGTGCATTGTCAGCGCGGGCATCGGCATCACCAAAAATGTCCGTTTCATAAAGCAAGAACAGCCTTGGAAGAGGCGCAGGTTATAGTGACCAACCATGCCTTATTATTGGCAGACTTGCACAATGGCAACAGCATATTCCCAGAACCCAGTGCCTGTATTTATGTGATTGATGAGGCACACCATCTCGCCGATATCGGCCGAGATTTATTAAGTGCGCGCGCCTTATTGTTGTTTTCTAACGACATCTGGCAAGAACGCAGCGAGAAAATTCACAAGCAATTGCTGAAGCTCCCCAACGATAACGCGATCAAAGATGCGCTGAAGCTGCTTGATGCGGTGCAAGCCAGTTTATCGCTCATCAAGCCCATCCAGCAGTATATTCGGCAACAAAGCAGCTGGTTTACACCACCGCCTTACCATCGCTTTAGTCATGCCGAATTACCCGAACTCTGGCAACGGCAGGCGGATGCCATCGCGACGGAATGTGGCAAAGTGGTGCAAGCGGGTGAAAAATTACTGCAAGCCTGTACCGAAGCCAATGCTGATGGCCAATTGTCGCTGGCGGCAACCGTCTCGGTACAGCACGAATTGGGGCTGATTTTGCAGAAATTCACCCAACTTAATGAGCTATGGATGCTCTGGTCTATCCCCAACCAAAAACGAGTGCAGCAAGCGCGCTGGCTTAGCATGCAAGACGAACAGATTTTTGGTGAAGCCACACCGCTTAGTGTCAGTAACCAGTTGGAGCAGCTCCTGTTCGCCGAAGCCCATGCTGTGTTATTGCTGTCAGCCACCTTAACCACCAACAATGGTTTTGAGGATGTCAAACGTGATTTGGGGATCCAAGACCATCCGGGGCTTCGAACCTTAAAGGTGTTGTCGCCGTTTGATTACCCCAACAAAGGAAAACTCTGCCTTCCACAGATGGCATGCGATCCCAGTGACGACAGTTTCACGGCAGAACTTATCAAACAAATCCCCCACTACCTAGCCGACAACACTGGAAATTTGGTGTTATTTGCCTCGTACTGGCAGATGAATGAAGTGGCCAGTGCTCTGCGGGATAAAGGGTTATCGCTATTGGTGCAAGGGGAAGCCAGTCGACAAAGCCTATTGGAACTGCACAGCGCTAAAATCCAAGGAGGGCAAGGCAGCATTTTGTTTGGCACCCAAAGTTTCTCGGAAGGCTTAGATCTACCAGGCGCACTATTAACCAACCTCATTATTACTAAATTGCCCTTTGCGGTTCCCACCTCTCCGCTCGAAGAAGCATTGGCGGAATCGATTAAAGCGCGCGGAGGTAATCCATTTTTGCAGCTAACAGTACCGCAAGCGGCGCGCAAATTTATCCAAGCCTGTGGTAGACTGCTGCGCAGCGAGAGTGATGCCGGACGTATCATCGTATTGGATCGACGCTTAGTGACCAAAGCCTATGGCACTGCGCTGCTCAATGCGTTGCCGCCTTTTTCGCGCCAAATCGACTAGGATTAATCGCGCGAAATTTGCCATAGCAACCAAAGCCACCCGCGCGTGCATCAGCGCAGTGGCTTAGCAACGACAGACCGCCCTATGATCAAACGGCTGAGCATTCTAAGGGCCAAGTGTTCGAACGACACCGCCGTGGCGTAAAACGCCGCAGTGGGCAAAACATCACTGTGGGCGACAACATTGCGAACGCTTAACAACATCGCACAGTTTATGTTGGCCCTGTGTTGAACTGGCTGATGGTTGACACATCACTTAAAACGCACATATACGACAGTACTTATTTTTTACAACACACCGATGATAATTCGCAATCACCATGGACCTGACCTGCATGGATTTCACCAGTATGCTTCCCGCCACCATAGATCCTGCCATTTTAGTAGCGCTATGCGCCGTGGCCTTTTTGGCCGGATTTATTGACGCCATTGCCGGCGGTGGCGGTTTATTAACAGTGCCGGCATTATTGATGGCTGGGTTACCCGCACATTCGGTGTTGGGCACCAATAAACTGGCCGCCACCTTTGGCTCTTTAACCGCCTCCATCACCTATTATCGCAAAGGATTGTTCAATCCTTATTATTGGCGACATGCTCTGATGGCCACCGCTATCGGCGCCTGTTTAGGGGTTTGGGTGGTGGACTATATTGATAAACTTTGGCTAGAGCGTTTTTTACCAGTGGTGATCCTGATTGCTGCCGTTTATAGCCTGTTTGCCAAGGTTCACCCCGATGACAACGCTGAGCTGCCTCAGCAAGATCAGCGTCAACGGATTTTACAGCGCGTTCAAGGGTTTAGCCTCGGCTTTTATGATGGTATCGCCGGTCCTGGCACCGGTTCATTCTGGATGGTATCCAGCATGATGCTCTACAAAATCAATCTGTTACTCATTAGCGGCTTATCCCGTACCATGAACTTCGTTAGTAACGGTTTTGCCTTGGTGACCTTTGCCTATTTCGGCCATATTTATTACGGCCTTGGCATTGCGATGGGATTGTGCCTGATGTTAGGCGCCTATTTTGGTGCCCATACCGCCATACGGTTTGGCTCCAAACTTATTAAACCGCTGTTCATTATCATGGTGATTGCAATTGCCTGTCGGCTATTATGGCAAACGTGGAGTGGCGCTTAGTGCCCTCACATCATGATCATTGCACGAGGTCGTTCACGCTATGAGTACATCGTTAAACGCGCAAACACGGCAAAGCCTGCAGGCGCTCGGGCAGCATTTGCAGCGTTTATTGCAGGATGCGCAAGCGCTTGATAAAGACCTGCCCGCGTGGGAGCATCGGCACTGGTTTGATAGTGCACTGTTTCGGCAACATTCGCCGTTGCTGGCTGATTATGTGCGTGAAACTCTGCAGCAATGGCAACAACTGGTCAGCCAATACGATACCGCGGCCGTTCAGAATCAGCGTGATGAACATTACTGGCGGCAACGCCTACAGCATTTATCATCTCAAATCAGTGCCTTAACCCATGCCTTTCAAACAGCGGGCATTCGTCGACATGCTGATCCCAAAGCCAGAGCCCGACGTAAAACTGCTGATGAGTCAAGCAACCCCCGTGGTTATCAAGCCAGTCACAGCAGTGCAGAAAAACAACTGGCCAGCAGTTTTTTGCAGCAGTTAGGCGGCTCTGTGCATGCCATGTACAGCAAACTGAGTGAGTTTCATCAGTTTGAACGCCGTTTACAAGACATGGTGCGGCAAGCGCAGCAAGACAATAAACCAAGCGATCATCAACTGGCCTTGCACGCACGCTTGGGGCGCTGTCGAAAAGCGATATCGCAGCTGGAAGCCGAAATACAGTGGCTAGAGCAGCGTCGCTAACCGATAGCTCGCAAACAGATATCGCGGCTGCAACATTCAGATTTTTATACAAACCTATAGGGTGTTGCGCTATAAACAAAACCGCCCGCAAGCCATCAACAACGGAAAACAACGTGAATCAAGCCCAGTTGCCTCCCACGCCTGCCACCGAGGAAATAGCAAATCATCAGAAGGATGACATCAAGCACTATATGGCCGCCCTTCAAGTAACGTTTAGCAGAGCAAACCTTTCAAACGCTGTGACTAGCGCCCCTAGAAGCTGTCCTCCGCTGTTTTATCATCCTTGTTATAGCCAGCTTGAGCTGCCAGTGAATCATCGTTATCCGATCGGCAAATATCGCGCACTTTATCAGCATTTACTCACTAATGGCTTTTCGAGCGAGCATTTTTTAACTGCGCCGGCGGCCACAGAGTCTATGGTGGCGCTGTGCCACTGCCCTACGTATATCGACGAGCTAAAGCACGGCACGCTCGATCACAAAGCCATGCGACGGATAGGATTTCCCTGGTCGAGTGCCTTATACCAGCGCTCGCTGCAATCCATCGGTGGCACTATTGCAACCGCATTTGCGGCGCTCGAATGTGGCATGGCGCTGCATTTAAGTGGTGGTTATCACCATGCGTTTTATGCCGAAGGGGCTGGATTTTGTTTATTTAACGATTTGGCCATCGCCGCCGCGATGGTTAAACAACAACGACCGGACCTGGGTAAAATTTTAATCTTTGATTGTGATGTGCATCAAGGCGATGGCACTGCGGTATTGTTTAGCGAGGATGATCAGATCATCACGGCATCATTGCATGGTGAGAAAAACTTTCCCGCCCGCAAGCAGAAATCGGATTGGGATATAGGATTAGCCCATGGCTGTACAGATGACGATTATCTGACGGCGCTGCAGCAAAGTCTGTCTTTATTATTGCGACTGCATCAGCCCGAGCTGGTCATTTATGATGCCGGCGTCGATATCCACGTCCATGACGATTTAGGCTTGTTGTCCATCAGTACTACAGGCATTTATCAGCGCGATCATTTTGTATTCCAAAGCTGTCGCGACGCCGGAATTCCTGTGGCCGCCGTGATTGGTGGCGGTTACCAGCGCGATGTGACGGCGCTTAGTGACATTCACGCCCAGCTATTTCACGCGGCGATGGCGGTGTGGCAGCCAAACGCCCTCGAAAGGTGATACTAAGCGGTTGATGCGGTTGATAGGGAAAGTATGCGCATCGAGACGATATCGAAACATCATCGAAACAGCATCATCGAAAAAACATCATCGCAATAATATGCCCCTGCCTTCAGGGGCATCCATTACTCAAGGCCACACCAACTAGCCGGCAAAATAAAAACCCAATTGCCGTTTAATGTCAGCCGGCAACACTGGCAAACTGGCCTTGGACACTAAAAACGTAGCCATATGGAATAAATCGGTAAAAATACGATTCTTTTCCGTGGTACGTTTTAAATAGTCATGCCCAGACGAACCACCAGTGCCAATTTTGGTCCCTAACATTCGCTGCACCATCATGGCATGTTTGTAGCGCCAAATGGTCATATTCTCATCAATGTCGGTCAGGCAGGTGAGTACTTGGAAGGGTAAATTAAATACCGGCTCCTCTTGATACAAGCTAATAAATAACGCCGCCAGCATAGCGCGTTGACTCAGGCGAAAACTACCTGCGGCCTGCAGTTGTTGGTAGTTTTGCGCATCCAACAACGCGGCAAATTTGGCGCGGGTACGGGCAATTTCGGCCAATTGCAGCTCACGCTCTGCCGCTGGCAAATCGGGTAAGGCTTGGACGGTTTGTTCATCTTCATCCATCATTTGGGCCGTCGTGGCGGCGTAAAGTTGCCAAAAACTAAAATCGCCCAATTCCAAAAATGGCATACGCGCTAACCACTGCTCAATCGATTCAAATAAGCTGGTTTGCTGCTCTAATTGACGCAAAAATTGCTGATCCTGGCTATTAAGGCGGTTATAAAACGATTGCTGATCAAAATCGATACGGTATTCGCTTTTTAACCCTAATAGAATTTCGAGCATTTTAAACTGTACGCTTTGAAAGCCTGACGCTGGCACCAAATAATCACGAAACGACATAAAGTCCTGTGGCGTCATGGTCTCAAGCACACCAATTTGCTGATTTAACAGCTGCTGAATGCTGATGATACGTTTTAATTTATGCACCACTCCGGTGAGCTGCTCATCTTTGACATGCGGGCTGTTGAACACCGCCAACACCGCCGACAGCTCATGCAGAATTTGTTTAAACCAAAGTTCATACACTTGGTGTACCACAATAAATAACATCTCATCGTGGGCTTCACTGCCATAACGCGCACTCCAAGGTGCTTGTGCCCCAATGATTTTTTCCAATTGCAGATAATCGCCGTAATAACATGGCTCAGTATTTTTTTGCATGATAGATCCCTTGGCCGCCCCTGCAGCAAACACGGCCGATTGTAACAGCCGAGATAAAAAATTACAGGTGCGACCAGCATGAAAACATCCACGCTCGTCATGTATGAGATGCCCAAATTAGCCGTCTGACGTAGCCAACAACGCATGAGCCTCACATCGTTCGTCACATCGGTGTTACTGATGACCGCCAATATGAACAGCACCATGGATGTATGACCTCTGTGTGAGGCGGTTAAGCCAATTTTTTCATCTAGGGGCATTTCATCTGGGGGCATGTTGCCTTCGAAGCATCATTTCACCTAGATTGGCCAAGATCCCGGCTAGCAATTTTGCCTGCGGCTGATTATGCTAAGGTGGCATAATCAGCGAATGGACTGGAGTCCTGCATGAAATTACATGATGATATTCATAACTATTATGAAAAACTGATGCTTGATCATTTACATGAACTTGGTTTACCCGACATCTATGATGCCGAATACTTAGCCGATTTATGTTGTATTACCCTCAATCAATTGCCTTGTAAATACATTCGCTACGAAGTCGATATGGCGTTTTATTTACCGCAGACGGAGCGTTTTGAGATGGTGACGCGGGTGAAAGACGCCGTTGCCAAAGCGCGCGCCTTTTTAGATAGCCAGCAACAAGAGCGTTGACAGGCCTCACGCTAGACGCGTGATAACCTGTGCCTCTGCCATAATGTGCTCGTCTCGCGTTTGGTGATAATAAAACGCGAGACGCTAGGTGGTCGAGGTTACCTAAGCTGGTGGTTGTAGCCGCCGTCAATCCCCACTTGTGACGAAAAACCGCATTACGAAAAGCTGCGTTACCAAAAGCCGCGTCGCAAGAGCCTCGTTGCAAGAGCCGATGAGCTAACAGCGTGGCGACAACGCATAGCAATGATGACGCATCATTCAACACCAAGCAGATACTGACTTAAAGATACCAAATGTTATGACCACGCCACTTGACCAAGCGCCACCAGAAATCCAACTTGCCGTCGATCTGATCATGCTACTGGAGCAACACCAGCTCGCCCCGCCCTTGGTGCTAAAAGCGCTGGCAATAGTCACGGCGGATTATCAAAAAAAAGCCATGACAATGCCGGCTGGGTCCAGCACGTTGGATGAAGATCGATGAGGCTTGAACGACATGCCCTAGGCAAATCATACAACAGCAAGGTCGACACTCACGGGAAAACGCAGGATTAAAAAAGAAGGCACTCAAGATTGAGTGGCAGATTGGGTGGTAGCCTTACCAGCCGGCATCCCGGCACATACGTCATTCGCTGCGGCTGCTTCCTTCCGGACCTGACCGGGTTCACGAACTAGTATTGCGAGAGGACCAATAAGGCCACCATAGTGAACTGCTTGCAATAGGGCGCTACGCATTACCGCAAGTGGCGGCATTATCCGTAAAAATACGCCAAGGCGCAACCGCTAATACCTAATCCAATGCAAAAGCACGGCAATAAAGCATTGATTGCGCAAAAAAACAACGCTTTAGCGTGCTGGGGGTCGTAAGGTACTGCGATATGAGGCCAATACCACTTTAACTCGATGCTGATTCTTGCTGCCAAGCCGAAGCATAAAACGCTGTGCTTTGGGCAAGGACTCTAGTGTTGGGTCGGCAAAGGTGTAGTACACCGATGTCGAAGCCAATGCAGGTCCATCGGCAATTTCAGGGCTGGCTACCAAGACATCAATCGCTTGCAATAACCGTTCGTGGAACTGCCCTTGGGTATAGCCAAGTTCCTGCCATGCGGTTTGCAGCAAGGGATAAAAGGTTCGATAGAGCGGCGCCAATTGCTCCGCAGGTACCGCTTCGAGTAAACGGATATAGGGCTCATAACGCTGGTAATTTTTTGGATCCAGCCGCAATTGCGCTTGCTGGCCTTGCTTGAGATTTTGCACGGCAAAATCGTGCGACAACCCGACAAACAGCGCCGGTTGTACCAGCAAGTCGCCTTGGGCGATATTATCCACTTGCACCACAAACCGACGGATCATATCGTCACTGACCAGTAATTTTAACCCATTGGCAGGCCAAGGCAGTGGCTGTAGTGCTTGCTGCACCACCACATCTGACGCATCGAGACTTGGTAGCGTCGGCATGGGCTCGACCGTACTCGCCTCGCCCAAATCATCCACCCCGGCATCGGCCGCAGCCTCGGTAATCGTATCGGTACTCGGTTCTGCCGTGGCCAGCTGAGTCGCTGGTTCCATCACTGCAGGGCGGCTGGGCGCAACCACAGCCGGTTGTTCAACGCGCACAGGCGTTGGTGCATCCGCTGTTGGTTGTGGGTAAAATTGCCACAACGCCACCGCCAGCAAAACCGCGACCAACGCTAAAGGGAGATAACGCTGGCGCACGGATTGTGATTTTCCCTGATATCGGCTCATAGAATCCTCATTATTTCATACAGTTATATAGAGCTCATCCGCCCAGTGTTCAACAACTTACCATTGCAATAGTGAACAAATTCACCGATAGTTAAAGCATACCGTCGTGACAGCCGGAGCTGTAGCCATGACTTTACTGAGCAAACCCAAAACCGCCGTGCTGCTGACCGGTGGTGGTGCCCGTGCAGCTTACCAAGTGGGCGTGCTGAAAGCTATCGCCACCCAATTACCACGCAGCCATAAAATCCCGTTTGATATCGTCTGTGGTACCTCTGCCGGCGCAATCAATGGCACCGCCATTGCCTGCTATGCCAGTTGTTTTCAGTTGGGCGTACGTAAACTCGAGTGGGTCTGGAAAAATTTTCATACCCATCATGTGTATTATTCTGACTACTTCCGCGCCACCTTTCATTTAATCCGCGGTGTTTTCCAAGCATTTCAAGCCGATTATGCCAATCGGCGGCCAGTTTCACTGCTCGATAACACACCATTAAAGCGATTGTTAAGCGATTTTTTGGACTTACAACGCCTTGATCGCAATATTATGGGCGGCTACTTGTCCAGTGTTTCTGTGACCGCATCGTGTTATAACACCGGCGAATCTATTACCTTTTTTCAATCCAAAGATGCCGATGAATGGTTTCGCGCGCGGCGGCGTGGCGAAAAAACCCTACTGGGGATCCAGCATTTATTAGCGTCAGCGTCGATCCCCTTGGTCATGCCATCGGTGCGTATTAATCAGTTGTATTATGGCGATGGCTCCGTCAACCAATTGGCGCCATTGAGTGCCCCTATTCATTTGGGCGCCGATAAAATTCTGATTATTGGGCTTGAACAACCGCGTAAACGCGACCACCTGATGCAAATGCCACATCATCCAGATTTGTCGACCATTGCCGGTCATCTGCTCGATAGCATCTTTTCCGACACGCTCAATGCCGATCTGGAGCGGATGCAGCGCGTCAATAAAACCATCAAGACGCTGTATGAACATCAAATCGAAACTGAACTTAAACCGGTCGAAAGCTTACTCATCAATCCCAGTGTGAATTTCAACCAATTGGCTAGCGAGTGCTTCTTGAGTTTACCCATGGCGATCCGAACCCTACTGCGCACCATTGGCATCACCCAGCACTCGGAATCCAGCTTGGCCAGTTATTTATTGTTCGAGAAAAGCTTCACCAAGCGACTGATCGACTTAGGCTATGCCGATGGTATGGCGCGGCTGGATGAAATTATGCATTTTTTACGGCCATCGATCGCTCGCTAAGCGCCTGTGATGGCCACAGCTATAGTCGCAGCTAGAGTCGCAGCTAGAGTCGCAGCTAGAGTCGTCGCCGCTACATGTGCTAGTCACAACCTAAGCGGTTTGCCACTAACAATATCGCCAACTCAAGCGACGACGGATACAGGCCTTGCATCCGCCTCGTCAAAAAATTGTCTATCCGAAATAGCTTATCACGCCTTTTGAATCTAAATAATTTTTTCCATTAAAATTCAATAAGATAAAATAGTGGCACAGTTCCTGCCTTTATCCTGCATCGTCTTTGCAGGAGTCTGTTATGGATATGGTCAGTTTTGCGGAAATGTCACTTACCCATGTACCTAGTTATGCCGGAATGACAAGGGATGCCGCTTGGTCATCACGGCAGCCACGACTGGAACAAAGCCTGTTGGAACAGCTGCAAACCACCTTGGATCTAAAACAGCAACTGCAATTGTTTTCCATGGCGGCAGGCAAAATATTGCCGCTGACCAGTCTTTGTTTGCAAAGTGCTGTGGGCGATTTTACGGCCGCAGGCAGTTACAGCGGGCAGTATGAATACCGCAGTATGCTGATCCTGCAAGATCAATGTTTGGCTGAACTGATCTACCACGCAGAAGCACCGATAGGCCCCCTGCCACAACGTGAATTGCTAGATTTGGAAACGCAGTGGTTGTACCCGCTGCGCAATGCTTTGTTGGTGGCACGCTTACAGCAACTCGCCCTACGCGATACCCTCACCGGGCTCGGTAACCGGCGGTATTTTGACGAAAATTTGCAGAAGCTGTTACAGCTTAGTGCGCGCAAACAACAACCTTGCGCCCTGATATTGTTAGATTTGGATAATTTTAAACACACCAACGATCATTACGGCCATCATGCTGGGGATGAAGTGTTGCTGGCCGTCGCCGATGCCATGCGGCAAACGCTGCGCAGTAGTGATAGTTTATTTCGCTTTGGCGGTGATGAATTTGCGGTCTTACTCAATGCTGACGACAGTGCCAACACCGATGCAGTGGCACAGCGCATTGTCAAAGGCATATTTGCACATCATATTTGCCAACAATTTGGCATCTCAGCCAGTGCAGGATTTGCCATCGGCCAACAGACTGATAGCCCCCAGACGTTATTTCAGCGCGCCGACGCAGCGCTATATGCCGCCAAACATGGCGGTAAAAATCAGGTGCGCGCGGCCGGTGATGCATCGCTTTAATGCCGTTGCGATGCATCCTTTGGCGAACTTAGTTATACCTATCATCACGCCAAGTTTTTTTAACGCTCAACATTCCTCGGCATCACACCATATGGCATCAAAGCGCTCTGCAACATCCGCCGGCCAGCCCAACCAAACTGCATAGGGCTGACTTTTCGCACTCAGCATGTGACCGCCCTCGGTGGGCATCGCCGATGATAGGCCATGCGCAATATCAGGCATGTTCTCAGCGTTCAGTCCCCGAGCATTCTCTATCAAAGCGTGATCGACGCGTGCGCTCTTTAAAAGCGCATGGACGTCCACCGTATGCGATGTGCGGGTGGTCAGCGGCCACAATTGCCATAGCTGTTCATCTTGCCACAATCCCAACACCGCCGATCGCTGCCATACCGGTACTTGCCAATGTTTGTACCATTGTTGAATGGGCCGACGTGGGGTGGCTGCTGATAAAGAAGACGCAGAGCGCGGCATCACAGCCGGTTTAAATGGTACTTGCCGTGCGACAGGCCCCAGCCGATAGCGATGCGCTGACGACAGAGGTAACCAAGACCAGGGCTCGATGGCATCTTTGGCAGATTGCTGCGATGCTACGTCCTGGGCGGTATCGAATGGGGCTGTTCGCGCCAACGCTGATAGGGCATCGGGGCCAATGGCCACCGCATTTTCTGCTATGGTCGCATCGCTTGGCCCTGCGTGTTGCGGTATCAGCATCAGCGTTAACGCCGGCCAATCCTGATGTTGATAGCAATCGAGCGGCAACACCAAAGGCAACGTGGTCGGCCATGGCAGCGGAATTTTTCGGACCTGTCCATCCTGTGTCATCACCAGATGGTGCATTGCTGTCGTCGCATCTACCGAATTCGCGCCACTAACCACAGCTTCGCTACGGGAGCTACTGTCGCCAGCACTCATTTCAAGCCAAAAATCTATGGTCTTGGGTTCAACATGCCAACTACGCAGGGCAGGCCCTGATAAACAGTAAAGCGCATCGGCATAACGGCGGATTTCGGTATTGCCAAGCCGAAATTGCGGTTGCCGATCCGGGGCAGCCGCCAGTACATCCCGTTGTAATTGCTGCAATTGTTGCTGGGACAATTGCAGTTTATGTTGGGACAAAAAGTAGCGCAGCACCAGCGGCTGCAGCATAGGATCCAGCGCCAGCAGCTTACTTACGGTAAGACGCACTCCGCTGGCTGTCGTCACCATACAAGGGTTGGCGACGGCCGCAATGAGCCGCTGTTGTTGCTGCTCAATATCCGCCAGATGCGCCATCGACCGCGCTGCGGTTTGGGCGATGGCAGGGAAACGTTGTTTGAGCGGTGCGACCACCTGATGCCGCAGAAAATTTCGGTCAAAATGTAGGTCACTATTGCTCGGATCTGTCACATACGCCAACTCGACATGTGCGGCATAAGCTTCTAATTGTGCTCGACTGAACATTAACAATGGCCGCAGCAGATAGCCGGCGCCAAAGTTTTTTTGTGCCGCAATGCCACAAAGTCCGGTCAGGCCACTGCCGCGTTTGAGCGCCAGCAATACCGTTTCGAGCTGATCGTCGGCATGATGGGCCGTTAGCACCACACTGGGCTGCTCCAAGGTATAGGCCTCAAGCACCGCATAGCGCGCATCCCGGGCCTGTGCCTCGATATTTTGCTGCAGCTGCAGCTGCAAATAATGGCAGCTGAACGCAACGTGTCGCGATTGACATTGCTGTTGGCAAAAAGACAGCCAATCATCATTCACCGCCTGCAAGCCGTGATGCACATAGACCGCGTGCAGTGACCAGCTGGCGTTGGGTTGAAGACGAGCCAGCACATCCAGCAACACCATCGAATCGAGGCCACCACTGAGCGCGACAATCACGCGCTGCTGTGCAAAAGGGGCTAATGCTCTGCTGAGCTGTTGCTGCAGTTGTCGAGCTATGGGCTCCGCCGATGGGGGCGGTGGCGCCGCGGATGCTGTAGCGTCGGGGGGGGCATCAGCCGACAGCGCGGCCTGAGGAGGTAATGTAGGTGCCGGCATACAGATCACCAATCACAAAATGTTGCCGCATCATAGCGCAAAAGCGGTGGGTACGGATAGATTGGCCCCATTCCCACCTGAGCAAGCGTCGCGTCATCCGTGTACTAAACTTTGTTCGTAAGCCTTGGCTGATGTGGAGCAACAACTTGCTCATCCTGGGATAAATGCCCATTCGCTATCCGTCAGCAAAACAAAAGGCTGCATGACGCAGCCTTGATATCTGAACATTTACACGACGAAGCCGCTCGTTTAACCACACTTGCACGCGAACGCGCAGCGATATGCCAGCGGCGTCGTTAGCAATTAACAGTAGCCGTAGCTCATCAAGCGCTTGTAGCGCCGATCGAGCAGCTCCGACACGGGTAACTTCTCCAAGCGGTTTAATTCACGTAACAACACTTGTTTTAAGCTTGCCGCCATTTGCTCTGGCTGCCGATGCGCTCCGCCCATCGGCTCGGTAATGACATCGTCAATCAACCCCAGCTCTTTGATTCGGCCTGCGGTAATACCCATAGCTTCTGCGGCAAGTGGGGCTTTTTCCGCACTTTTCCACAAAATAGACGCACAGCCTTCCGGTGAAATCACCGAGTAGGTGCTGTATTGCAGCATATTCACTTGATCGCCGACGCCAATGGCCAAGGCACCGCCGGAACCGCCCTCGCCAATCACCGTACAAATCACCGGCACTTTCAGCCCTGCCATCACTTTTAAATTGCGCGCTATCGCTTCGCTTTGCCCACGTTCTTCAGCTCCAATGCCAGGGTAAGCACCAGGCGTATCGATAAAGGTCACAATCGGCAACTTAAAGCGTTCGGCCATTTCCATCATGCGCAGTGCTTTGCGGTATCCTTCAGGACGTGGCATACCAAAGTTACGTTTGATTTTCTCCGCCGTATTGCGGCCTTTTTGGTGACCTATCACCATAACAGTTTTATCACCCAAACGGGCCGTACCACAGATGATGGCCGGATCATTGGCAAAGGTCCGATCGCCGGCAAATTCATCAAAGTCGGTAAACATCAGATTGATGTAGTCTTGCGTATAAGGCCGCAGCGGATGGCGCGCCAATTGCGCCACTTGCCAAGGCCCGAGCTCGGCAAAAATCTTTTGCGTTAAGGTCTGACTCTTCTCTTTGAGTTTGTTGACCTCTTCTTCGAGATCAAGATTAAACTCACCGTTACGGCTAACTTTGCGCAGTTCTTCTATTTTGGCTTCAAGTTCCGCAATCGGTTGCTCAAACTCCAAATAATTCAGCATCATCGACTGTCACTACCTACTTAATTAAATTCAAGTTCTATTGTTGCGAATTGTTTTAATTGATGCAACAAATCGTCGGTTGGTGTTACCCACCACTGGGTACCCAGCGCGAGCGAAACCGCTCCTTCCATGCGCTGATAAGTTATTCGTACTGGAACCGTGCCGGCTTGCACTGGGCTTAGCGCCGCGGTTAACTCCGCTAAACGCGCTTTGGCATCGGTGCGGGCATCTAACGTAATGTGGAGCGCCCGTAAACATTTTTCCCGCGCTTGCGTGATTTCCACCACGTCGCGGCCGGTCATTGTAAGGCCACCACTGAAATCATCAAAGCTGACCTGTCCAGAAATCACCAAAACACTATCTTTTTGCAGCAGATGCTCGAAGTTCTCGAATTGTTCGGGGAAAAGTCGCACATCCAAGCGCGCTGATTTATCATCCAATTGCACCAAGGCCCAGCGCCGGCCTTTTTTATTCACCAACACCCGCACTGACACCACCAAACCACAGGCATGGATGGTTTGATCGCGGCGGCTAGGCTGCATCTCAACTAAGCGACAGCTGGCATAGTGTTTAATTTCTGCCAAATAACGATTGATCGGATGGCCGGTTAAGTACAGGCCGAGCGTCTCACGTTCACCTTCCAACCACTGAGCATCTGACCATGGCGCTACTGGTTTAAATTTATGCACATTTTGGCTGGGTTCAGGTTCAAGCAAACCAAACAAATCATCCTGCCCGACGGCTTGCGCTTTGGCATGCTGCTCTGCGGCTTTCATCGCCTCTTCCAGCGACGCCATCATGGCCGCACGATGTGGGCCAAGTTTATCCATGGCACCGGCTAAAATCAGTTTTTCAATGACGCGCCGATTTAACCGTTTCAGGTCCACTTTGGCACAAAAATCAAATAAATCAACAAATGCGCCTTTTTGTTCACGCGCTTCGATGATGGCTTCGATCGGCCCTTCCCCAACCCCTTTGATAGCACCAATACCATAGACAATATGACCTTGGCTATTGACCGTGAACTTATGTAAGCCAGAATTCACATCCGGCGGGATCAACGTCAGCTTCATGTGCTCACATTCATCCACCAAGGTGACGATTTTATCGGTGTTGTCCATATCCGCCGACATCACCGCCGCCATAAATTCGGCAGGGTAATGTGTTTTCATCCACAAGGTTTGATAAGACACCAAGGCATAGGCGGCAGAGTGAGACTTGTTAAACCCGTAACCGGCGAACTTCTCCACCAAATCGAAGATTTTCATCGCAAGTTCTGGATCAACACCATTGGCCGCGGCACCGTTTTGGAAGGTGTCACGCTGTTTGGCCATTTCTTCTGGTTTTTTCTTACCCATGGCTCGACGCAGCAAGTCCGCGCCACCGAGGGTGTAACCGGATAAGACCTGCGCGATCTGCATGACCTGTTCTTGGTACAAAATGATACCGTAGGTCGGCTCCAAGATAGGTTTGAGCGACTCGTGCTGCCAGGTCGCGTCCGGGTATGAAATCGCTTCCCGACCGCGTTTACGGTCGATAAAGTTATCCACCATGCCCGATTGCAACGGCCCTGGTCGAAACAGTGCCACCAATGCAATCATATCCTCGAAACAGTCGGGTTGGAGGCGTCGGATCAGATCCTTCATACCGCGCGATTCCAGCTGAAACACCGCCGTGGTTTCAGCTTTCATCAGCACATCGTAGCTACGTCGATCGTCCAACGGAATTTTGCTGATATCCACCAGCGGTTTGCCTTCACGCTGCAAACGGCTATTGGCCATATTGACCGCCCATTGCAAAATGGTCAGGGTGCGTAGCCCCAAGAAGTCAAACTTTACTAAACCGGCGTATTCAACATCATTTTTATCATATTGGGTGACCGGGTTTTTGCCTTCGGCGTCACAATAAATGGGCGCAAAATCGGTTATCTTGGTGGGTGCGATCACCACGCCGCCGGCGTGTTTGCCCGCGTTCCGGGTCACCCCTTCCAGCCGCCGTGCCATATCAATCAGATCTTTGACTTCGCTATCGGCTTCATACAGCTCAGGTAAACGCGGCTCTTCAATAAACGCCTGCTCTAACGTCATGCCTGGTGTTGGTGGGATCAGTTTTGAGATCCGGTCAACAAAACCATAGGGATGCCCCAACACCCGGCCCACGTCTCGGATCACCGCCTTGGCCGCCATGGTGCCGAAGGTAATAATCTGCGATACCGCTTCACGGCCATACATGTCGGAGACGTGCTCAATCACTTCATCGCGGCGATCCATACAGAAGTCGACGTCAAAATCAGGCATCGATACCCGCTCTGGGTTTAAGAAGCGCTCAAACAGTAGGTCAAATTCGAGCGGATCCAGGTCGGTAATTTTTAGTGCGTAAGCAACAAGCGATCCCGCCCCCGAACCACGACCTGGCCCGACGGGAATATCGTTATCCTTGGACCACTGGATAAACTCCATCACCACCAAGAAGTAGCCTGGAAATCCCATTTGGTTGATCACATCAAGTTCAATCTGCAGACGCTCGTCATATTCCGGCCGTCGCTCTTGCCGAATGGCGGCATCGGGGAATAACTCGAGCAACCGCTCTTCCAGACCCTCTCTCGATTTCATCACCAAAAAGTCGGCATCACTCATGCCGCCCGTGGGGAAGGCAGGTAAAAAATACTCGCCCAAACGAATCGTAACGTTACAGCGTTTGGCTATTTCAACGGAGTTGGCCAGTGCTTCAGGCAGATCAGCAAATAGTTGCTGCATCTGAGCCTCAGATTTGAGGTACTGCTGCTCGCTGTATAATTTCGGCCGCCGTTTATCTTCCAAGGTGTAACCATCATGGATCGCCACCCGAATTTCGTGCGCAGAAAAATCATCCGCAGTTAAAAATACCACTTCATTGGTGGCGACCACCGGCAACGCAGTTTGCTCGGCGAGACTAACCGCCGCCTGAATATAACGCTCTTCATCGGCGCGGCCGGTGCGGATCAGCTCGAGAAAAAACCGATCTGGAAAATGGCGTTGATAAAATTCGACCAATTGCGCGGTAGATGCGGCATTGCCTTTGAGTAGCGCTCGGCCTAACGGGCCATCTTTGCCACCGGACAATACCATGACGCCTTCCGCATGCTCAGCCAGCCATTCATGATCAATTTGCGGTTTGTTGTCCACATGGCCGCGTAAATAGGCTTTGGAGAGCAACATGGTAATGTTTTGATGGCCGGTATTATTGGCCGCCAGCAGCAACAAGCGGCACAGCTCGCCGGGGAATAATGGATGTTGCACCCAAAAATCGGCACCAACAATCGGCTTAATTCCCGCTTCATGTGCGGTACTGTAAAAGCGCACCAGACCGCACATATTCATCTGATCGGTCAGTGCCAGCGCCGCCATTTGTTGTTTTTTGGCGGCACCAACGATGGGCTTAATTTTACTAAGCCCATCCACCATCGAGAAATCACTGTGGACCCGTAAATGCACAAAAACAGGAGAAGCCATAACAATCCATGCGTCAAAACATTAAACAAAATCAGCCGCAGTCACACTCAGCGCCTGTGTTGCCTTTAGCGATCTTGCGCCGCCAATACCAATTGCACCGGCTTAAAGCTGGTGCGATGCTGGGCTATCACACCATATTGCTTGATTGCCGCCAAATGCGCTGCCGTCGGGTAGCCTTTGTGCTGGTCAAAGCCATACTGCGGATACTGCTGATGCAGCGCAGCCATCTCGGCATCGCGCGCCACTTTGGCTAAAATCGAAGCAGCAGAGATTTCCGCGACTAAACTATCACCTTTCACCACCGCTTGCCCGCAATGTTTGAGGCCATTGGGAACACGATTGCCGTCAATCAGCACCACATCGGGTGCCACAGCTAAGCCAGCCACGGCGCGCTCCATTGCCAGCATAGTGGCATGCAAAATATTCAGTGTATCGATTTCTGATACTTCTGCCCGCCCTAAGCTCCATGCTAACGCTTTGTGCTGGATTTCGTCTGCCAGTTGTTGCCGCTTTTTCTCAGAGAGTTTTTTCGAGTCGGTCAAGCCGATGATGGGCTGATTGGGATCTAAAATCACCGCCGCGGTCACCACGGCCCCGACCAAAGGCCCACGCCCAACTTCGTCAACGCCGGCAATTACACCCTGCGGTCGGGTAAATATTATAGTGGCGTTAGTTGCCATTCATTAGCTCCGAAATCGCCTGCGCCGCTTGCGCCGAAGCGTTGCAGCGTAACTCTTGATGTAAACGTAAAAATTCAGCATCCAGCACGTGATGCTCGGCCTGCAATAAGGGTTGCATGGCATTCACCAGCGCTGGCACAGTCACCGCATCTTGCAACAACTCAGGCACCAACGGCCGATCCGCCAGTAAATTCGGTAAACTAAAATAGTTCACACTGACCATCCGGATCACCAATTGATAGGTCAGCCAGTTCATTTTGTAGGCCACCACCATCGGTGTTTTACATAACATGGCTTCTAAGGTGGCGGTACCGGACGCAATAAACACACTGTCAGCCGCCGTTAACACTTCACGAGATTGGCCAATATAGAGTCGGATCTTAAGTTCCGGCGCAACCGTTTGCCAGATTTGCTCAAATAGCTGTGCCTTTTGCGCGGTCACCATGTTACAAATCAATTGTAAATTGGGTTGTTGCTGCTGCAGTTGCTGTGCTGCCTGCAAAAAGTCGGCAGCCAAGCCTTTGATTTCGTTGCTGCGACTACCTGGCATTAACGCCAACACTGGCGCTTGAAGATCCAGTTCGAGCGCCACTCGGGCGGCGGCTTTATCGACCACCAGCGGAATTTGATCCGCCAAGGTATGACCAACAAAGGTACAGGGTACCTTAAAGCGATCGTAAAAAGCTTTTTCAAAGGGCAACAACGACAGTACCATATCGGTGGCGGCGGCTATTTTAAAAATACGTTTCGGCCGCCACGCCCATACCGACGGACTGACATAATGCACAGTTTTGATACCGGCTTGTTTCAGCGCCGCTTCCACCCGAAGATTAAAATCAGGCGCATCAATGCCGATCACCACATCCGGTTTGGCGGCTGTTAAGGCGTTCACTAATTCACGGCGCACCTGCAGTAAACGGCGCAGGCGCCCCAGCACTTCAACAATGCCCATCACCGCCAACTCTTCCATGTCGAATAAGGCATGGAAGCCTTGCGCCTTCATGCGTGGGCCGCCAATACCGCTAAAGGTGGCGTTTGGATAATGCTGGCGCAGGGCTTGGATCAAATCTGCACCTAAAATATCGCCCGAATGTTCTCCGACGATAATAGCTATATGAGTCACGATTTTTCCTCATTGGCACCACGGGTGGGCATAGAACGTACGCGGGCAAAACAAAACCGCGAACCTAGGTTCGCGGTTTTTATACACACAAACGCAAATTAGCGGATAATGCCACGCGAGGAATTGGCAATAAAATCAACAAACTGTTTAATCGCTGGTTCTTGTTCAGCTTTGAATGCCAGTTCAGCCAAGGCTTCTTGAACAGTGAGTCCTTGCCGATACACTACTTTGTATGCACGACGAATTTCCAGTAACTGTTCGGCTGTAAAACCCCGGCGTTTTAAACCTTCGCTATTTAAGCCATTGGGCACCGCGTGTGAGCCATGCGCCATCACAAATGGTGGCACATCTTTCACAACGATAGAGCCACCACCAATAAAGCAATGCGCGCCAATATGGCAGAACTGGTGAATACCACTCATGCCACCGATGATCGCCCAATCTTGCACATGTACATGCCCGGCGGCCGAGGCGTTATTGGCAAAAATGATATGGTCACCAATCACGCAGTCGTGCGCAATGTGGGTATAGTTCATAAATAAGTTATGACTACCGATTTTGGTGAGGCCCTTATCCTGCACAGTTCCGCGATGCACAGTACAGTTTTCGCGGAAAATATTGTCATCGCCAATATGCAATTCGGTCGGTTCGTTTTTGTATTTTTTGTCCTGACACGCCTCACCGATACTGGCAAACTGGTAAAAATGATTGCGTTTACCAATGATCGATGGACCTTTAATCACCACATTGGATTCAATAATACAATCGTCACCGATGACCACGTCGTTACCAATATAACTAAAAGGCCCTACTTTGACATTGTTACCAAGCTTGGCGCCTGGTTCTATCACCGCCATTGGATGAATCATATTAAAGCTCTCTTCTTGCACACATCAGTTCGGCGGTACATACAACCTGACCATCAACTTTGGCCTCGCCGTAAAACTTCCACATATTTCGCCGTTCTTTTAAAAATTTAACCTCGATCACCAAGGTGTCGCCCGGGACCACAGGTTTCTTAAAACGCGCCTCATCAATACCGGCAAACAGATATAGCTCATTTTCCGTGCGCTCGCTCACGGTTAAAAAACCAAGCACACCGGTTGCCTGCGCCATC
>JACCDR012245664.1_pt1 | contig 60166 bp, 66 predicted proteins | sample 7446431 | NCBI WGS metagenome assembly JACCDR01 (sample SAMN15323443, study PRJNA562643) | freshwater metagenome | isolation source: river surface water | place: USA:Blue River Watershed | collected 2017-08-17 | reverse complement strand
GTCGCTCAAGGCGGACGAAGTCGAACTCGCGGCAATCGAAGCGCACGCGCCGAAGGTCAAGTCAGCGACCACCGCCTTGAAAGAGGCCGGGATGAACAAGGGTGGCGAAGGTGTGTTAGCAAGAGCCGATGGGAAGGTCGTAGACCTGCACCGTCGCCTCGTCACACGCTGAGAATCAACCCCCTCGACAGCCCAAAGGTCGGCATCCGCCGGCCTTTTTCTATTCTTGAATTATTTGCAAAAGACAGCCAATAACTTAGTGCCTAGTACTTAGAACTGATCTCTACTTCTTCACCTCAATCTTTAACTCTCGGAGTGCTTTTGATGTCGCAGGAGCTGGTGCTTGCATGAGAAGATCCTTGCCCTCACCTGTCTTTGGGAACGCCATAACCTCACGAATATTTGGTTCGTTGAGAAGTATCATGAGAAGTCGATCAAGTCCCCACGCGATACCCCCATGCGGCGGTGTACCAGATGCAAGCGCTTGCAGCATGTGGCCGAAATTCTTCTCAATGCGCTCATCGCTGTACCCCATGATTTCAAATACCCTGCGAAGCGCTTGCGGGTTGTGATTGCGAATCGATCCACCACCTATTTCATAACCATTAAGTGCGACGTCGTACTGAGTCGTCAAAATGTCACCAATATTCTTTTTCTCCATCAAATTATCCATATGCTCATCTGTTGGTCGAGAGAATGGGTTGTGAGTAAAAGTCCACTCACCTGTGTCGTCCACATTATCCTCTCCAGTCTTTTCGAAAAATGGGAAGTCAACTACCCAACAGAAGGCAAGAAGATTTGGATCATTTTTGTCCTCTCGCAAGTCTGGCTTATCAGAACCGTACTTTTCCATGGCTTCTTTGTGGGTAAGCACTGGGAATGGCACTTGCTGTATACGCTTCTCTGGGAAGAGCGTCTTCACTGTCGCGATAAGTGCTTCTTCGTTTATCCTCATAACATCCTCGCGAGTGACGAAGCTCATTTCAAGGTCAAGCTGCGTAAACTCTGGCTGTCTATCTCCACGAGTATCCTCATCGCGCATACACTTCGCAAACTGAAAATACCTCTCGAAACCTGATGCCATAAGTAGCTGCTTATACTGCTGAGGAGATTGCGGGAGTGCGTAGAAATTACCCGGCCACAGACGTGACGGCACAATGTATGAGCGAGAACCTTCTGGCGTTGGGTTGGTAAGAAGAGGTGTTTCAATTTCAAAAAAACTGTGTGAGTCGAAAAAGTCACGGAGAAACTTCACCACGTTATGTCGCATCTTGATGTTACGCTGCAAACGCTCACGACGAAGGTCGAGATACTTCTTTTCAAGTCGCACTTCTTCACCTACTTCATATCCTGCAGTCGAAATGTCAAACGCTGGTGTTTCTGCTTCGTTAAGTATGACGACCTCAAGTAGCTCAAGCTCGATGTCACCGTTTAAGACACCTACTTTTACGTTTTTCTCTGGCCGCTTATTTACTTTTGCTTTTGCTTCAATCACCCACTCTGAACGTACTTTCTCTGAAGACGCTTTAGCTTCCTCATGGAATGGAAGCGCTACAGCCTGGACCTTGCCAGTCACATCACGAATATCAAGGAAGATCATCTTCCCTTGATCACGGCGCACATCGACCCAACCTTTCACGGTCACCTCTTCTCCAATGTGAGATGTCAAATCCTTAATATAGCTACGCATAGTCATCGTATACTACCAGATTTTAATAAGAGAAAAAACTAATTGAGCCCAACAGCGTCTTTCACTTCCTTCATCATTCCTTGTGCTTTCACGCGAGCACGAGCTGCGCCGTCTGCGAGAATCTTCTCGACTTCATCAGAATGTGATTGATAATACTCATACTTATCGCGAAATGGAGCAATAAACGTGACGATGCTTTCATAAAGCATCTCTTTCGCTTCTTTGTAGCTTAAACCTCCAGCTTCATAACGATTACGTAGTGCAGCATCCTCTTCGTGGGTGAGAAAAAGTTTATGAATATTGTAAATATTATTTCCTTCTGGGTCTTTCTTATCTTCAGGCCGAGCGCTATCAGTCACTACTCCCATCACAGCTTTCTTAATCTCCTCATCTGTACCGAAAAGTGGTATTACATTGCCGTAGCTTTTACTCATCTTCTGCCCGTCTGTACCTGGTACGATAGCAACATCTGCCATGACATACTCTTTCGGCATTTTGAAAAGCTCGACGCTGTATGCTCTATTAAACTTACCCGCAATCTCACGCGTCATTTCAATGTGCTGAATTTGATCTTTACCGACTGGAACTATATCTGCGTTGTACATGAGGATATCGGCAGCCATTAGTACTGGGTACGTGAAGAGTCCGACATTAGACTCAAGACCGCGAGTCTCTTTATCCTTGTATGCATGAGCTAATCCTAGCATCGGTACGGGAGTCACCGTCGCAAGCATCCATGCAAGCTCTGCATGCTCTGGCACATCAGACTGCTTGAAAAGAACTGCTTCTGTAGCATCAAGACCACACGCAAGGTATGCACACGCCAAGTCAAATGTACTCTTTCGTCTCGCCTCTCCATCTGTAAGCGTCGTCATCGAATGGTAATCGGCGATGAAGACATAGGGCTCATACTCTCCGCTATTGGCTAAGGCGATATTCTGACGCATAGCGCCAAAGTAATTGCCGATGTGAAGTCTCCCGGATGCCTGAATACCTGAAAGCAGTACGTTCTTACTCATACCAAAAGTATACCACGGCTATCCGTTTGCTTTTACCGTGTCTTTCGCAAGCTTGAGATGGCTTGCTTCATCAATGATTTCTTCTTTTGCAATGCCGCGACCAAGGTACGTGCCGATAATCATACCGAAGAGTGACGCAAAGAATCCGAGAAATGTCGCAGGAATCTCTGTCTCAACGAAGTGCTCCACATACTGCCACACACCGACCCCTCCCACGATTGCAAAAAGAGCGCCAAACGAATTTGCCTTCTTACTATACAGTCCAAACACAAGCGGAATAAAGCCGGCAACAAGAGTGACAGAGTACGCACTTATCACAAGCTCATAGATGCGCGCATCGTCGCGCACCGCAAGCACGACACTCCCAAGCGCAACCAAAATGATGGCCGTGCGAATAATATTAAGGCGAAACTTATCTGATATATCGCGGAAAAAGGGTTTGATAACATTTTCGGCGAGTAGTGTTCCTGGTGCGAGCAGTGCCCCTGATGCGGTAGAAATGATGGCTGAGATAAGAGCGCCAAAGAAAAGTATTTGAAGGAAAAGAGGCGTATGCTCCTGGACCGTACGAAGGAGTAAATTCTGAGGATCAGACAGGAAAAGATCTGGGTAAAGAATCTTCGCCATTCCCGCAACCATAAGTGGCAACATCACAATTGTAAGATAGAGAAGCCCTGCGGCAATTGATGCCCACATCGAAACACGCACACTCTTGGCACTCATCGCTCGCTGGTAAACGTCTTGTTGAGGAATGCCGCCAAGCGCTGCCGTCATAAGTGCTGTCACAAAAAGCATCCACTCTGTGAGCGATCCAGAAAGTCCGGGGGTGAGCGTCCAATACTCAGGTGGAGTTTGAGCCACAAAGCTTCCCCATCCTCCCACCTCGCTTAAGGTGAAGATAAAAATTGCAATAAGACCAATGACGATGACCGCAGATTGTATCGTATCAAGCGTTGCCACCGAATACATTCCTCCGAAGTAGGTGTACAGAAGCACTATCGCAGCAGAAAGCATGATCGCAATTGGTAGCGATAAGCCAGCAAAAACACCAGAAAGCACCAGTCCAAGCGCAAGAAACTGCGCCGCCACCCAACCGAAGTAGCTAAGGATAATTGCTATCGAGAGAAAGACTGCGATCATCGTATTGTATCGATGCTTAAAGTAGTCTCCGATTGTAAGGAAGTTTAGTCCGTAAAGCTTTTTATTAAAGAAAAGTCCGATGATGATAAGACAGAGAGCGAAACCAAATGGATCCTCAATAACATTTGAAAATCCACCTTCCGCAAACTTTGTCGACGCACCAAGTATTGACTCACTACCAAACCATGTGGCAAAGACAGTTGCAAGCGCCATATAAAATGGAAGCGACCTCCCAGCGAGCACGTAGTCGCCAGTACTTTTCACTTTACGGCTTGCGTAAAGGCCTATCGGAAGCATCACGAGTAAGTAGCCGAGGACAGCAAGTGAGAGAATCATAGGTAGTGTCTATACGTACGATAAAGTAGTAAAAGTGTACCATACTTTTTTTCACCTCTACGTAGTTACAAAAAAACGCCTGCGCGCTGAAACTCTACGGTCTCATACACACAGACGCGGTTTGCAGTTCGCGCTACCCATATCTACGTGCGACAGCATCCAAGCACAGAACCCTGTGCAGGGCTTCGCGTGCGGCTTCATTTACTTACTTTGCGCTACGGAAAAACCGCTTTGGCGTCCTTCTACTCCTTATGAGAGGTGCTCGAGTCTGTTTCCAGTCGAGATGAAGGTCATCGCTTTCGCAAATGAAGCATGCTTAGTATACAAAAGGCGCCCAAGAAAATAAAGCGTGGCGCCTAAGGTCAGTACTTCAGAAGCCAAGACCACACTGCAAGAAATTTATAACCCCTCCTCTTTCAGTTGCTCTACGAGCTTAGCAGCATTCTTTGAAAGCTTCTTAGGCATTTGAATGGAAAGCTTGATAAGTACATCACCACGACGACCACGTTCATGCACGTGAGGCACTCCACGGTTACGCACGCGAAGCACTTCGTGTGGTGACACGCCTGCTGGAATATCAAGCTCAATAGCACCATCAAGCCCATCAACTGTTGTGCGAAGGCCAAGCAATGCATCGGTAAGTTTAAGTGGCAGTTCAAGGGTAAGGTCATTTCCTTCGCGTTTCCACATCTTGTGTGGTTTAACATTTACCCGAATATAGAGATCACCAGAAGCTCCGCCGCGAACAGCCTCACCCATTTGTGACATGCGAATCATCTCACCGTTTGCTATGCCAGCAGGTATTGCGATCGTCACCTCCTCACGCTGGTCTTTCACTCCTTTTCCTCGACAGTCATGACACTTCACCTCAGGTACCTTACCACTGCCAGCACAAGCCTCACAGACGCGCACTGTCTGTACTTGCCCCATAAAGGTTCGCTTCATCTCGTGGACCTTACCTCGGCCATTACAGGTGGTACACGTCACTTGCTTTGCGCCCTTATCAGCACCACTTCCCGAACATGTTTTACATGCACCAACTTTCGAAAAGACAACGGTTCGCTTTACACCGAAAATAGCTTCTTCAAAGAGCACATCGAGTTCAAGAGAAATATCTTTGCCGCGCTTCTGTCGAGACCCGCCGAAGCCAAACGCTTCGCCAAACATCTCACCGATATCCCCAAGATCAAATTCAAAATTGCCAAAATCTCCCTGGTTGAAACCACTGAAGTCAAACCCGCCAAAGCCAGCTCCACCTTGAGGGCCTTGCCCATTAAATGTCTGTCCATACGTGTCGTACTCCTTTCGACGCTTATCGTCCGAGAGAATTTGGTACGCTTCATTTACTTCTTTAAACTTGCTTTCATCACCACCTTTCTTGTCCGGGTGATACTTTGCGGCAAGCTTATAAAAAGCTTTTTTAATATCATCCTTAGACGCTGATTTATCAACACCAAGCACGTTGTAATAGTCCTTTGCCATAAGCTATTTATACCACAAAGAGTCGATTTATCAAGTAATTAGTCAATGTGGAAAAACATTGACTACATCTGTGTTTTGAGTTATAATTATAATAATACGCCCTTCAGCATAACCACTAAGGAACAACATGACCTTCATCGCTCTTGACGATGATCGCACAAGGATTCGCGAGAACTGCTTCGAAATTAGCGGCTCGCTGGAATCTGGTCTTTGTAGTGTGAGGTACGCCGTAACAGTTCCCCCAAAACTAAGTAAAAGAACTCTCGTGGGAATTAGGGACATGGTGATGCCGCACGACTATCGAAATCACCTAACGCCTCACTGTCAACAGTGTGCACTTCACACGTCATCACCTCGGGAAGTGGTGATGATAGAGCTTGCCTGCGAAAGAGTGGGTGGTGACGAGGTTGAAATCACCGAGCGAATTAAGACGACGAATGTGACGGCCCAATTCCACAACCTCCAGTCGTATGTGAACACACACGACGCCGTTGCTGACTCACTTAGCTTGCATTCAATGCTTCGCTATGCGGAGGTGCCGTTTGACCCGCTGGCCAAGCGTAATCATGGGAAACCGCTCAAGCATGCTGGCCACACACGCTCGAGCATGGGTGTGTACTTTCGTTACTTTCTAGAGCAATTCTTTAGAGATAACAGACTGATTATTGCCTACAACGCGCGCCAGTCCAGGTCAGGGGCATACAACTTCGGCGGCCCACTCCAGAAAATGGCAAGCTTTGTGAACATCCACAACCTGCTTGCGCACCTTCGAGGCGAAGAATTGCCATACACCCCCGAAGTCGACCAAGAGCTCTTCGAAGGACTAGGTGTTCGATGGGAATGAACACCGCGACCGCAAGGTCGCTTTTTTATGTAAACGAAAACCGCGGCGCCTACGGCGCCGCGGTTTGTTACTTAGTATTTAGCACCAACAAGCTAGTACTGAACTACTGCTTACTGTCCCCTTTTGTCGGTGTATCTGTTGCAGCAGCTTGAGTATTTGCACTTGCTTGTGCATCATTTGCTGTTTTCATCGCTTCACCGATCTTCATCATTTCATCTGAGAGCGCTTCTGTTGCTTTCTTAATCGCATCAATATCACTGCCTTCCTTTGCCTTTTTGACGTCAGCGATCTTTTCATTCACAGCAGTTTTAATATCATCACCTATCTTTCCATCAGCATCTTTAAGAGCCTTTTCTGCGGTATGCACCATTTGATCTGCGAGATTCTTCACTTCAGCAACTTCCTGCTTCTTCTTGTCTTCATCTGCGTGAAGTTCTGCGTCCTGCTGCATTCGCTTGATATCATCATCTGAAAGACCAGATGACGCTTCGATGCGAATCGATTGACTCTTACCTGATGTCTTGTCTTTTGCTGTGACATTAAGAATACCGTTCGCATCAACATCAAACGTCACTTCTACTTGTGGCATGCCGCGTGGCGCAGGTGGAATGCCGTCTAGGATGAATCTACCGAGCGACTTGTTGTCAGCTGCCATTGGACGTTCACCTTGAGTGATGTGAATTTCAACAGATGTCTGATTGTCAGCGGCAGTCGAGAATGTTTGTGACTTCTGGGTCGGAATCGTCGTATTCTTCTCAACAAGTTTTGTTGCAACGCCTCCCATTGTTTCAATAGAAAGAGAAAGCGGGATGACGTCAAGAAGCAATATGTCTTTACCGAGATCTCCTTGGAGAACGCCTGCCTGCACTGCAGCACCAAGAGCTACTACTTCATCTGGGTTGATAGAACGGTTCGGCTCTTTACCAAAAAGCTCTTTTACCGCATCGACGATCATTGGCATTCGAGTCTGACCTCCAACCATGATCACTTGATGAATCTCTTCTTTCTTAAATGGTGAATTAGCAAGCGCGCGTTTCGTAATCTCAACAGAGCGCTCAACAAACTCGCGAGCAATATTTTCAAGCTGCGCGCGAGTGACTTTCATTACGAGGTGCTTAGGACCGTCTGCGCCTGAAGTAATGAATGGCAGGTTGATCTCTGTCTCCATCTGGGTTGAGAGTTCATGCTTTGCCTTTTCTGCTGCCTCATCAAGTCTTTGGAGTGCAAGCGGATCCTTGGAAACGTCAATGCCTTGATCTTTCTTGAACTCGTCTGCAATGAATGCAACGAACTTCTGATCGATATCGCGACCCCCAAGATGAGAGTCACCATCAACCGACTTCACTTCAACAACGCCATCACCAACCTCGAGAATCGAAATGTCGAACGTGCCGCCTCCAAAGTCATACACGGCAAGCTTCTCACTCTTCTGCGAATTGAAACCGTACGCAAGTGCAGCGGCCGTCGGCTCTGGAATAATACGCTTTACATCAAGTCCAGCAATCTTGCCGGCATCAACAGTTGCTTGACGCTGTGTGTCATTGAAGTATGCAGGGACTGTAATAACAGCCTCCGTAACCTTCTCGCCAAGCTTCGCCTCAACATCAGCCTTAATCTTCTGAAGAATCATTGCTGATACTTCTTCTGGGCGGTAGTCCTTACCACCAAGACCGACGAGCACTCCATCATTTGGCCCCGACTTGAGAGCATACGCAACTTTGCCTAGGTCACTTTGTACTTCTTTATCCTTAAACGAGTGCCCCATAAAGCGCTTGACGCCATAGATCGTGTCTTTCGGGTTTGTCACCGCTTGACGTTTCGCAACCTGGCCAACACTTCGTTCGCCGTTTTTGTTTACAGAAACGACAGAAGGTGTCGTTCGATTTCCTTCAATATTCTCTATAATCTTTGGCTGACCACCTTCGATGATCGCGACAGCGGAGTTTGTGGTTCCGAGGTCAATTCCAATAATTTTTGACATACTAATTGGTGATATTTTCTACTAATAATGTTTATAAATGTAAGATCTTTTAATTATGCTCTCCTTTGTCCTTACCTCCTAGGATATACACCTTCACGCGGGCTGGACGAAGCACTAGTTCGCCTAGTCTGTAGCCGCGCTGTAACACTTGCGCAAGAGTATCGACTTTTGCTCCATCTTCTGTTTCGACACTCTCCACTCCTTCGTGAAGCGTAAGGTCATACTTCTCCCCCTCCTTTCCGTATGCAACAACGGAATTTTTATCAAGTACTTGGAGGAACTGAGAGAAAATATACTCAATACCTACTCGCCATGACTGATCAACCTTGTTCCACGCATCCTTATTAGCTTGCGCCATGTCATATGCATCAAGGATAGGCAGAAGCTCCATGAGAAGCCTCTTGTTTGCAAAGAGCACTAAGTCCTTTTTGTTTGCCTCGGTTTCTTTCCTTAGATTTGCATAATCCGCCTGAGCTCGCTGCCACCCGAGGAGGTAATCTTTCTTTTCTTGTTCTAATTTCTTGATTGAGGCGCGTAGTTTTCGCACAGTGGCACGCGCATCCACCTCACCATCCTCATGCACATCTTCGAGTTCAACATCAGCTATCACTTCCTCTTCCTCTCCACTTGTGGTCTTGTCATCATGTTCCTTCATACTTTGATTTTCAATGGTTACAGGCTATATATAAATGAAGAAGGAAGCGAAGTCAAGCATGACCCTTGATTTGATGTAGACAAGTAAGACATGCTACGCTCAAAAGAACCTTTAACGTTCTTTTAGGAGGACACTCCCATGCTCGCTGAAGTGCTCACCATGAGCGCGGTACTCATTGGTTTCTCTGGAGGCGGAGAGTGGCAACAGAGCGTAAAGCCGAGCGCTCAGATTGCCTGGGTGATCAACCCAGGCGAGAGGTCACTGCACGATCAGAGCCCGTGGGGTGATCTCTTCAAAGACGCTGAAGACGACGATGTCGAAGAACCGGACGAAAGTGACCCTTTCTCTTAGCGAACTCTCGCCCAAGACGCGGTAATACGCCAGAGAAACTCAAAGCCCCCGTAGGGGCTTTTGTAATGAGTTCTTTTGAAAGAATGCCGACAATTCTAGCGCTTTGACCACGTTGGAGCTTTGCGAGCTTTCTTGAGGCCGAATTTCTTTCGCTCTTTCGCTCGAGGGTCTCGCTTGAGGTAGCCGAGTTTCTTAAGGGCATCGCGAACATTCTGATCACGCTCAACAAGTGCACGTGAAAGTCCATGTCGCACAGCTTCAGCTTGAGCGTGAATACCTCCACCGTCAACCTTTGCGGTCACGGTGTACTTTTCACCAGCAGCACCAATCTCAAGCGCACTTTGCACAACAGCGTGCAAGTTCTCAGTAACGAAATAGTCTACCGCCTCTTTGTCGTTCACCTTAAAGGTCATTTTAGTCGCAGGTGTGATGCGAACACGAGCAACAGCTGTTTTGCGGCGTCCAACAGCCTCTATGTATCTCTCTGTAGTCTTTGTGCTCATACTATTCTTTTACTATTAAATTTTTCATTCGTACGTCCTGAAGTTTGTTCTTTGGGAGCATTCCTTTAACAGCGTGAACAATAAGTTCCCCGAAACCATGTTTCTTAGACACATAACTTAGAGTTCGCTCCTTTAATCCTCCTGGATACCCAGAAAAGCTCTTATGAACGCTCTCATTCATCTTATTTCCTGTCACTTTTACTTGTGCTGCATTCACAACAGTCACTTCCACATCTGCGACTTTGTTTTTAGCGAAATCAAGAGAATTCTTAGCGTTAAGAAGTGCTGCGACCTCACTCGCAAGTCTTCCTAGTGATTTTCCAGTTGCGTCAATTGTGTACTTCATACTTTTTATACAAACTCTATGACTGCCTTTGCTGCCCCGTCAGAAAGTCGTCTAGGTAACTTAATAATACGAGTGTAGCCACCAGCCACCTCCTTATACTTAGGCGCGTACTCCGCGAAAAGCATCTTTGTTTCAGTTTCCTGATTAAGAATCCTCGATGAGACAAGTCTCCGACGAGCAACAGTGTCTAACTTCGCAAGAGTTACAAGCTTTTCGACCGTTGGCCTTATCTCTTTAGCGCGAGCTTCTGTTGTTTCAATTTTTCCATGGCGGATAAGGTTAATAACAAGACCTTTTACGAAGGCGTTACGCGCATTCTTCTCTCTGCCAAATTTTCTTACATTGTTGTGGTGCTTCATACAGAAATTTAAACGGGTTTTATGCTTTCAAGCCGAGACCTAGTTCAGCAAGAGCTTTCTTGACTTCGCCAACAGCTTTCTCTCCAAGACCATCTAGTGAGAGAATGTCCTCTTCGGTTTTACGTGTAAGGCCTCCGACACTTCGTATCGACGCCGCGATGAGGGCGTTTTCTGTTCTTGTAGAAAGTCCAAGGTCTTCGATCTTCTTTTTACCCATGTCCTCAGCTTCAGAAGGCTCCTGAGCAAGAGAAGCGCTAGCTGGTGACATCGCTACGGGAGCCTGAGACTCAACCACATGCTCACGGAAGCCCACAATAGCTTGAAGCTGGTTTATCATTGTGCCAATTGAGTATTCAAGAGCCTCTTTTGGAGAGATCGTTCCATCAGTTTCCACTGACACTCTAAGTCGATTATGATCTGTGCGATCTCCAACACGCATGTTTTCAACCTCGTAACTAGCTCGCCTTATCGGAGTGAATGATGCATCAAGAACGATTACACCTATTTCAGCCTTTTCCTTCTGAAGGGCTTCTTTTGGAACGTACCCAAGCCCTTTTTCTATCTTAAGCTCAATAGCCAAATCTGCGGACTTACTTGTCACCTCACACACGTACTGATCTTTGTTTAAAACTTCTAACTGTGAAGGTGTCTCGATATCGCCTGCGGTAACTGTCTTAGCGCCCTTTATCCTTAGCGTAGCAACTTGAGCCTCGTCTCCATGAAGCTTAAATCGAACTTTCTTAAGGTTAAGAATAAGTGAAATAACATCTTCCTTTACTCCATCAATTGTTGAGAATTCATGCTTCACACCGTCAATTGAAAGTGAAGTAATTGCAGCTCCAGGGATAGAAGATAGGATAATGCGGCGAAGCGAGTTGCCAAGCGTATGTCCATATCCAGGGTAAAGGCCGTCTATCTCATAAATACCATGAGCTCCATCTTCTTTTACAATCTTTGGCTTGGATGGCAAAATAATGTTGTGTGTTGACATAGGTAATGTGACGCGTTGAGTTAAATGCCGGCTAAAAGAGTTTAAGAATACTAACCTAAATTTGCTAAAAAAGCAAGACTGTGCTGTGATTAACGACTGTAATACTCGAGAACTTTCTGGAAATCATACCCTGGTTCTACCTCTCGCACCTTTGCAGTAATCTCTCCTGTGAGCTTGGCTGGTTCTATCTTCATCCAGTAAGAACTAACCCCCTCTAGAGCTGTTACCTTCTCAAGAAACGGCTTAGCAGACTTACTACCTTCGCGCACAGCAATCACATCACCTTCTTTGCAGATGCGTGACGGAATGGTCGTGCGTCGTCCATTAACAGTGATATGTCCGTGGGACACAAGCTGACGAGCAAGGGCTCTTGTGTGAGCAAGACCCATGCGATAGACAATATTATCGAGTCTTGACTCAAGTGTTCGATAAAGTGCGAGTTCAGGCGCAGTTTTTACTTCTGTTGTTACAGCTCCGCTTCTTGTAGTCATCGCCTCGCGAACATAATTTCCAAACTGCTTCTCTCGTAGACCGTAGCTAATGCGAAGCTTTTGCTTAGCTCTTAGCTGCTCACCGTACTCAGAAACACTTGATCGGTGCTTTCTCTCGCTGTCAAGTTTACCGGGAGCAAATGGACGTTTCTTAAACGCGCATTTTTCTCTACCGCATACACTTTCTCCAAGTCTTCGACATGTTCTACATTGAATTCTAGTCATATATTTAAGATTATACGTGGCGAGGCTTACGAGCCTTTGGTCCATTATGAGGAACCGGCGTCATGTCTCTAATGCTTGACACGTCGATGTTAAATGTAGTGAAAGCGCGGATGGCTGATTCGCGGCCAGACCCAACACCTTTGACAATAACAGACACAGTCTTTATGCCAATTTGTTCAGCTTTCTCTCCAAGAAGTTCTCCGATTTTAGCTGCAGCAAACGGGGTACCCTTCTTCGCACCTTTAAACCCTAGAGCTCCAGAAGAAGACCATGCGAGTGTATTACCTGAAACATCAGTAAGTGTAAGTCTTGTGTTGTTGTATCCAGACTCTACGTATAGCGTAGCCTCAGTCACCTTTCTTTTTACAAGTTTTGCAAGCGAACGAGCCTTAAGAGCTCCATCTACACCTGAACTATTCTTTTTTACAATGCGTTTCTTTCCCATATTTTATGTCTTCTCTACCTTACGACGACCACTTCCCATCGTGCGACGTACGTTTCCACGAACAGTACGGCTGTTAGTTTTTGTTCGCTGGCCGCGGGCTGGAAGGTGGCGAGTGTGACGCGAACCACGGTAACACTTAACATCTTTAAGTCGCTTAATATTCTGAGCAATTTCTCGCTTGAGATCGCCTTCAGTCTTAAAAGCTTCTATTTCTTTACGAATAGCGTTTTCTTGTGCTTCGCTTAGATCACTTGTTTTTGCTCCTCGATCTATACCAAGTGTCTCTAATATCATTTTAGCTCTTGGTCTACCGACGCCATACACTGCTGTGAGAGCTATCTCGAGACGCTTGCTGTCTGGAATTGTGATTCCTGAAATACGCATAACTGTAATTAATGTTTAATTAAAAAATGTAAATTTACCCTTGAGCCTGCTTGTGCTTTGGATTGCTGCAAATAACACGAAGGACGCCGCCACGCTTAACTGTCTGGCATTTCGTGCAAATTGGCTTAACTGACGATCGTACTTTCATGAAGAAATATGGCGATTATTCTACTATACTTTTAATATAAATGCAACTTACGTAGACAGACGCACTCACTCTAAACAATCTCTAAGCAATTACGGAAGAGGGCGCGCTTGTAGAGATTCAAAAAAACAACTAGAGACGCTTTACAATCCGGCCTTTACCGCCGTACTCATCAAGAGCAACGCTCACCTTGTCTCCAACAAGCACTTTTATCTTGTTAACCCTCATCCTGCCGCCAAGGTACGCAAGCTGCTCTTTACCATTCTCTAGCGCAACCCTAAAAAGAGTTCCTGGGAGAGCCTCGACAACCCTACCATTTTTGATTTCCAACTCATCTTCATCTTGACTCATAAAGCAGGCCTCAGTCTAACGTAATCAAGAGGAACTAACAAGGGCAAAGAGAATACTTACTTTTATACAATGGTCAAACACGCCTTACTTGCCAAACGGAGGAAGCGACTCGACAATTGTTATTGAGCTTAGCCTGTCTGGAAAATTACTATTCCAAAACGGGGTGATACTCGGAGTTGCTTTTGAAATGGAAGGAAAGCTCTTTATAACGTCACTTAGTTCACTCTCTTTTTTTGCAAGTAGTGTCTGCTTTAATTTCATTTGATCTGTAGCCCAAACCACTCTTGCTTTACCCTCAACAAGAACAAGTGTGCTTGTCGCGAGTGAGATTGCTGCTTCAGGTGGAAGTGTGAATGTTATTACTGAAAGCTGGTCGAGTCTAACTTTCTCACCTTGGTACGAGGACTGATCCTTAACGAGCGCCTTTGCAACACCTTCACCATCGACAAACGGGACAGTGGCGACAAGTTTAGCTTTGTATACCGCAGTTGTACCATTACGAACATCTACTTCATTATCTGTTATCTCATAACGTGTATTCTCATACATCCCAAGATGACCTTCACGCTTTATATCTTTGACTTCTGCACTCACACTCTTTCGAAGTTCAAGCGCAAGCTCATCTTTCGCAGCGTTGAGGTCGCTCTGAGAGACAAGCGCAACATCGCCGTTTGCTCCTCCTGAGAAAGGTGACGCGACTGAGGCGCTAAAACCTGAATATTGAGGTTGATTCTTAAACCCAGGAATAGTGAAGCTCCCTTCTTTAAGATTATAATCACTTCCCGGTTGATCAGCGACCGCTTTTACTTTTACTGCGCCAGGCGCACCATTTTTCATGCCTGGCACAGTGACTGAGTCAGCTGTGCGGAAGATTTTCCCGTCCGCCGTCTCGAGTCTTGTATTCTTTATCAATCTCTGCGGTTTATCATCGAAACTGTTTTTTATGATTACCTCACCAGTTGCCTTTGCCACGACTCTTGTTGTGCCACTTTTTTCAAGCTCTCTTTCTGCTGCACGCTCTACCGTGGCAAATGCGACAGAGACCCCGTCTTTACCACCAATAGCCACCTTTGTTACTGGAATAACATCAGCATACTTAGGCGTATACATAAGCGATGCGCTATTAAACACGAAGGTGAGTAAGTACACCCCTGCCCCAACAAAAGAAACAATAAGTATTGCAAGCCACGGCACCTTCTTGCGGCGACGAGTGTGCGAGACGGTGTTATCCTTTTCTTCACGAGGAAACAGTGCCACATCACTTCTATCCTGAAATCTTGGTCTGCGTTCACTAAAAGTCTCACGAATTTCTGCATGATCAATGCGTTCATCAACGGCCCTAAGACGCTGTGGAGCCTCATGGCGTGGAGCTATATCTCCGCCCATTCTTGCGCTAGAACTTGAGTGCTGGTATGGCTTTCGAATATCCCGCATGGTCAGCTATTGTTGAGGAAAGTATAACACTCACCCTTTTAGAGGGTAGATAGAACTGTGTATAGTGGTGCCCTTCGAGTATTTGCTTAAACCACTGCCCGTGCTTTGCAGCGCTTACATACATCACGTCAGGAACACGATCAACAAATGCTATTTGCTCGTAGAGTCCAAGTATATGTGACAGAAACGTAGACCCAGCAACCACGCTTAAATTTTCTTCCTCACAGTACGCAACTCCAATCGGTATAATTCGCTCAAACATCACCTCCCCGTAATCGCTGTAAATCGCTTTTGATTCAATGGGTCCTATGTGTAACTCAAAACGAGCGTTCATAATAGGAAGTATACAAGCAATAGTATTTCATTAGTAGTTGATACTAATTAAGAACCGCCTTTATGCGACGCACCCCTGCTGAAACCGCTTCCTCTTTACTGATTGTGAATGTACCAAGAGTGCCAGTGTTTTCAACATGAGGCCCGCCACAAAACTCAAGTGAAAAAAGTCCTGTGTCCCCTCTTGCTCCAGGAGTACCTACGTTATAGATGCTCACCTTGTCGCCATACTTATCATCAAAAAGGCCAATAGCTCCGCGCCTACGCGCCTCCTCGTACGTCACCTCTTCTCGACTAACAGGTAACGCTTGCAAGATGACCTTGTTAACAATATCTTCGACGCGCCTCTTTTCTTCATCGGTCATTTTTCTCTCAAATGAAAAGTCAAAACGCAAACGCTCAGGAGTAATATTTGAACCCTTTTGCAAAACTGAATCTCCGAGGACTTGTCTTAACGCTTCATGAAGTAGATGGGTTGCCGTGTGGTACTTAATCTCCATCTGAGAATCCCCACCGAGTCCTCCTTTAAACTTTCCTTCACTTGCAGTGCGAGAAGCATTGCTATGCTCTTTCTTTAATTCGTCGAACTTCTCTCGATCAACCATGATACCTCTTTCTTTTGCTAGCTCCTCGGTAAGTTCGATTGGAAAGCCAAATGTCTGAAGTAAGTCAAAAGCGTCGTGTCCACTTATTGAGGTATGCGCTATTTTTTCAAACTGCTTAATTCCATTTTCAAGTGTTTTCCGGAACTTCACCTCTTCCTTCTCAAGTTCAGCAATAATGTGTTTACGACTTTCTTCTAAATTTTTGTACTCATCTTTGTAGACGTCGATAAACGAAGCGGCGATTATTGCGGTAACGTTTTCAGTAATTCCTAAATTGCGAGCAAAGCGCACCGCTCTACGAATAAGGCGACGGACAAAATACATCTGATCTTTATTGCCTGGCAGCACCCCGTCACCAATCAAAAACACCGCCGCACGAAGATGGTCAAGCACGACCCGGTACGCATACGTCACCTGCTCATCAGAACCATACACCTTTCCTGATAGCCTCTCAAGTGTTTTCTTTGGTTCGTTAAAAACATCTATATTAAACACGTCAGGATCATTACGAAGTGCCGCAGCATAGCGTTCAAGACCAGAACCATGATCAACATTTTTCTGAGGCAGCTCAAAGAAATCATCGCCCGTCTTCTTGTACTGCATAAAGACGTTATTTCCTATCTCAAGAAAGCGTCCGCAGTCACAATTAACATGACATGGACTATTAACCCACGGGCTTTTTTCGTGCATTTTCTTTTCAAGTGTTGGATCAAAATCATAAAACATTTCTGAATCCGGCCCCCCAGGTTCACCCTCTGGCATGTTTGCCGGGACCCCAGAACGGCTCCACCAATTTTTCTTTTCTCCGTAATAAAAAATACGCTCGCCGTCTTTTATGCCTAATTCTGGAGTATCACTCACTAATGCGGTGACACCTTTTGAAGCGAAAAGACTTCGCCAAAGTTCTGCTGAAAATGAATCCCTTGGAACACTAAGTAGCTCATTGCCCGCAAAACAAGTGACATAAAAATTATTTGGATCAAGCTTAAGTTCTTCAATAAGAAATTCCCACATCCATGTGATTTGTTCTTCTTTAAAGTAGTCACCAAATGACCAGTTGCCAAGCATTTCAAAAAACGTAGTGTGGCGGTTATCGCCAACTTCTTCAATGTCTTGCGAACGGAATGATTTTTGAGAGTCAGCAATTCTCTTTCCAAGCGGGTGCGGTTGTCCAAGCAAGTACGGTACCATTGGCTGCATACCTGAACCAGTAAAAAGTGTTGTCGGATCATTCTCAGGCACTAATGATGCCGAAGGAACGACGACATGCCCTTTAGTCTCCATAAACTTAAGAAATTTTGAGCGAATTTCTGTGACTGTTAGATGCCCCATAGTAACGTTGATTATAGCCGAAAGCTCATTAAAAACAAAAGCGCCCCTGTAGGAGGACGCCATCATTCATACTGCTCGCGAATGCGAACGGCTGGACAGTCTTCTGTGTAAGCGACCAAGCGCTTATTAAGGACAAGCGTCGCGAGCATGCTTTCAAGCAGCTGATTGCTAACGACGCAAGACTTCAGCGCTTCCACAGGAACCCATCCTCCATCGACCGGATTATTAAACTCCCCGAGTTGCCTTATGGCAATGTGCTCAAGAAGAAGACGCATGTCTCTTGTCAACTCAAACCCTTTCGGCGGCTTCCTCTCCGCTTGAGCAATGAGGAGACTGAGTCGCCGCGGTAATGCAATTAAGGTAAGCCAATGCATTTTGACCCTTGTTAGAACATAGTTTCTGAGAGTGTACTGGAAAAGACAAGCAAAAGAAATCCCCCACAGCGCCCTGCAGGGGTAGTGCCTCAGCTTACAGCTGAAACACCTAGCGACCGCCGCGGATGAGCGGTTTTCGCCTCGGTCGACCGCGAGAAGCGGAGCACTGGCAGTGGCTCACACACCACTGCACGCTCGCAAGCTCGTTTTCCCTGCAGCTGCCGCCGCAGAACGCGCAGACCTCTCCGGGCCTGAGCTTGCTTATGTCAACCTTTCTTTTCGCCATGCACGTCTCCTTCCTTTACTAACGTGGAAGTATAGTATATCCAGAAAAGATGCTGACGTTCAAGATTTATATCTTGAATTCAATAACGTCACCATCTTGAACAATATAGTCCTTACCTTCAGTCCTCACTGTACCTCTTGCCTTTGCTTCAGCCATACTACCCGCAGCAACAAGATCACTGTAGGCAACCACTTCAGCTCGAATAAATTTCTGTTCGAAATCAGTGTGAATAGCAGCAGCAGCTTTCGGAGCTGTCGAACCTTTCTTAATCGTCCATGCGCGGGTTTCGATTTCTCCAGTTGTTAGATAGCTTTCAAGACCGAGCAATGTGTAGCCTGCTTTAATGAGAGAGTTGACCCCATTATCAACTACACCAAGCTCCTCCCTCATTACTACGCCTTCTTGACCTTCAAACTCTTTAAGCTCATCCTCAATTTTGGCATCAACGATTACATAGTGATACCTATGTGTTGCAAAATAGGAAAGCAGCGCATCAAAGCGTGCATCTTTCATCTCATCTAAATTCTTACCGCCGTGCTGCTTGTTAAGCACATAGAGAAACGGCTTCATAGTGATCAGGTGTAACTCTTTCACGAGCTTCATTTCTTCTTCATCAAAAGAAAGGCTGTTAGCAAGTCTCTCTTCCTCAAGAGTCTTTCTTAGGAGAAGGAGAAGTTCTTTAAACTTAACCGCAGACTTATCGCCACGCTTAACATCTTTCTCAATCGTACCGATCCTCTTCTCAACTGTTTGCATGTCTGCCAAAATGAGCTCCATGTTGATGATTTCGATATCCCTAAGCGGATCAACTGTGCCTTCAACATGAATTAAGTCTGCATTCTCGTAAATTCTTACTACTTCAGCTATCGCATCAGTCTCACGAATATGCGAGAGAAATGCATTACCAAGTCCTTCACCTTGGGAAGCTCCTTTTACGAGGCCAGCGATATCAACAAACTCAACAGCTGCTGGAATAATTTTCTTAGAATGAGATATTGTTGAAAGTGTTTCAAGTCTCTCATCTGGGACAGCAACAATTCCTACAGATGGATCAATGGTACAAAATGGGTAATTCTCTGCTGGAACTGATTTCTTTGTAAGTGCATTAAAAAGGGTGGATTTGCCGACATTCGGAAGCCCAACAATCCCAATTGAAAGTGACATAGAAACCTATACTATCACACCGACAGCTAACTGACCTTACCAATAAACGGCACGGTGAGCTTCACCCGTCGCTTAACGATGATCCGCTTACGCTCTTGGATTGGCACATACATTGCCCCCTTAAAGAGCTGATTGAGTTCGTCGTAGGTGCTCACATCTGTCTTACGCAACTTAGAGGTTGACTTAAGTTCGTCGTACACTGACGCTTCTATCTTGTATCCAGAAAAAAGAGCATTAATCTCACTCCGCATATCTCTCAAGATGCTATCAATTATCTCTTGATACTCGAGCTTTAAAAATTCACGTCTTCCTGTAAGATCTGCGAAGCATTCGTTTCTATCACCCTCAAGTACTTCGACTGTGTACCGTCTCAATACTGCATACATTCTTCGCCTAAAGTTGACTGTATCTGTCTTTCCACCTCTTGCCTTAAAGCGAAGAGTAACGCGAGTCTTGGTGGTCATACTTAGCGGTATTTACGAATAACGGCTTTAAGAACAGCCTCAATTCGAAATGTATCGACGTGAGGGTAAATCTTTTTAAACTTCTTATTTGCTGGTACGAGCACAGGCTTACCTTTCTCTGTGTCAAAAAACTTAAGCGTATACTCGTGGTCAACAAGCGCGAGAACGATATCGCCTCTTTTTGGAACACGCCCTCTCTCCACAAGAACAAGGTCTCCTTCAATAATTCCTGCGTCTTTCATCGACTCTCCCACCACTTCAAGCATGTAAGTAGATCCCTTCTTTTCTACAAGAAAATCATCGAGTGACATAAGTTCTGTTTCAACCTCTTCTGCGGTAGTTGGAATACCAGCTTGTACAGTTCCAAGTCGTATAACGCTTCCCACGCGAGCAAGTGTCAGCCTTCCGCCTTCTTTGATAAGAAAACCGCTTTCGATTAGCTTTCCCACTCGATATGCCACTGTGTTTTTAGAAGCCACAGAAAAAAGATTTCTCATCTCTTCGTACGTCGGAATACGCCGATGTTTTATATAGAATTGCTCCAATTTTTCCTCGTCTTTCATGGTACACAGTGTAGTAGAACAATTGTTCAACGACAAGCTCTATCTGTGTACAACTCAGTTACTTTTGTGTAAGCAGTGCTTGTATTTGCTTTTGATACTTCTTCATAACATCGAGCGCTGCGTACATGTCAGGTTTTCCAGCTTTTTTGAGAGCCTCAATCTCTTTTGCAATAGTCTCAAACAATTTAGGGTCTTTATCAACGAGAGCTTCAATCATTGCAAGTTGCTCTTTCGGCAAGTCTTTTGCTTTATATTTAAGCGCCTGTTTAATGAGAAATTGCTTAATCATAAAACACCTAGCGAGATTCTCCTCCACCAACAGCCGCATCGACAGTCGCTTCAAGGCTAGCATTATCCGCTTTAATACCATTCACGAAAAATGTCGGGGTGCCCTGCACTTTGAGTAGCACACCTTCCTTAAACGAGGCTTTTATTTTATCTTCGATTGTTGGAAGCTTCGAGTCAGCCTCTAGTTTTGCAAGGTCAAGCTGAAGAGTTTTGCCATACCCAATAAAGAATGTTTCCGCATTGAGTGTTCCTGACCACTCTTTCTGATTAGCAAAAAGGATGTCGTGATACTCCCAAAACTTCCCCTGCACCGCCGCAGCCTCTGCGTACTTTGCCGCCAAAAATGCATTCCTGTGAATTTGCGTAAGTGGGAAGTGTTTAAAAACAAGAGCAACATCATTTGGGTACTTAGCAAGAACCTTCTTAACTTCGGCACTGTACGCAGCACACGCAGGACACTCAAAGTCTGCAAACTCAACAACAGTTACTTTTGCTGATTTAGCACCACGAATATGGTCTTCAAGATTTACTGCAACCTCCTTTTTCTCTGTAGAAGAGCTTTCTTTGGATGCGGAAGAAATGACAGTAATAAGCAAGGCAACAACAAGCAAAACCCCTAAACCAACAGCTAATTGTCCTTCAAGCGATCGAATAAATTTCATAGTCTATCTATATAACTAAATTATGAAGACAATTGTACCGCCTCAACAGCAAAAAACAAAGGTATCTCTTTTCTTGCTCTATCCTCAGCTTTTTGCCTTGGACCTGGTTCGCTTTTCTTGTGACTTTCCCATTCTTCGATACGAACTATGGCAAGTCCAGCTTTCTTTAGTGCCTTACTCCAAAACTGAAGAGGTCGATGAAAACTAACCGTATGTTTCTTGTCTTTACCACCCGGATTCATTACGATGTTAGTCTTTGACTCACTGAGATAGGCATCAACTCGTCTGTACTGTACCTCTCTTTCAGTGTCATACCCCCAGTGTGTACTTTGAGGGTTTCTAAACGCTGGGTGATTGATGACAAAAATAAAACGCCCGCCAGGCTTTAAAACAGCAGCAACTTCGTTCATCGTAGCTTGAATAAATTCAATATTTTGAAGGGCAAGCACTGATATGACACAGTCAAATGAAGACTGCCCAAAGTGGTCTAGTTTGTGTGATGGTGCTGCGGTGTACAAGATTGGAGGTTTTACCCCACTTTCTTCTTCCTTCTTGCGCGCAAGGGAAATAAGCTCTTCGCTTATGTCTACACCAACCATAGACGCACCTTCGTCTCTAAGAGCGCGGGTAAAGAAGCCTTGCCCACACGCAAGATCAAGAATGCGTAGATGAGCAGAACTACCGACCATTCTAATAAGGCGAGGTAAAATAACCTTTGCCTGGTAAGAGTCCTTACTATCTTCAAGGTAGTGGTCGTACCAATGAGCAACCCCTCCCCACGAAGTTTCAAGAGGTTTGTGGAGCTCTGTTTTCTTAGGTGACGCCTTACGTATACTATGTGTAGGTTTCTGTCTCATATAAAAGACCACTCTATCACAAACTAGCTTTTCTATCTGGTGGCACTTGGTAGTATGAAATGAGGAACTTAACAAGAGAGAAGAAAGGATCTGTCAGCGTTGCACTTGCGTACTCTGCACCTTTCGGATGTGTTTGGAAAATGAAAATAACGAATCGTGGATTGTAAGCTGGAAAATATCCGAAAAATGAGTGCAAGTACCTGTCATCGTAATAACCACCCCCTTGTTTTGACATCTGCGCTGTTCCAGTCTTCGCAGCAATTGAATAACCCTTCATCTTGTACTCACCATTTTTAAGCGCATGATCAACAACGTGCGTAAGCATGCGAGACACAGTCTCACTTGTTCTCCTTTCTATTACTTGCAAACCCTCAGTCGGGGTTGTCTCTTTGACAGTGCCGTCATCATAAATTATCCGATCAACAATGTATGGATCAACAAGCTTGCCACCATTTCCTAGTGCCGCAAGCGCTCGTATTGTTTGTATAGGAGTAAGGGCAATACCTTGACCAAAGCCAGCAGTAGCACTATCTACAAACACTGAACTTTCTAGATTCTTCGTGAGTCCTTGAGCTTCTTGAGGAATATCTATACCCGTCTCCTTTCCAAGTCCAAATGATTGAAAATATTTCTGGAAAAGTGGCACCCCCATTCTTTCTACAAGAAATACGATCCCCACGTTAAGTGATTTATCAAGAATAGTTTGAAGATCAGTCGTGCCTCTTGCTTTCTCGTCAAAGTTTCTTACCTTGAACCCGTCAAGCTCACGAAAGCCTGTATCAACATAGGTAGTATCGAGAGTTACCGACTGTGAATCAAGCGCTGCAGCAACAGTAAGAGGCTTTATAATGCTTCCCATTTCATACGCACCGGAGACAAGCTGGTTTGAAAAATATGAAAGATCTTCTGTCTTCTCATAGATTCCAGGATCAAAAGATGGCACTGCGTCCATAGCTAAGATCGCCCCTGTCTGTGGATCCATAATAATTGCTCCTACCATATCAGAATTCCACTTCTTTTTAGTCGCCACAATCTGCTCATGAAGAAAGCGAGACACTTCCGCCTCAAGAGTAAGCACAACATCCCCCTGAAAGCGAGGTTCGTTCGAAATGGTGTGCTCATCACTTTCTCCAAACAGTTCAGCAAAAAAATTAAAGGCAACTCCATTTCCACCTTTGCGGAGAACGTCATCATACCTGTTCTCTATGCCGTAGAGACCCCGTTTACTTATCCCGTCATAACCAACGTATCCGATAACTTTTGACGCAACCTCTCCGAGAGTATACGTTCGACTATTATAAGGCACGACATCGACTGGCAGCTTAGTACCTTTGAGTGGCCGTATTGCATCCTCAGTAAGCCCACGTAGCACTACTTCGTGTGGATCATTCTTGTTTTTTGTTTTCTCCTCAAAAAGCTCCCTTGTGGTTGTCGTAGAAAGCGAGACAAGCAGTTGATACGTTGCCTCCCTATTTGAATCAGTTATAAGTGACGGGTTGATAACCACATCATACAAGACCATAAGCTGTGCAGCAGGTACCGGCTCTCCACCCTTATGAGTTAGAAAAATAGTCCCTCTGTTGAAGGTGTCTTCCTCATACTTTACATACTGTTTTTTAGCAAGAGCCTCATAGTCCTCTCTATCAATGACTTGAATATAAAATAGTCTTATTACAAAAATGAGCGTAATAAGCGACGCAACAATTCCTACTATATGAATACGGAGAGACACTATATCATTCTGTGTCCGGGAAGGTGCTGCGTGCTCTTCAGTATGACTCTTTTTAGCGCTCATAAAGGAGCGTAAGAGTTGAGATAGGATCCTTACGAACAGCAAAAGAGGTTTTCTCAGCTGAAGCAAGTGTAAGTTTGTTCATAGTATCGCCACGAACAACTGCAAGCTCAGTTGAATATGAGCGCTCCAAAGAAGAGAGCGTGGTTGTCAAAATTCGTACCGCTTTTAAGTTCTCACGCTTTTTCACCGCTGTAAAAGTAAGTGAGAGAAGTAGTGAAGCGTACACAAGAACAACACCGAAAATAGCTAAAAGAAGAAGATTAGTAAACTGCTCCTTATAGCTCTCTATTTGTATGGTGCTGAGTGTTCTCATAGACGTTCAGTGATTCTTAGTTTTGCACTTCGTGAGCGTGGATTAGTGGACACTTCTTGCTCACTTGGTGTAATAGGTTTTTTGGTAATGTTTGCAAGCGATTCTTTGTGTGAGAGAAGAGTCTTCTTTACAAGCCTGTCCTCTGTTGAGTGAAAAGTGATAATTGCTGCCCTACCTTTTGGCGAAAGCACAGAAGGAAGAGCATCGACGAGATCTTGTATAGCACCAAGCTCGTCGTTAACAGCCATACGAAGCGCTTGAAAGGTTTTCGTGGCTGGATTAATTGGTCGATGGAGGTAAGAAACTGGCACAGCTCCTCTTACAATGTCTCTCAAGGTAAATGTTGACGTAATGCGAGATTTCTCTCGATACGCAACGATCGCCCTTGCAATACGGCGAGAATATTCTTCATCCGCAAAACCGTAGAGCACAGTGGCAATTGTCTCCTCTTTCCATGTGTTGACTATGTCTTCTGCTGTTAAGTCACCCTCTTGTATTGGTGACTTAAGTGTCATAAGAAGTGGCTCATCATAGAGAAAGCTAAAGCCTCGCCCGCTTGGACCAATCTCTTCAGAAGAGACGCCTAGATCCGCAAGGACACCGTCAACGTGCGCTATTCCAAGCCCAGAGAGTTTTTCTCTCAATGTTCTGAAGTTTGCGTGGACAAAGTGCAGACGGGGCTGCTCAGCGAGTGCTTCGAGCTTCTCCCTAGCTTCACCAAGAGCTGTGAGATCAAGGTCAAAACAGACTAGCGTACCATTTCTTCCTATGGCTTGTGCAATAGCGACACTATGGCCCGCTCGATTGGTGGTGCAGTCTACGTAGGTGCCACCGCTTTTGATGGCGAGTCCGTGAAGCGACTCCTTAAGCAGCACAGGTATATGCATACATTAAAGCGCTCCGACTTCGTGAAGTTTGCTAGCAAGAGCTTCCGCTTCTTGCTCTGACTTTGCTAACGACTGCTTCCACGACTCCTCACTCCAAAGCTCCACACGCGAGTGCATGCCGGCAAAAACTACTGGACCTTGAAGAGATGCATACGTCTTAAGCGCATCAGGAATGAGAACTCTTCCACTTGCATCAATGTCTACTTCGTAAGCATTAGCAAGCATAAAGCGATTGAAACTACGTGAGTCTGCATTGGCGAAGCCAAGCGAAGCAAGATTTTCAGCTATTGTTTCCCATCGACTAATTGGAAATATATAAAGAGCACGATCGAGTCCAGTTGTCATCACGATTTTCTTACCTAAGTCTGCACGCCATTTAGAAGGAAGCGTTACTCGTTTCTTAGGATCAAGTTCGTGAGTGTAGTGGCCGATCAACATGTTGCTTTGTGAAAGATCTCCCACAATCTCCCACTGCGCTCCATTATATCCCACTTTGTACCTCTTACCACAGAAATACTGTGGAAAACCATGATTTGTCGACGAGCGACACCAGACAACACTTGACACTAATGTATTATTAGTGTTATAATCAATAATATGGACAAGAAATCCTTAAAACTACACACCTGGGCAGTCACATCATCACCCGCATGTGGCTATTTCGTCGCACAGCAAATGCCACCCCTTGTATGTAGCTTTGGATTTTGATAACACTTTTTCTAATATAGAAATATATGAAAAGCCTGAGCTGCGTAGAAGCTCAGGCTTTTATCATCAGCAACCAATGTTCTTTCACATACACTTCTTACTCTGAAAGGTGTCCATGAAAACACAAACTCTGTGTCGTCTCTACATGGCGATGACGATCCTCACAGATCCTCTTTTTTGGGGTCCGATCGTCATCTTGTCGCTGAACAAGCTTGCTCACATGAACGCAGAGCAGGTATTTTTCTCAGAATCTCTCGCGATGGCGCTCATTCTCTTGCTTGATGCACCTAGTGGGATTCTCGCAGACAAACTTGGAAGAAAGCCCTGCGTTGGGCTCGGTATTGGGGCGTTTCTCGTAGGCATAGTGATCTTTGCCACAATGACGAGCCCCCTTCATGGCTACACCGCAAACTGTCTCTGGGCTATAGGCGTCTCACTCACTTCTGGAGCAAAGAGTGCGCTCATTTACGACGAGCTTGCGTCTAGAGGTGAAGAGTCTCGCTATGAATTATTGGTGAAGCAGACGATGAGTGTTCGATTCTTTATCGTCGCAGTGGCGACTCTTGCAACCGGACCACTTGCAGAAATCAACCTCCGGCTACCACTCTATCTCTCTATACCCGGTGTCGCAGTAGCATTTGTTGTCGCAATCATGCTACCAGAGAATGCAAAGCCGCAACATCAAAAGCACACCCTTAAACTCTACCTTGAGCACACAAAGGACTCGCTTTCGACACTAAGAGCAAACGTGCCCTTAATGAAGCTAATCATGTGGTTTGCTCTTCTTAGCGTGATTGGAAAGATGTACTTCTTCACGTACAACCCATATCTCGACTTGGTCGGAGTATCCTACACAACCGTCGGCTTCATTTTTACAGGAATCAACCTTGTCGCATTCTTTGCATCAAGATACGCATTTGTGGTGAGAAAACGACTAAAGAGCATTGGCTTCTGCTATGTCTTTATCTACTACTCAGCCATGATGACACTCCAAGGAGTGTTAAGAAGTGACTGGCTCAGCATTGCAATGATTGCAAATGGATTAGTGTATGGCTACATTCACACCGTGAAGGAACCTGAGCTCAATCGAATGATTGCAAGCGACAAAAGAGCGACACTGCTTTCGTTTGAATCAACGTTTGTAGGAATGCTTCAGATGGCAGGATTCGCCCTCGTGGCACCATTTTCTAGCAATACATTTACGTTTCTTACAGGACTCGGCATGGTAGCACTTCTACTTGCCCTTGCCTCACGTAAGTAAACAACCCTGGCGCACACGCGCCAGTTCTTATTTTTTAGGCTTCGTGAGCGGAAAGAGCTCTGTCTCACGAATAGGTTTATCCATAAGAAATGCAAAGAGTCGGTCACCAAACCCAAAACCACATGTTGGCGGCATGCCATGCTCAAGCATTTCGACAAAATCCCAATCAGGCATCATCGCCTCTTCATCGCCTCTATCTATAAGCTCTTGCTGTAGCTCAAATCTCTGCCTCTGATCGATCGGGTCATTAAGCTCACTATATCCATTTCCCACTTCGCTTCCAGCGAGAATTGGTTGGAACTTCTGAGCGGAGTTACTCTTCTCATTTGCTTTTGAAAGTGGCGCAACAACAAGCGGGTGATTCACTAGAAATGCTGGGCCAGAAATCGTCTTGCGGCAGTACTTCCAAAGTGTGTCGATAAGTCTCTCACGGGTCACACCGTCGTACTTTATCTTCAATTCCGCAAGCTTTGCTCTAATAGCATCATCAGTTGCTTCATTAATGTCAATACCTGTTTGTTTCTGTATCTCTTCCTTGTAATCAACTTCCACCCATTCATCCATGAAGTCAAACGTATGCCCGCGCGTAGTAAAACGGGTTGTGCCAAAAACGTTCGTTGCAATTGCGCGGTAAAGCTCTTTAACAAGCTGCATACCATCCTTGTAGTCAGCATAGGCAATGTAAAACTCACAGTTAGTAAATTCTTGTAGGTGGTCAGGGCTTGAGCCTTCATTTCGATAAGCACGACCGATCTCATACGTCTTTGGAAATCCAGCCGCCATGAGACGTTTTTGCCATAGTTCACCAACACTAATGCGAAGATAGACGCTCATATCAAAGTCATGGTGATGAGTAACAAATGGTCGAGCCTCAGCACCGCCTGTTGTTACTTCAAGTGTTGGCGTCTCTACTTCTATAAACCCTCTCTCATCGAAAAAGTTTCGTACAGTTTTCCAAAATGCCGCCTTCTTTTCGATCATATCTCTCAGTTCGCGATTGGTAAGTATGTCAAGATATCGATGACGAACACGAAGCTCATCATCAACAAGGCCGTGGTACTTATCAGGTAGCGGTAAAAGTGCCTTTGCAAGCATTCGTAACGATGTCACAAGAAGACTTCTTTGGCCAGTTCTTGTCGTAAAGGCTGTGCCACGAGCTTCGATAAAATCACCAGCATCACAGAAGGTGTTGAAAAACGCTATCGTATCTTTGCCAGACTCTTCTTCCTTTATGACGCATTGCACCAACTCAGTACCATCAAACATGTCGAAAAAGACAAGAGCTCCCTGTCCTCGTGATTTCATGATTCTTCCAGCGAGAGTTACCTGAGTATCAGCAAGTCCATCGAAAACGTGAAGAAACGTTTTTATGTCATGAGTGCGCGATGAGTGAGCAGGATATGCTGAGCCAAACGTTTCTTCTAAAGCAGCTCTTTTCTTAAGGCGCACATCGCGCAACTCTTGTTCACTCGCCATATGATCTAGAGTGTATCAAATAAAGAGGAAAACCTACTTCACCTCAATGATCTCGTACGTCATTTCTCCCTTCGGCGCATGGACGTGCACCGTGTCACCTTTCTCCTTTCCTAAAAGCGCAACACCTAGAGGTGACTCATTCGAGACTTTTCCTGTGAGAACATCCGCCTCCTCACTTCCTACGAGTTCATAGACTGAGTCTTTCTTCTCACCCTTCTTTCGCAAAGTGATCATCATTCCAACATTAATGCCACTACCTTTAGCTACTTTATCTGTAATAAGAACGGCATTCTTAAGCACCTCCTCAAGGTGAGCTATACGGTCCTCTGTAGCGGCTTGGTCTTCTCTTGCTTGATGATATTCAGCATTCTCAGAAAGATCACCGAGTGACTTAGCGTACTCTAAAGCGTCTGCGATCTCCTTTCTTCGCACTGACTTAAGGAAGGTAAGCTCTTTTTCTAGTTCGTCTTTTTTCTCTTTTGTAAGGTATTCCATGACCGCACATGATAGCACGTAACCATCATTTTGTATAGCTAGTTTCCTTTCTCATAAAGTCTAAAACATCTCGTGCAGCAAGGGTCGCACCGAAGGTGTTTTCTCTTGCCGCCTTCTCCATAACAACCGCAATGACGAATCGAGGTTTTTCGTATGGAAAATAGGCCGCGACCCAAGAATTTACCTTATCTTTAGAAACTCCAAGCTCAGCCGTTCCTGTTTTTGCCGCAACAGAAAGATCGCTAAATCTTAAAACTTTAGCCGTACCTTGGTCACTAGTCACTGTCATACGAAGACCTTCACGAATAACCTTCAAATCTTCTTCGTCTACAGAAACTGACACGCCTGACTTTTGCTCACCCTGCTTAACAAATGGTGTAGGCATATGAGTACCATTTGCAAGAAGTGCATAACTGCGCGCAAGTTCAAGCACGGTTGTTTTAAATCCGTACTGGCCAATTGATGTTACATACGTATCCCCTAAAAGCCATTTACCGTCTTTGAACATTTTCTTCTTCCACTCTCTTGAGGGTATAGTTCCCTCAACCTCGCCAGGTAAGTCTATGCCAGTTCTTGTTTCGAACCCATACTTTTTCATATAAGAATAGATAGTATCGATGCCAAGACCAGACTGTCCCTCGAAACCTCCACCGACTTGATAAAAGTACTCATCAGACGACTGAGCTATCGCTTGACGCATGTTGACATAACCGTGAGCCTTCCAATCGCGAAAGATAGAATCTGGACCTCCAAATCTATTCTTCACAACAAGCGCCCCTGAACTGTATATGCTCTTTTCTGGAGTAATCACCTTTTCTGCAAGGGCTGCAAGAGCAACGAATGGTTTTACTGTTGAGCCTGGTGTGAATGCTCCATTTACGGCTCTATTAAGTAGCGGCTTTTCAGAAGCACTTAAAATATGTCGCACGTACTCTTTGTCATCAGTTGAGCTCGCATTCGTAAACCGATTATTATCATATTCAGGGTAACTAGCAAGCGCTAAAACTTCTCCTGTATTTACATCCATAATGACACCAGCTCCGCCGACAAAACCAGCCTTGCGAGACAGACTCTCTATAGCTTGATACAGTGAAGACTGAACGCTTCCATCAACTGTAAGGGTGATATTTTGTCCATCTCTTGGACTTATTGTGACGTTATTTGAAATAATATCGTTAGTTGCTGAAACTTCTATTGTGCGAACGCCAGCAATGCCTTGAAGAACATTTTGGTACTGACGCTCAACACCGTCTTTTCCAACATACTCATCCTGCCAAAAAACGCCACTCTTATCTTTTTTCGGATAAGAAACATAGCCGAGAAGATGTGAAAATCCAGACGTCGCAGTGTACTGCCGGAGAGGTATTTCATCTTCTGCATTCTGCTCATTCCAGGCGAGCAAAGCCCCATTTCTATCCTCAATGGTACCTCGGTGAGAAAAAATCGGAGTGGTCGCTGTGGCGTTTCTAAATGCACGCTTCTCATACAGATCTCCCCCAATCACTTGCAAGGAAAAAAGTTTTACTGCAAAACCAGAAAAAACCACAACGATTAGAAGAAAGGTTACAAGTGGTATATGACGAGAAAGTGGCCGCTCAAGAGTTCCTTCTAGATGATCTGCGTCAAACCCCGGCGCATTTGATGCGTCTAAAAAAACATCCTCTGGATCAATCGTAACTTTCCGCTTACGACTTACGAATAAACGGCGATGCGACATCATATAAAAACATGCTACCACATATAATGACTGTCCAGACTGGCAGCCTACCGCTACCCATGACGACATCAATTGATAACGCTATGATAATAAGTAATATGTTTAAAATTTTTTTCTTCATAGCTATTTCACATACACCGACGAAAGGGTGCCTATTGAGAATCCGCCTCGGATAAACACTCGTTGAGCAACGTCTTGTTTTACATTACTAATACCTGCAACCTCTCCTAGCTTGAGGGTTTCCTGGGCGGCGAGAAGAACCGTATCCCCTATTTCTATCTTTATACTCTTAGGAACTGACGCGACGAAACTACCTCCGCCGTTACCTGAAATAACCATCCTTACAGGCTCAGTTGAGGTTGAACTCGTCGACGAAGAAAAGAGGAGCGCTTCATAGGCCTCACCACTTTTAGATAAAAGTTCCACACTTGCTGTCTGGCCCCTTGTCATTACTACTTTACCGATAGCGACTCTCTTGTTTGTAAAGACAAACATCCCTTCTCTGATGCCATCTTCATAGCCTTTAGAAAGATAGAAAACTGAGAATAGTTGTGCTGACCTTGCAAGAAGAGGTGAAGCCCTGATCCCAAGCTCATGTTGTAAGCTTGTTGTGCTCAAGCCAGCTTGAGATGCTTCAATACGTGCCGAAATGACCGCGTTTGCGTAGGCTAACTTTGCTTTAAGATTTTCATTCTCTTCTTCAAGATTAGCTATTTTTGCAATCAAGATGTTTTTTGTAAGCCACTCGGATGACCTTTCATCAAGATACGAATGCGCCTTAAGTGTTGAAATTTTTGTAAAGGTAAGAAGCGGGTCATAGACGGGAAGAAGCGCGGCTTTAACTGTTGGCCAAAAATAGACAACTAGCGCTGCATAGATCACCAAAAGGGTTCGATAAGGAAAAGTTGAGTTACCAGATCTTTTAGCGGAAAGGTATTTCATCATGGTGTCTTAGCAGAAGCTCTCTATACTCATCAATTTGCTCAAGCACGATACCTGTCCCTCGGACTACAGCGGTGAGCGGTTCCACGCTTACTGTGACTGGAACCTTCAATTGTAAATGAAGTAGCTCAGGTAAACCTTTAATGAGCGCTCAGCCACCTGTCACCACAAATCCTCGCTGCATAATATCTGCAAGCACTTCAGGCGGCGTAATCTCAAGCACTTCGCGCACAGCCTCAACAAGTTGTGCGATAGAACCATACATCGCCTGTCTAATGTCGACATCAGTTACAAGAACTTCTCGCGGTAGTCCAGTTACCAAATCTCTCCCCTTACAACTAATCTCTTCTCCATCTCCAAGAGGCATCGCGGATCCGATTGCTAACTTGATATATTCCGCCGTCTTTTCACCAATGAGCATTTTAAACTCGTCGCGCATGTAGCTCATAATATCGGAAGTAAGCTTGTCCCCTGCAATCTTAAGACTCTTGGCTCTTACAATACCCGAAAGAGAAATAACAGCGATGTCTGTCGTGCCACCACCTATATCAACGACCATGCTTCCAACCGCTTCTCGAACAGGAAGCTGAATTCCGACCGCCGCCGCAACTGGTTCTTCAATGATAAATACTTCACGTGCGCCAGCCGAAGTCGCTGCGTCATAGACAGCCCTCATCTCAACATTCGTGACACCAATTGGAATTCCGACAAGCACTCTTGGTCGTAACAACTTTCGATTCATTCCGTTTGCTTTACCGATGAGATACGAGAGCATTTCTTCCGTGACTTCATAATCAGAAATGACCCCATCGACAAGAGGGCGAACGATTTTTATGTGTCCTGGAGTACGCCCCATCATGTCCTTTGCTTCTCCACCAACAGCAACCACCCGACCTGTCTTTACATTTACCGCAACAACCGAAGGTTCGTTAATAACAATACCCCTACCCCTAAGGTAGACAAGCGTATTTGCTGTACCCAAATCAATCCCAATGTCATTCGAAAATTTTGAGAAAACCCTTTCAAACATGTGTCCATACTACCACGAAACAAAATCATCCATAAACGAGTCAGAATCGGCAAAACTTGACGTGCAAGTAATTTATTTGTATTGTTTCCGGTGAATCAACCACCGGGAAGACGAGTGAGCAGGATAAAAATGCACAAGAGCGTAAACGCGCTCGGACACTTCTCCTTCGACGCTATTCAGGTTGCGCTCAAATGTGACGGAACGGGCGCTTGCATCACTCACGTGAAGGGGGTGAGCGCTCCTCAGTGCGCGGCTGATTGCATACTCACACCCCAAGGAGAGACCGCAGCCCACGCAAACGGGCACTACAGCGTCACAGGGAAATGTGTGGCAGGCAACAACTTTCCACGTGTCCTCCAACATCTCCTCGAGAGAACTGCGCAGATACTTGCCCACAGAGACGACCTACCTTCTCTGTTTGGACTTATCTACGAAATAGAAAGTGACGTAGGTAAGAGTGTTTTCTCGTTGCGGTGCGCAAAGAAGCCGTCATGAGTGACAACCATCGACGCACATGCAACTCTTGAGGCTTCGGCCTCTTTTTTATATTCTACTGCGAACCGACTTACGCGCAGAAACCAAAGCACGAATTTTAGTTTTCACAATCAATTTGAAATGTGGCGTAAACACTTGCAATAGAAACCACTTCAGCGTGGTCAGCTTTTCGTTCTTTAATCTCAACACCTCCTGATTGAAGAGACTTCTCTGAAACAACCAAGCGCATTGGAATGCCAATAAGATCGCTATCTGCAAACTTTTCACCAGCACTCGCGTCCCGATCATCAAACAAAACCTCCACACCATTTGAAGTGAGGTTACGATAGAGTGTCTCAGCTTCTCTCCACGCCTCACTCTCCTTGTCTTTACTCAACACTAAAAGGTGAACATCAAACGGTGCTATTTCTTTAGGCCACACAAGCCCTCTTTCATCAGAAAGCGACTCAACAATAACCCCCATCGCCCTTGCAGGACCTATACCATATGACCCCATCCACACGGATTGCCTACCACCTAACTCATCAGTGTAAGTCATACCAAGAGCATCAGAAAATCTTGTGCCAAGATTGAAGATATTGCCCACCTCAGAGGCTTTTGCGACTCTTAACTCATCACGCTTCACGTCTAAATCAGCGAGCACCTCATCAAGCAACACCTCTTTATTAATTGCGATTCGTTTACCGTCGTGGATGTAAATATCATCTTCACCAGCATCACACACTGTTTGAAACTCATGAGAATACTTAGAAAAAATTCCTCCCGACGCAAAGGTAAGATACGTCCGGTCTCCAATACCAAGACGATTAAATACTTTCGTATAAGCAGCTTTAATAATCTCGTAATATTTTTCTTGCTCTTCTTTTGTTGCACAAAATGAATAGAGATCCTTCATAATGAACTCGCGAGTGCGCATAATACCGCTTTTTGCTCTCGTCTCATTACGAAATTTTGTCTGAAATTGATAGGCAAATGATGGCAGATCGCGATAACTACGCACATGTTCTTTCATCATACGAGTCATTGGCTCTTCATGAGTAACGCCAAGCCCTACTTCTGTCTCGTTTTTAAGCTTCGTCTTAAACCAAACGTCTACCTTGTCATCATCCCATCTATCAGTACTTTCCCACAGCGCTTTCTCCTGAAGGGCTGTTAAGGTTACCTCGTTCCCACCAATTGCATTCATTTCCTGACGAATAACCTCAATGATATTTGAAAGCACTCTCAGACCTAGTGGTAGAAAAGCGTACACACCCGCCATCTCTTTATGTATGTATCCTGCTTTGATGAGAAGTTGCGCATTCTTTGCAGTTTCTTCTCCAGAAACCTCCTTTCTTGTCTTGCTAAAAAGTTTACTCTGACGCATGTACTTGATTCTACCACAAGGCAAAGATCCCCTAGTAAAAGATGTCCTTAATTGTGACAACAATAAATAGAAGCATGAGAAGACCAAAGCCAGTAGCGTTTAGAGTGCCAAATATGCGTGGATTCATTTGTCTTCTTGTTATCGCCTCACCGATGACGATAAGCATTCTTCCTCCATCAAGGGCAGGTATTGGAAGTGCATTAAAAAATGCCAAATTGATAGAAAGAAACGCAACGAGTATGAGGAGTGAGTCAAGGCCACTACTTTCAGCCTTATGAACCACCTTTGCTATCCCTACAGGACCAGAGACTTCATTAAGCACATTCTCACCTTCAACAAGTCGCTTTGCAAAAGATGCCAGACCATCAGCAACAAGGAGCGATGCGAGGTATGTGTCAGTTGCGCCTTTCTTAAGAGCTTCAAGCGTGGTTAGATTAACTTCACCCACCACCTCAAGCGCAACACCGATTGCTTTATGATCTGGAATAAGTCCATACACTGGAGCGATCGTAACGCTGTCTTGCTGTTTATCAAGTGTTTGGTATGTAATCGTTACACCATCTTCATGTGATCGAACAAACATAGTCGCTTCTTCCGCCGTTGAGACGCTGTGTCGTTGCTTACCATCAGCGGAGGTCATACTAATGATAGTGCTCCCTGGCTCAATACCGGCTTTTTCAGCTGGAGAACCCTTAGTAACATCGACGACCATTAAGGATCTGCCGTTTGAACGCTCAAAGAGCGGATCATCGCTTCCTACCTTAGTCGTTCCAAATGAAGCAAGCGTAAATACGACAAGAGCAAGCACCATATTCATGATGACGCCACCTGCAAGCACTAAAAGCTTTTGCCATGCCGGACGAGACGAGAACGACCGTGAATCTTTTACGCCTCCTTCTGAAGGATTCTCTCCGAGGATTTTGACGTAACCACCAAGTGGTAATGCGTTAAATACATAATCTGTTTCGCCCATTTTCTTACCAAAAAGTCTTGGAGGAAATCCAAACGCGAATTCGTCTACGCGTATTTTAAGCATCTTCGCAGCAATAAAGTGACCAAACTCATGAACGACCACGAGCACAAGAAGGACAGCGATAAAAATAAGAACAGATGTTATTGTCATGGGGCAAATTATATCACGATTAAAATAAGCAATGATAAGCGCTTATTGACTTAGTCTGAATTGAAGTGCATCATATCGCGGTGTGTTCTCAAATCCACAAGGAGAAGCTCGTGGGGTTAACTACTTTATCAAGTCTCGCCCTTGCCCTCGCAAGCGCACTTACGGTCCCGTCTGCGGCTCATGCAGCAACGCAGGTGCGCTCTCACTATGTGCCGCCGCTTCAAGTTTCGTGTGGACATGTCGTGCGTGGCGGACTCAAGATGTTTCTGCTCCACGCGACGCACCACGCAAACCTAAATGAGGCTGCAATGCGCGACTGCGTCAACATGTTCGACACGAGGATGGAGCCGCCCGAAGCGCAGACACTTACACACCTCGCGGGGTCTGAGAAGATCATGTGCTACGTGATCAGCAGCGTCGGCGCACTGCCGTCCTTTGTCGTCATCAGTTGGGACAAGTCTCAGTTCATCCTGAGACAAATCCAAGCCTGTGGCGAAGCGATGGAGGAGGTCCGGTCTGGAAAGAAGGACGGGTAGCCGCCTGGAAGACGCAGCGCAAAAAGCGCTGTTTTTTATCTTCATGCACTTAAGTGCTTTAGTTTTCGCCTAGCACTTCTTTTTCCTTGTCTTTAAATCTGTCTTCTAGCTTTTGATTTGCAGAATCTACTCTTTTTTGAACTTCTTCCTTGAAACGATTTTTATCGTCTTCGCCATATTCACCCTGCTTCGCGAGTGCTTCAATCTCTTTATTCGCTTCTTCACGCGCGGCACGCACTCGAACTCTTGCTTCTTCTAGTCTTTCTTTTAGTACCCTCACCAGCTTTTCTCTAGTCTCACCTGTCAGTTGTGGAAAGTGGACTCGCAGCCCTCCATCATCTGAAGAAACAGAGAGTCCGAGATCGGCGTCATTGATCGCTTTTTCCATATCGCGGATAAGTGACTTATCCCACGGCGCAACTCTAAGCGTCTTTGGGTCTTCAATTGAGATGCTTGCACAGTGTGGCAGCGGCACCCTTGAGCCATACTGCTCAACCTGAACCAAATCAAGTACCTGTGGAGTGGCGCGACCCGTCTGAATAGCTCTATACTCTGCTACCAAGAAGTCGTGTGCGGCAGTGATTGCCTGATCAAACGTTGTAAATTGAAATGTCATAGTTGTGCTATTTTACCACAGGCATGGCCAGAGCTATCATTTCAATAAGCTGTTTACCGCTACTACTCTGATCCTCACTATAGTGTACACACTTTCTTAGGAGCATTCTTTCATGTGTAGAAAGTTTTAGTCTGGACGCATAAAGCTCTAGGATGGCGAAAAAATTGGTTAGGCGTTCTCTATCTTTTTTGTCACCATCTTTTGCATCCAAGAGACCCTTTACACATTCATCACTTAAACGTGACGCAGCTTCAAGTGAAAAGAAGTGTTCGGCTTCTTCAAGGTGAGGCACTTCTCTTTCTAATCCCCCAACAATCATCATACGAGATCGAAGGGTCGGAAGAAGGGCGTCTTCAGTAGAAAGAATGAGAATGAAAGTTGTTCCCAACTTCGGCTCTTCAAGAAGTTTGAGTAATCCATTTTGTGCTTCTTCCGTAGCTCTATAAAATGAAATAATGGCTACCCTTTCGGTTGCAACATGTGCACTGTGCCATAAGGTAATGTCTCTTACTTGATCAATCCCAAGGCTTTTTGTCTGTAGCTCATAACGATCAGAGGACGCAAGCTGGGTGCGAATAGCATTAAAAACAGAACCTCGATGAGAGGCAAGACACAAAAGAGCGTGATGACGAGGAAGTGCAATCATGAGCGATACTTACTGAAACAGTATAACAAAGCGCCCATAACGGGCGCTATCTAAGACGGCAACAGATGCAGTTGAGCCTCTTAGCGTCAACAAGCTCAACCACCCTAAGCGACTTTGGTCGCTTGACCGCTTCTTTCAAGTGCCGCACGCGAGAGCTTGGCAGATCTTCAAAAATCACGTCAAACGATGCCATGTCGACACCAAGACACTCGATAAGCGATAGCGCTCGGCTAGAGAGATGAATCCTTGGACCCTCGTAAACAAGGAACACTGTCGACATTACCTCAAGAAGAAGGGTCGCGATAAGCGGACTGACCACAATTCCGTGAGAGTGTCCATAGGGGTCACCTCCCCCTTGATCAAAAAAGTGTTCGACAGCATACCTTGATGACAGATCGCCGGCTGAAAGCGTAGTGACCGATGGTCGATAGTCTGGCATAACGCCACTCTCATCAAAAATTGATGTCTGGCGAATTAGCGGTGCGGGAAAACCACGACCGTTGATAAGTCCGTCCGAATAAATAGCTTGTGGTCGATAGCCTCTCTTGAGCAAAGCTTCAAGGCACTTCCAAATAAAAGCTCCATCATCCTGCTCAGGACGACCAAGAACAAGCTTTGTGCTGGCGTTGGCTTTGCTAAGACTGCGAAACGCAAAGAGTGCGGCTGGAAAGCCGCTTAGAGAAGATAATTCTCTCATATGGCTTCCCAGTTTGTTGAACAATTAAGGGCACCCTATCACAAGCACACTAATTGACAAAATGGTCAAGCAGAACGACGATTCTCCGAATGTCAGCGGTTCGGCACAACGGTCGTACTCCGCCGCTATCGCACGTGGCTCAAAGAGCACACCTAGCGCCCGTCCTGGGTGCTTTATCGTTTACTAAAGACAGATCGCTTGTAGACGTCTAAATGCTCAAGCGCAATGCCAGTTCCTTTAGCAACACAATAGAAAGCATCCTCAGCAAGAACCGCCTTGACGCCAGTTTTACGTTCTACAAGCTCAGGGAAATGTCGCAGGAGCGAAGATCCACCGCTCATGATAATGCCATTGTCTATAATATCGCTTGCGAGCTCAGGCGGTGTTTCTTGGAGCACGTCCTTAATCGCTTTGATGACAAGCTTTAGCTCTTTATCAATTGCCTTCACTATCTCATTTGTCTTTACTTCAACTGTTCGTGGTAGTCCAGCAACAAAGTCACGACCTTTTACTTTCATAACGAGCTCTTCTTCAAGCGGCAGCGCTGACCCTACTCCTATTTTAATATCTTCTGCAGTCTGATCGCCTATTGCCAGATTGTAGGACTTCTTCATGTAGTCAACAATTGCCTGGTCAATCTTTGTTCCCGCACACTTAACAGAAGTGCTACAAACAATACCCCCAAGCGAAATAACTGCAACGTCGGTTGTGCCTCCACCTATATCAACAATCATTCTGCCATCTGCCTCTTGAATCGCGATTCCAGCACCGATCGCTGCAAGAATTGGTTCTTTAACAACATAGGCGTTTTTTGCGCCAGCCTTGATCGCTGCCTCGATAACCGCGCGACGCTCAGTTGACGTGACTCCCGCTGGAACTGACACCATGACGTCTGGCTTAAAAATATTAAACCTTCCGAGAGCTTTATTTATGTAGTAACGAAGCATCACCTCAGTGACCCTATAGTCCGCGATGACCCCATCCCGCATTGGCTTGTATGCAGTAATAAAATCAGGTGTACGGCCAAGCATTTCCTTTGCCTCAGCACCTATAGCAACTATCTTATTTTCTGTTTCAGATACTGCAACAACTGAGGGTTCACAAAGCACAACTCCTTTCCCTGGAACAAACACAAGTGTATTGGCTGTACCTAAATCAATACCGAGTTTTCTATCGAAAAATCCCATACAAGCCTTAATTATGAAGGCAGTATAGCATAGTGGTAAACTGCACTCCATGTTACTCTTGCGAGTTATACCGATTGCGCCTGGACTACCAATGGAAGAGCTTTCATACTTTTCAAAAGTAGACTGCGCGCCTGGAGATCTGGTAGCAATCACGATTAAGCGAAGACGTGAACTTGCTCTTGTCATCAAAGTGTCAACAGTACTTGAAGAGCGACAAACGTTGCGTCAGGCATCGTTTACGGTGCGGCGTATTTCGGGCAAGGTCTCAGACGGCTTTTTAAGTAAGAACATGATGGAATCTCTATCAACCATCGCGTCAATACTTTTGCTACCTCTACCAAAACTGCTTAACGACCTCCTCCCAGTAAAGCTTCTCGCAAAAGAAAGTGTGCCCGCTTTTCCTTCTGACAGAGAGCAGAAGGCTGACAACGAAGTATATGCACTTGGGCTACCGAAAGAAGAAAGGGTAACTCGTTACAAGTCACTTATTCGAGAATATTTTGCAAAAAAAAGTTCTGTTGTCATTTTTGTTCCCACACTTAATCATATTGAAGAATTTAGAAATGCGCTCAGCAAAGGTATAGAGGACTACCTTGTCATACATCACGGTTCGCAAGGTGTTAAAGAGAGCGCGACGACACTCAAAACACTACTTAAAGAGAGCCATCCGCTGCTCATCATAAGCACACCCTCACTCCTTCCATTTTTACGATCTGATGTTGGGGTAGTAATAATTGAAAAAGAGAGTAGCGCTCATTACGCAACGTTTGGTGATTTAAGCTACGACATGAAGTACGTCCTAGCTGAGCTTGCTCGACGAAATGATAAGCAGTTAATTTTTGGGGCAACATTATTGTCAGTTGAAATGTACCACGCTGTACAACAAAAACGCATACGAGCGCTTGTGCCGCTTCACCTGCGAAACGATACAGGTGTGCGCGTCATCCAAATGGACAAAGACACTTACGCGGCAACCCCATACCTTTCTCACGCTACGTACGCACTACTTAAAGAAGCGTACACAGAAAGGAGAGGTCATCACTTGATCTACGCACAGCGAAAAGGAATGTACCCTACTACCATCTGCGCAGACTGCGGCACACTACTTACATGTACAAAGTGCGACACGCCGCTCATCTTGCACCAAATCGGCCTCACTCGCACTTACGTTTGTCATCAATGTGAAGGTATAACGCGAGTTGATGAGGAGACAAGCATTACCTGCAAACATTGTAGTAGCTGGAGAATGAGACTTCTTGGTGTAGCAGTGAGCGGACTTGAACAGTCGATACTACCAATCGGCCTACAGACATTTGTGATTGATGGAGAACACACGCCGACAAAAGAAAAGGCAAAAAAAGTTTACGCTGATTGGCAAATGTCACCATGTGGTGTTCTTATAGGCACTGAGATGGCTCTAAACCTTGCACAAACATCAGACAGCATTACGATTGCATCACTTGACTCTCTTTTTTCCTTACCAGAATACAAAACGGATGAGCGAATTGTCTCACTTATAGTTGATGCATCAGAAAAGACAAGCGGTCCGATAATACTTCAAACTCGAAGAGAAAAATCTCCAATCATTGATCTTTTAAGAGCTCACAGCTTCACCCAGTACTACGAGCAGCTACTAAGGGACAGGATCGCATCGAAGCTGCCTCCAGAATACACCCTCATAAAAGTAGTTTTTGAAAATTGTGGCGACACAGAGCGAAAGAAGGTCGAAGAAAAGCTAGCAGACGAAGAGACTACATGGTACGAGCTGGGAGGAGGAAAGACTCTACTCATAATTCACATACCACAACACATGTGGGAAACTGAGCAAAAACGTCGAACAAAAATTGCCTCTCTCACTCATGGAAAACATGTGCAAGTGAACCCGATCACTTTGTTTTCATAGAGCTAATACATTTTAAAAGTTGTGGTAAAGTAAGCGCATGTCAGCAATTATTCAAATCGACGAAGACGCAAAGAATCCACTTCGCTCAGTTTCAGTACCAGTAAAAGCAAGTGAATTTAACCAAGAAAGCCTACGAAAAATTCTTGAGGATATGAAAATTGCTCTTGACAAAGAACATGACGGTGTTGCACTAGCGGCGCCACAAATAGGCGTAAGTAAGCGGATTTTTATTGTCTCAGAAAAAGCGTACCATGAGAACGCAAAGTGGAAACCCCTTGTTTTCATCAACCCTGAAATCACTAAAGCAAGTAAAAAGCTATCCGCTGCACAAGAAGGCTGCCTTTCAGTGCGATGGATATACGGAACAACATCACGAAGCGAAAGCGTTACTGTTCGTGCTCAGAATGAAAACGGTGTTCCCTTTTCTTTCGGCGCGTCAGGACTTATTGCACAAATATTCCAACATGAAATAGACCACCTAAACGGCATACTTTTCATTGATCACGGCTACGACCTGGAAGAATTCAATGAACTTGAAATAAGAGAAGCAGAAAAAGCGCGGGACACAAAACAGGATACAAAATAAAAAAGCACACCAAAGTGTGCTGGAACCTTCAAGGATCACTTCACCACGACCACCCAGCGGTGGAGCGCGACGGGTAGCCGCCTGTGGCGTAATAACCACTTCCACGTTCCCTCCTTGCCCGAAACTCAAGCCGGTCGACGGCGCTCAAGTTTTGACGGCCACGCTTCCCGGAGCGGAAGTCGTACAGGTGAAGACGCCACCCGTGACAGTAGCCATGACCGCTATGCCGGCAAGGGTCTGCCGTTGCGCCACCCTTTACGAGTGACTTCGCGCGCCTCCGCTGACGTTTCGATGCCATACACACTCCTTGCTAGTTGTGGCCAGCTAATACTACTCTCTCTCTCTCTCTTTTATTTTGCCAAGCTTCTCAACTCTTGCTACTATCGAAGAAGCAAACTTATGAACTCACCTTCTTACGCATTCTTTGGAACTGGACCACTTGCTGAAAGCACACTTGCCACCCTTGTGCGTGCTGGACTCACACCAAAGTTTGTTGTCACAAAGGAAGACAAGGAGCAAGGGCGACACATGATCATGACACCGCCTTATATAAAAACATGGTGCAAACTAAAAGACATTCCTGTGCTACAGCCGACAAGATTAGACGAAGCATTTGTAAGTGAGCTAAAGTCTGTAGCTTTAGATCTTATTATTGTCGCTTCATATGGAAAAATAATCCCGGAGTCGATTCTTTCTCTACCAAGTCACGGAGTACTTAATGTGCACCCATCGCTTCTACCACTTTATAGAGGTCCATCACCTATTGAAAGCGCACTTCTTGATGGTGTGCAGGAAACTGGTGTGACGATAATTAAACTGGATAATGAAATTGATCATGGCCCAATCCTTGCTCAATCTCATGAGCCGCTCGACGAGCGCGACACTGCGGGCACGCTTGAAATAAAGCTTGGACAACGTGGAGGCGAGTTACTTGCCCAAGTCGTTCATCACTACGTGAATGGTCATTTATTACCGAAGGAACAAGACCATACTAAAGCTACGCCCTGCAAAAAGATTACCAAAGAAGATGGGGAAATAAAGCTGAGCGACCCACTTGATCTTGTGCTTCGCAAGTATAGAGCGTTTACTCCTTGGCCAGGTATTTTCTTTTTTACAGAAAAAAGCGGGAGAAGGATCAGGGTGAAGATAAATGAGGTATCACTTCTTAGTACCGACACGCTACTTGAGCACCGAATTAAACAAGTAACTCCAGAAGGTAAGGCTGCGATGTCATTTGAAGATTTCAAACGCGGCTATGTACAGTAACACAAAATCCGCCGTTCGGCGGATTTTGTGTTATCTATCTACAAGCAGACTACTTAAGCGTCACGCTCTTGATTGTAATTGAATCAACCGGCCTGTCGCTTGGAGTTGTCTTTACCTTACTTATCGCAACTGCAACATCGATTCCTTTAGTTACCTTCCCAAAAACAGTATAGCTTGGGGGCAAATTAACACCCACTCCAGTCATGATAAAAAATTGACTACCATTTGTGTTTGGTCCTGAATTTGCCATTGCAACGACACCTTGTTCATATGTCTCACTGCCTGATAGTTCATCAGCAAATTTATACCCAGGACCACCCGTCCCCCATTGCGCCATCTGGCTATCATTCTTAGTAAGCGGATCTCCAACCTGAATCATAAACCCATCGATAACTCTGTGAAATTTGATACCAGAGTAGAAATTAGTAGCTGCGAGCGAAACAAAGTTAGCAACAGTCTTAGGAGCTTTTGTCTCAAGAAACTGTATCTCTATATCTCCAAGCGTAGTCGAAATAACGGCACCAGTTGTCACTTTTGCATTTTCATTAGTCATAGGAAGTTTTATTGAGTTAGTATGTTTAGCGGTTTCTTGGCTTGTGGAGGCCGCTCGGTTTTCAGCCTTAACTGAAGTTGTTGTGCTTGTCTTTGCGAGAGGGCTATCAGCGTATGGCACCACTGCGTCTGCGCTTTTTGGTGTGGTATTTATCTCCGCATTGTTTGTTGATAGACGATACGCCGCATAACACACAAGTGCCGCAATGAGGACGACAAAGACAAGTGCTGGACCATTAAAACTTATCGGCTTATCAGTATTTTCTGCTGTCATAGTTAGTTTTCTTTTCTGAGTAATTTCTTAAGCACGTGCGCCCCCTTCTTAAAGAGCGTGAGGCGCTTATCCTTATGGTCGGTTAAGTCACGAGTGACTTTATCCTTAAGCAGGTCAATCGCCTTATAAAGATCATCCTCTGTGGCTTGGATTGTTACATCTTTGCCCCGCAAATGAACCCTCGCGTCAGCAGTGTAAACATGACCGTGTTGATGATGACTAGAATTTTTTGAGAGCTCAATCATAAGTGAGCCGCTCGTGTCATCTTGAGGAAATAACTTAACAACGCTTGAGAACTTAGCCTCAGCATAGTCTCGTATTGCGTTTGTGACCTCTATTTGATCTCCAGAAATAACAATGCGCATAGGTATAGCATGTATCTATTACTTGGTATTAACTAAGTATACCACGTGATTCTATAGAAAGTTTTCCCTATGTACGCCCTTTTGTTGCGCAAGCGCAAAGCGTGTAACAAGGACGAAAACAACGCAGGAAAGTAGAGCGCTAATCGCTCCGTAGAGATAGTTGTCATATCTAATTCCTTGATAAAAAGATGTGGCTAGGGCGATACCATAACCCATAAGCAGCATGGTAGTCAGCACCCCTTGCATGCTAGTACTTATAACATCTGGATCATCCGTGTCATCATTAGGAAACAGAGCCCCTACACCAAGAGTAAACGATACAATGGTGATAACCGCCACAACAAGCAGTGCCGTAAGATACACCATGTCGTAGACCCCCATCTTAAGAACAACCCCACTAAAAAGCGCCATCAAAATACCTATCGGCAAGAACATGACACAGAAGCCAAGGAGTCTCGCATGGTACACTTTTATCTTCTCTATTGGAGCTGTTTCTGTAATCCAGCTTGTCGCTTTATCCATACTATAAGCCGGAAGAACGAAACGAATAGCAAGCGACATGAGAAGATAGAGGGCAATACCAAACTCAAGTGCTCGAAGTGAGGAAGCTCTTCCACTTAAATCAACGGCATGGAGTAAGACGTTGTGCCTTACGACACTTGAGACAATGAGCTGCGTCAACCAAATTGTAAGAATAAAAATCAAGAAGAGCATTGCTTTGTGATTACGGATAAGGAGGACCAGCTCTTTCTTGAACAAATTCTGTAGCAAGTTACCAGAAAAGGTCACCCTACCGCGACGCGTAGCGATAAGTGTACGCCCACTATCTGGTGATGACTGGAAAACTCTCCAGAGACTAAAGTGGGCGCGACCAAAATACACCACAAGTGGCGACAAAATAAGAGCGATGAGAATGATATGCCCAAGCGTGAACCATGCTCCACTCACATTCCCAGAACTAATTTGTGAGAGAAGTTGAGCAAAAAAATGTGTAGGAAGAAACATGAAATGCTCAGCGATCATTGATTCGGTAACGATCGCATCTGCATTATCGGCTTTAAAAAGACCTACAATATTTGCTTTATCTGCAACTGCCCACACCGCAAGAAGTAGACCAGCCCCCGTAGCAATCAATGTCTTCACATACGCGCCAAAAGTAAATGAAGACCCGGCGAGCGAACTAACGCGCGATCCGAGAGACCCAATGCCGAGGATAAGGAGAAAGGACAAGACAACAAGAATAAAGTGGAGCGCTGCAATGCCGCACACAAGGACAAAGTATGCGTAAAGCGGCGCAGAGAATGCTTTCAGGTACGCAAACGTGATTGGAACGACAAGCACGAGAACCATCCAAAACGTACTTACAAACACGTGCCACATTTCAAACCTTACGAGTGAACCATACTTAGGGGAGGCCATAATAGTCCCAACCCCCTTAGACTTAAACAAACGAAAGACAGCCTTTATAATTATCCCCACGACGATCATTGCTCCAATCGTTGCAAAAACAAGCTCATTAGCAAAAAGAAGAAGCGGTCGTTCAAGATCGCCTAGTGCTTCGGTAAAAATATACTTATACCCAACAAAAGAAAAGAGGTAGACGGTAAACGCGACGAGTACAAAGAGTGCGACGAAAACAAGCGTTACGATTACTTTTGCAAGAATGTTTGTCGAGTAAAAAGACGTAATGCTTCGAAAAGAAATAGAAGTGAGCGCTCTAAACATAGTTACTTTGTAAGAACAGTATAGATTTCTTCAAGCGTTGCATGCTCTTTCAACCCTGACGCCTCGCGAAGCTCATTAAGAGTACCGACCGCGATCAACTTTCCATGCTTAAGCACCCCTATCCTATCTGCGATTTCTTCCGCAACTGAAAGTGTGTGTGTCACAAGAAGCACCGCCCCACCGTCACGAGCATAACCCACAAACAAACTCTTTGCGTATGATGCACCAGCTGGATCAAGTCCAACGATCGGCTCATCAATAACAAGTAGTTTTGGGTTATGCGAAAGAGCGGAGATGATACTGAATTTTTGTCGTGCTCCGCGCGAATAACTCTCAAATTCTGTGTCCTCAAGCCCGTTTAGTGCAAAGTTGTCGACGAGGACGTTTATATCGGCATGCGATTTATGCGACCCTTTATAAAGCGACCTCACAAATTGGAGGAACTCCCCTCCTGTCATCTTTGGCCAAACGGACGGCTCATCTGGAATGTAGCCGATAAGCTCTTTCGCCTCTTTTGGTTCACGCACGACATCATGACCATCCACTACGACACTCCCTGAGCTTGGCAGCTGAAGACCGACAACAGTTTTGACTATAGTTGTCTTTCCAGAACTATTAGGACCAATAAGTGCGAAGATTTCGCCTTTCTTGACTTTGAAACTGACATTGTCGACAGCAACCTTACTACCGTACGCTTTTATAAGTGAATGAATCTCTAACATTACCTGAGTATATGCTAGCTTAGCGTATGCGCAACTCCGATGATTGAAACAAAAACAAAACGCCAGAGAAAGAATCTCTGGCGTTTTGTTTTTGCTCCGAACCTGGGACGATGTTCGAAAAGTTTTAAGGGAGAAAAGTGAAGTATAAAAAAGAAAGCCACCGACTGCATGGTGGCAATCGGCGACAAATAAGTTCTACTGGTCTCAGACTGTTGTTTTGTCTTTGTTTGCTTGAGCGACGTAGTCACGGGCCCAGACCATGAACTTTTCTTGCTCTTCTGGACTGAGACTTGCCACCTTCTGTTTCAACAGCGCTTCAAGCCGTGCAATTTCTCGACGGTCATCCGCGAGATCTTGCACATGGACATGCCTGTCCATGTCATCGTCAGCACAATCTGCAAGCAGACTTTCGCCGAGGGACATGCTGAGCTTGTTGAAGTGAATTGCTTTCAGGACCGCTTCCGGGGTATCTTCATTCATTTGAGGCTCCTGGTTTAGATAGACAAACTAACTTTTGTAAACGAACAAATACATTATACTATGTTATACGTATTTGTCAATAGTGCTCCGCGAGTAGGGATCGGTCACAAAACTACTTCCTCACTTTGTTCGTCAGAGATAGTTTCGCGACCCCGTATTCGATCCCTAGCACACTTAAAGCAGTTCAAAAGCTTCTGATTGAAACGAAAACAAAACGCCAGAGAAAGAATCTCTGGCGTTTTGTTTTTGCTCCAACTTGTGTGCAGGTTCAGAACTTATGAGTGGAATAAATATGAAAATATGATGAAAATATAGAAAAGAAAACAGCCCCGACAGACGGGGCCATTCTTGGGCTGCGGACAGCCCGTCACTCGAAGATCGTGATGTCGAATTCGTCGACCTCCCACCAGCCGCTGATTTCGGCGAGGGGGATTCGCTGGAATTCCTCGCGAGTCACGAGACCGGTCGGGCGGCCTTTGGGGCCGATGACATAGAACTTGCCGACGTCGTCTTTCGTGATTCGTTCGATCCTGAGATCTTCGGGCTTGCGGTTGAGGCGAAGCACGTCGCGCTGGTGCAGTGTTCCAAGCTCACTCATGACTACGGATACCTTTCTTCTCTCATTGTGTGGAGAGATCACATGTTAAAGAGCAAGGCGGTGCTTACTTCAAAGGACGAATCGTGATGTCGGTGCCTGAGAGTTCCACAGCGTCGATGTTCACGCCTTGGCCCTTGCGGTCCATAAATGCGAAGTTTCCGCCCATCGATTCACCGCTCGCTACAACTTCGACGGTCTCGCCGATGTCGTAACGTTGCTGAATTTCTGGGGGTATGTTCGCCAAGATGTGAGTGTTCGCCATGTCTGGCTCCTTTGGGTTTAGAACAAAAGCACTATAACAATATATAGTGCTTTTGTCAAGTGCTCCGCAGGTAGGGATCGGTCACGAAACTACTTCCTCACTGCGTTCGTCAGAGATAGTTTCTCGACCCCGTATTCGATCCCTATCGCACTTGAAGCAGTTCAAGTGCTCCGAATTAAAACGAAAAGAAAAATCACTAGGTATCGAACCTAGTGATTTTTCATTTTGCTCCGCAGGTAGGGATCGAACCTACGACCAACTCGTTACATTTATCCTACTGTTTCTAATAGGGATGGACTATATCATCATCCACGTGGGATGCGGGGCGCTTCGGACCAAAATACTTTGGCACTACTCCTTTCGGATAGTCTCTACACCTTCCAACCTCATCGAGGCTGGCTTGGCTCGGTATTACCCACGCGATACGCGTTTGGGCTTCACCGAGTTCACCCCGTTTTCGATCCGCCTCTCGACGAAAAGCTGCGTTATGCCTGCATGTATTTCTCTGTGACAGTTTGCACAGACGAGTACACATTTATCAAGCTCTCTTTTTATTCTTTCCCAAGAACGAGTAAGTCCTCGAGCAGACAACCCGAAGTCCTTCTGTTTCGGATCTCGGTGATGGAAATCAAGAGCCTCTGTGCATCGATTGTAGCCACATATTGTACACTTGTTACCTTTGTACTCTCTAGCCATTACCCGGAGCTTCTTGCGACGCTCAGTAACAGCCTTCTTTAAATACTCGGCACGGTCGGCATATGTTCTTCTTTCTGGCATATACAGAAGTGTATACCAAGAAGTGGAACTTTTTGTTCACAGCGAGCTGCTCTACCGCTGAGCTACTGCGGAATACGGTACACCGCACCCCACGGTGGTGTTGCAAGCATCACGGCTACGTGGGGTGTGCGGACAATTTTACACGAAAAAAGATTCTACGGCAACCGACTTGGAATACTAAACCTGTGTATTCTTAATATACGCAAGCCCGCCCCAAATGCCTCCAAAGTCACCGAGTGTCCCCCTCACAACTTCTGACACTTCTGGGAGGTGCCGGAGATGCTTAACTGCCTCTTGCTTCACCTCAGCAATTGAAATATCTCTTACCATCGAGCCGCCAAGTACTACTCTATGTGGCGACCAAAACGAAATAGTGGTGGCAACAAGGTCACCTACAAGTTTATTCTCATGCAGCCAAATCCTCGCTGCTCGCACAAGTCGTGGGTGAGTATGAAATCGTGCGATGAAAGCCTTGCCTGAGACAAGTGACTCATACGATCTGTCACCATAAAGAGCCTTACCAGGTTCAAAGGTAAACCGCGATACGTCAATCTTCCCATCAACAATCCTCGCCCCGCCAACACCAGTACTTATCGTAAGATAAGCAACAATTGACGCCCCCTTGCCGGCACCGTATACCGCCTCTCCGAGAGCGACAAGCGCAGCATCGTTAAGCAAAGCAGTTTCGCACTTATATCTCCACTCAAATGCACTTTTAAAATTCCATGAAGCATAGCACTTAAGGTTTGGAAGGGAAAAAATCTCACCATCATCTCGCAACACTCCAGGTACACCCATCACAATCATGTTCACCCTCTCCCCTTTACTCTTCATGTCGATGAAGTGACAGATCATCTCAAAAGCTTTCTCTGGAGAATGAGGAGTAGGAAACATGACAACCCCCCGAACTGAGGTAAGAGAATGAGTCACGAGGACGCGTGTATTTGTGCCGCCTAAGTCTATTGCTACGTACATAGAGTGATTACATCTTAAGCGCTTCTTTTAAAGCAGCAATCGTTGGTGTCTTAAATGGATCGACTCCGCGACGCTCTGCGGCTTGTGTAATACCAAGATACCCTACAAGTACATGTGATATGACTTGAACAAGTCTATCTTCGCCGTACATATCAAGACGAAAATGCTCATGAGCAATACCGTTTGAAGATAAAAGTTTCTCTACAATCTCAAAGCGCTTCAAGATACGCGGATGATCAAACGGAGATGATGTAAACAAAGCAAGAAATGTACTTCGCTCTTCTTTAGTAAGTGAAGAGAACTGTTCAAGCTCATTATGATTATGTTCGGAGAATACATTGTTAAAGCATGGCAGCTTCATACCCTCATTGATCGCGGCTTTCCATATGTACGTGAGTGGCTCGTAATGAGAAGATGAATACAGAAGCGTGTAGCGACCATTAAGAAGTGATGAGAGTCGTTCTGCATCCTTGTGTATCGCTTCATGGTTAAGTTGCGAAGCCGCTCTTCTTAACGCCTCAAGCTCTGGCAGCTTCCGAGCCATAGTAAGAATTGCTGCTATCTGATAAAAAATGGTAAACCTTGGCTCAAGTCCGGTATGAGGAAGGGTGACGTACATATCCCCGAGCACCTTTGCCTGTTCTAAAAGCGACCCGCCTGACTCGAGCACTGCAACTGGTAAACCACGAGCGCGACACTTTTCATACGCATCAATTGTTTCTTCGGTAAGGCCTGAGTATGATGACGCAATCATAAGTGGACCATTGGAAAGCATAAGCTTGCTTGGCTCGCCGTAGTCGTTGTGAACTCTCACATCAAGATCCGGAAAGAGGCTTCGAAGAAGCCTTCCACTAATCATCGAACCACCCATACCCATCACGACAAAAGAGTTGTAACTCTCATTCTTTGGATTTACAATCGTCGGTGTGTAAGTAAGCCCATCTAATACTGCTTTAAGAAGATCTTCTCCTTTCATATGACTACTTAAGAAGTGCACGATACCTACTATCGTAGAGGTGAAGCGCTCTTATATACTCTGCGTGACTCCACGTAAGTGGTGTTGCTGAGATGTGATACCCCGTTACTGGATCGACTTGCTCGCTCATAATCCCGGCGCTTCCTGCATGATTGACGCACCACTGTAGCCATTGATATGCCTTCTTAAGAGCCGTCACCGACGTGGCGTTAAGCATAAGTAACTCCGCATACCACAGTGTACAGATAAACCACGGATTCGGAGTTCTATTTTTCGTAAAGTAGCGATCACCTTCGTAGCGAATCACTCCCCCAACCCCTCCTTTCGTAAGAAGTTTTGCTTCGATAGTCGCAAGTGCTCGTGTGACCCTTTCATCCTGTGGATCGATAACACCAAACATCACAGGACCGTACAGACTTGAGATGTCGATAGTGAGATCCACTACAATTTTATCGCCCACTGTTGTGCTGTGTTTTACAAAATAGTTTATGTCATCACTCCAAAGATGCTCAAGGATGCTTTTTTTAAGAAGCTCCGCTTTTGCCTTGTACATCGCAGCGTCATTTGTCTTACCAAGTGTGTACGCAATGTCTGAGGCCGAGAGAAGAGCAAGATGGACCGCAGATGAAGTAAACGTTGAGGTGCCATACTTCTCTTCCCATAAATCATATGTCGGTTTAGGAAGATTACGTGTTGTGTCTATGTACTGACACATGAAGTACGCAGCCTTTTTAACAAATGAGGTGTACTTCTGAAGAAGAAATTCCAAGTCCTTTGTCGCCTCGTAGTAGTGAAGAAGTGCGACGACAACGAGTGCTGTTTCGTCCTCCTGAATTGGAAGTCTACGCTCATCGTGGTCAAGGTATGGATGCCACGATGACCCAAGTGAGCGATCTGCTCGATACTTATGAAGTAAATATCCCTCGGGTTCGGCAACGTCGTTACAAAACTTAAAGAACCGTTTAGCAAGCGCATACTCCTTCGCATCGATGAGCGCAGTCGTCGTAAGCGCACCATCTCGTGGCCACATATAGCTATACGTATCACGCCCCTGCTGAAGCATGTCAGAATCAGACGATGCAAGAATGGCACCACGATTATCAATTTGAGTCCTTACATAAAGAAGTGAGGCATTATAAAGCTTCATCATCTCTGAACTCACCCAAGGACAAGTAAACCCGTTCCTCGTCACCCACGCGTGCCAAAAGCTCGCCACATTATCAATAAGATGCGTGACCCCTTTTAACTTTACGAAATCATCGAGCTCGTACACCTCCTTCTTTGTCTCACCTATTGCAACCCAATACGAACCGAGGCAGTCTCCCTGTGGAGGAAGTGAGCACGTAAGCCCAAGTACAGAATCTACCTGACCATGCTCTATGGTGTTACCTTCAAGCTTTCCGTCTTCAGCATCTTTGTACGTACCCTCTTTACCTTCTGCAGAATAGAGTCCGACGCTGTACTCAGAGAATCGCTCTTCCTGCATGGTTGCATTAATAAGCGCAACTCTTCTCCCCTCATAGTGTAGGAGCACGTGCTTTTCAGGCTCAAAAAGTGCGGTATCTTCTCGGTCAGTTCCATACAGGCAAAAGACTTGATGAAAGAAAAGTTTTACTGAAGCATTCGCTTTAGTGAGATTTCTCACTTTCACTTGCCTAAGAAAAATATTCTTCTCATAGTGCACGCAGTCATTAAATCTAAGCTCAATACCATACCCCTTGTGTGTGTAAGTAATGTCACTTACCATTGTTGAGGGTAAAAGCCTGACGTCACATATCCACGCTTCATCAGAAAGCCAAGAGAAGTGTCCGTTTACGTACACACCAATACGATGGTAGAGCGGCGAACGAACTTGGTTTTCAATGCCGACATATGGAAAGAAAAAATCGCTCACTAGACCACGATGGTTTAGCCCGACAGCGATCGTTCCATTCCCTACTACGATTGCTTTTGCCATAGCTTCTCCTTCACTTCAAGTTTAAGATGTGTGAGGGCGTTCATGAAAGAAATGTATGCCTCATAGGGTGAAGAGTACGGTGAAAAGTAAGCGTGCACATCACCATCTGCTGACCACTTGGTGCACATGTAGTAGACATGATCCGAGGTTTGAAGCTTTCTCCATATGTCGATTAGCTTTTCATCCCCTGTAGCCATGACATCCTTCTCCATCTCATAGAGTGCGTGAAGTGACTCTCTCTGCATCTCATTACCAATCCATGCAGTAAGATCTCGCTCTGTGTCAGCCCATGTGACGATGTCTTGAACATCAACAGAATCTCTTGTTGGAAGTTCTTTCGCCTCTTGTGAGAGAGTTATGAAATAATTATCTGGATGTTTGAGAAGCTCACGCGGAAATGCTCTTAAGAAACTAAAGATACCTGAATCTTCCCATTGATGCTCACCAAAGGTCTCGTAATCCATGAATAAGTTAATGACATCTCCAGTACCATTATACGAATTAACCCACTGTGCATACTTTTCGGCGGTAAGCGGCCACTCACTCCATGACCTATTGCTAAAACGAAATGCGATATCATCAGAGAGACGGTAATTCTTAAGGAGAAGTTTAGTGTGTGTTGCTCCTGGCGGCTGATAGACAAAGTTTGGCGACCTCCACCCAAGATACTTTTCCCATCCTTCGGTAATGACAGCGTCATAACCGTGCTCATCACACCATGTGCCCAAATCATTTCGGTAGGAAAGCTCTGTGTTTGAAAGTACTTTAGGTGGATCAACACCAAAGAGTCGTTTTAGAATTTCGTTCTGCTTTGCGATCTGAGCTTCAAACTCAGATTTTGAATAGAAGAAAGAAAGTGAATGGTAGTACGTCTCCCCCACCACTTCAACCCTTCCCGTTGCAACAAGCTTCTTAAATGACTCAAGCGCTTCAGGTGCATAAAGCTCAAGTTGTTCAAGGAGCACCCCAGAAAGAGAGATAGAGAGGCGAAACTGCGGCAGCGCTTCAAGCAGCTCAAGGAGCGCTTGATTAGTTGGGAGGTACGACTTCGTTGCAACTTTCCTTGTGATAAATGCATTGTCTGTTTTATTACCAGAGTGCTCATCAAAGTAGTGAACGATAGACCCTATGTCAAAAATTCTATGCTTTCTAAGTCGGAACGGTTGGTGTGTCTTAAGGTACAGAGCTATTGCTGTCATAGCTCACATGGTACTACGAAACGAGAGAGAGGACGTGTGAATAGATACTCTTAAGTTCTCGCGCCCTATCACTCCAGGTCATTGACCTTGCTTGAACCTTTGCTTCTTTAGAAAGAGTTGCGTGAAGAGGTTTGTACGCAAGCAGCGAAAGGGTCATATTAGCCATCTCTTCAACGTCCCAGAAGTCAACTTTAAGCGAATGGGTAAGCGCCTCAGCGCACCCTGACTGCTTAGAGACGATAGTTGGCGTCCCAAGCGCCGCCGCTTCAAGCGCAGTGACACCAAACGGCTCAGATACGGAAGGCAAAATGAAAACATCGGAGATCCGGTACAGCTCTGACGCTTCATCAAGGGTATATTGCTTATCAGTAAAGTAGCAACGCTTTGCAATACCAAGTTTTGCTGCATAGTCCATCATCTCGTGCGTAAGATGCCCATTGCCAGCAATAATAAATGACGCTTTGTCATTATGTTTTGCGACAATTGCTGCTGCATCTAAAAAGAACTTAGGCCCTTTCTGAAGAGTGACTCGCCCAATAAACGAAACAATTTGCCTATCTTTAGCAAATTTTTCAAGCGAACCATTGCCGTCATGAAGCTCTTCGACACTAAGCGCGTTGTGAAGCACAGACACTTTGGCTGGGGGCAGATCGTACTTACTTACAATAATATTTTTTGTCCACCCACTCACCGCAATGACATGATCTGCCTTATGCATACCTTCTCGCTCTTTGTCGTAAATAGTCTGACTCACCCCAAGCCCAGCGCCACGATCAAATTCTGTCGCATGAACTTGCACAACAAGCGGCTTCTTAAGCACTTCTTTAGCAGCAAGTCCGGCTGGAAACGAGAGCCAGTCATGCGCGTGAATAAGGTCGACTTTCGGCTTCTTCTTTTTCAAGACAGCCTTCAAGAGGTGTGCGTACAATTCTACCCTCGCATTCATTGAAGTCGGCAGGTGGAGTGGCAAATCTTTGTACTTCTCACGAAGAAGAGCATATGTCACTTCATCTAGGTATGGATTAGTAAGCTCTCTGTAGAGCTCTGTCGTCACATCATGAAGCTCACCTTTTGGCTCACAGTATACGAACTCAACTTTACTTTTTGGTACTTTTAGTCCGTTAGGTAAGGTAAAAAGCACCTGGCACCCCTCATCAACAAGGGCTTCCGAAAGACTTCGACACACAATGCCAAGCCCGCCACTATAGTGTGGAGGATACTCCCAGCCAACCATGAGCACTCGAATAGACATGTAGAAACTGCCGCAAGTGTACCATCATTTCTTTTCATGCACTCTGTGGACACACTAGTAGTGCACAACCGCCTAGAGACACGTGGTTTTATATACTATACTTAAACACATGAACACAGCCTACGTTGAGCCAAGCATTCTAGCGGCAACACTGACAACCATTTTTCTTATTTTGCCGTTTATGTACTTCACATTTCATTGTGACAAGCCACACAAAGAAATTGCTGAGCGTGACAGTTTAGCCTCTCAAGTGGGGAGACTTTTACAAATATCGCTTCTTTTTACGAAACAAGCGCTTGGTTTACTCCCCACAAAAAGGAGACTAGCGAAGACAAGCCCTCTTCTAAGCACGAGAAAGTCTCGTAGAAGCTAACGAGACGACATAAGCTAATGTGGTAGCATACGCTCGTGACGGTAATTCTTTACGAAGACGACGACCTCCTTGTTCTTGAAAAAGAGTCAGGAGTCCTTACTATTCCAAGACCGGACGAAGACACTTCTTCAAGTGTTGCAGATTTTATAGAAAGGCACCTTGGTGACGCAACGCTTTTGACGCGCACTAAAAGCGTGCCGCATTGTAAGACAAACGGCCTTGCACACCGACTCGATAGAGACACCTCTGGCGTACTCCTTGCCGCAAAGAGTTTAGAAATGTACGACGCACTCACGCAAGCATTTGCATCTCATAAAGTGGTGAAAACGTATACCGCGATCCTCGTTGGTGAAGTGAACACATCTCAGCGTATAGATATAGCTCTACGAAGAGAGAAGAAAAGTTTCAAACGTGTCGCTGCAACAGATGTGCGTGCGAGAGGTGAGCAAGTCGACGCACGCACATACCTTAAGCCACTAAAAGTTGGATTTAAGGACGACATATTGTGCACACTTGTTACATTTCTCCCAGAGACAGGCAGGACTCACCAGTTGCGTATCCACTCTGCTCTCATCGGCCATCCAATACTTGGCGATCATATCTATGGAGACACAGCGAGCAAAGCAGAAAGGTTATTTTTACACGCGGAAGAAATTCGCCTTCCTGACGGTCGCTCCTTTGCCTCACGCACACCTTCATCGTTTACACTTGACGAGACAGGGTCAAACCAAACTCTTTAAGTGCTTCTTCTTTACTCACAAAGGAAGCACCTGGGAGCCAATCTCCATTTCCGTGCAGCACAAATCCTGCTGCCCCTTTATGCCCCCCACCCTCATGCTTTGTTGCAATCAATGTGCAATCAAACGAGCCATTACTTCGTAACGAACATTTCCACACACCCCCATCAAATCGATACATAAGCGCAACCGGCGGATAGAGCTCGTACACTTTCGCAAGGACATAAGACCGCTCGTCTATTGGTAGTGCTGCATTGATAGCAGGCATAAGCACTCCTTCTAGCCGGACAAAGTGAACACTCTCAAGCGAGACGGTAACAATCTTGTCACGGTAAAGAAGAAGTTCTTTACTACGCTCAAGTATGTCCCTTTTACCATCCTCGCTCGAAAAAAGCTTGACCAACCTATCAAAGGATTCATACGTATGCGGTTGGCTGTATATGTAGGCACACAACTCATGAGCGTAAGGACGAGTAAATACCGCTCGATCACCGTCACTTAAATACTTAATAAAGTCTGGCACATCATCATTTGGGAAAAAGTACGTCCAGGTAAGATACGCGCCTGAAAAATTAACATCAAACACATACTCATGTGAGAGCTTCACCTCTTCTTCCGCGCTCACGTGATGATCGATTGTAATAACCTTTCTAGCTCTTGCGACAAGTGATTTCATTTCATCGTAAGAGAAACTGTAATCAAGAACATAGACAAGCTTCCCCTCTAAGTCTTGTGGAGGGATTGCGCCTCGTTTGCAAGGAACGTAGTCAGCATCGTCGCCAAACTTCTTGTGTGCGATGTACGCTGCTCCAAACCCGTCTGGACAGTGAGCATGGTACAAGACGACGATATCTTTTGTGATTATGACTTGATTTTCTTGACTTTCAGACATTTTTATGATATAATTAACTATAGATACTTTCTCACAACATCTCTAAATTTCTTGTGCCACCTCTCAAGCTTCGGATGTCTTGAGCTGTAGGTATCAAGCTTCTTATCAAGCCACGGAATGTCGATTGCAAGCACAAGCAGTGCAATCAAAATAAATACCGTTCCATTAATAAGTGGAAGTACGAGTCCGAGTAGCCCAAGAAGAACAAGCAAGAAAGCGATAGTAACGCGTAAAAGTAGTCGAAGTTGTGAACGCATAGATAGACCAAGAGACGCTTGTAGTGTATCATAGTCGACTGGGCAATCCTTAAAAATCTTTATGGCAATAGAAAAAGAAGTAAAGCAAGGCGGTGAAGTGGTGCTGCGTTTTGATGATGTAAGCTTTTGGTACCAGGAGAGCCGCCCCCTTCTTAAGGAAGCGAGCTTTTCACTTCGTAAAGGCCTTAAGATGACACTCATGGGTCAAAATGGTGCCGGCAAGTCCACCCTCTTCTCTCTCATCACAGAAGAATCAGCCCCCAAAGAAGGAAGAGTGCTCAAGCAAAACGGCACACATGTTGCTATTGGCAAACAGTACATACCGCACGACAAATGGTCGCTTACAGTAAAAGCCTTCTTGCAGGAGCCGTTTAAGGAAACAATTTACGATATCGAGAAGCGAGCAAAACCAATCTTTGAAGACCTAGAGCTAAACGTTCCTTTTGATGCGCCGATCAGCAAGCTCTCCGGCGGGCAAAAAGGTCGTCTCCTCATCGCTCAAGCACTTGTTCAGAACCCAGAAATTCTCCTTCTTGATGAGCCAACAAACAATCTTGACGCTCGTGGAATCAAACTGCTTACCGACTTCCTCAAATCATATGAAGGCACCGTACTCGTCATCTCACACGATGCGCCATTTTTGAACTCTTTCACAGATGGTGTCATCTATATTAACGTCCAAAACCAGCAAATAGAACAGTATGCTGGCAATTACTTCAAAGTGGTGGAGGACATTAAGCGCCGTGTAGAGCGTGAGCAGCGTGCCAATTCACAACTCGAAAAGGAAATTATCGATAATAAGGAAAAGGTAAACTTCTTCGCTCTAAAAGGTGGAAAGATGCGTAAGCTGGCCGCCAAACTAAAAGACGAAATCGAAGAGATGGAAGACAGCAAAGTGGAAGTAAGAAAAGAAGACCGGACGATTCGGAACTTCACTATCCCCTGCCAAGAAGAGCTTCGCGGCGACGTAATCACCTTTTCTAAACTGCAACTACGACATGATGGAAAGGATGTCGAGAGAACATACGAGCACGCCCTTCGTAGAGGAGAGAAGCTTCACATCACTGGTCCAAACGGAATTGGTAAGACAACACTGCTTGAAAAGATTGCAAATGGCAAAGCCTCTGGCGTAACAGTAAGCGATGGCGTACGCATCGGCTACTACCGCCAAGACTTTACGACGCTTGATTTTACAAAAACTGCGTACGATGAGCTAAAGGAAGTACTAGCAAAGCATGATGATCAGCTTATTAGGAAGACAGCTGCATCGTTCTTACTCGGTGGACGTGAACTCTCCTCCCCGATTGGGCTTCTTTCTGAAGGACAGAAAGGTCTTCTCATGTTCGCTTATTTAGTACTAGCTCGACCAGGCATACTTATCCTTGATGAGCCAACAAACCACATCAACTTCAGACACATTCCAGTCATTGCAAAGGCAATTCATGACTTTGAAGGGGTGGTACTTGTTGTCACTCACATGGGTGAATTCGTCCGTGAGCTCGGCATCACAAAGACACTCGACCTTGGTAAGCTGTAAACAGTAAGGCGATAAAGAACGCAACGAGATAAAGCGCTGTCTCACCCTTTGGGTGAGACAGCGCTTTATCATTAGCAGACGACAGGATCATCTATTACAACCCCTACTGAAATATCACTGTGATCAGTCTCCATAGAGGTGACCTCACACTCTCCTGCACTGGAAGCACAGTTTCGCAGAGTGTCATTACAGTACTGTCACAGACAAGTGTTTGGAAGGCGTGAGCAGATGTAGGGATGAGAAGATGAGTGACTTCTTTACGTACAGCGTTAAGTGTCTTTCCAAGTGCTAAGTTACTCTTGTGGTAGAGAGAACCTGAGTCGCCACCACCGCCGCCTTGATTTGGTGTTGAGGTTGATGTAGTAGTTGTCGCAGCTCCCCCTCCTGGCTCACTACTTGTTGCAACGCTTGATTGATTACCTACTCCTCCTGACTGAGTCGTAGAACCAGACGTTACAGCTTCTTCTTCAAGAGCTAAGATTCTTGCAAATGGAGCTTTGATAAGAAGTGGTGCAGGAAGTGTATAGCCAGAAGAGTAGTTACCTGCGGTATCTTTGGTAAAGACCTTGAAGTAATACCTCGTTGAACGTGGAGTACCAGTGATTGTGCACGAGTCTTGAGTTGACGTTGCAGAAAGTGATTTTACACAGACGACAACACCATTACCTACTGCATTTCCCAAAGAGTAGCTTGCGCCTTCTACTGGAGATGATGGCGATTCATTCGTACTACGGACGATAACAAGCTGAGAGAGGTCACTATCTGCTGACGTGGTGAAGGAGGTGATGATCTCATCTCGATCGTTAATCGTAGCACTCGCACCGTCATTTCCCGCTTGAAGCGTATTTCCCGGTGCTTGGTTATCGATAGTGATGACGGTTTGTGTGGTAGAACTCACATCAGATCCTAGTTGACGTGAATTACTTACCCACTGAGAAACTACCGTGCTTAGGTAGTATGTTGCGCTCTGAGTTGGCATCGCCGCATGACTCTTCGGCGTAATCCTTACCCTATACTGTGTAGGTGTGGTGTTAACGGTGATTGACGTAGAGAGTGAGATGGTTGGCGTGTCAGTTGTAGGGTTAGAGAGTGATCCGTAGATTGTTGCTTC